>JGI994J12354_10004712_pt1 | contig 12114 bp, 12 predicted proteins | sample IntmicLarv3ML3BL_FD_12354 | JGI IMG/M metagenome (IMG submission 12354) | reverse complement strand
CGCAGCCGCGGCTTGGCTAGCGCATTGGGCCGATTGGCTCACTTCTGTCGCGGTGCCGGCGGCATGGGCGGCCGCGGCGGCCGCTTCTATTTGGGCGGCTTCCGCCAGGCTTTGCGCTGAGGCCGCGGTTTCAGCGGCTTTTTCTGACAGCGCTTTTGCAGAAGAGGTCATTTGCTCCACCGAAAGTACCCATTGGGTCATTTCCCCGGGGGGCTGCGCTTCGCTGCCGCCGGCTACGGCAGCAACCGTGTAAACCCCGCCGTACCATGAGAGTATGCGGTTGTTTTCGCCGTCTATCATTCGGATGTCAATTTTGCAGGAGCCTTCTGCGGAAATCTCGCTGCCCAGAATGTTGTATACCAGCTCGCCCTTTTGGGCATCGGATATATCGGCCGGAGCGCTGTCGGTAATGCCGTCCGGGCGCGTTATGTTCACCCAGCAGACCGTGCCGGGAGGCAGGGAATAGGGCTTGCCCTGCGCCGTTAGATTTATAACGAGCGGATAGGCGTTTTTGTCCCCTTTGACATATATAATATCAAGCGGAACATAGGTGTTTTGATACAAATCGAGTGTTATGCGGTAGGGTTTTTCCAATATGGGCTCGATAGGGATTTTCAGGGACATATTTTTGTCTCCTTGCTGTATTTTTGCCATGCCGGCGGAGGTTAACGCCGCGTGCCGCGAAACATAAAGACGTTTCCTTATGCGTTGACGGACGCACAAGGACGGAAATGCCCGCATATATACTCTGTATGCGGAAAACCGCCGTCTTTTTTTGTTTGGCCGCCTGTGCTGACGGCTGCTAGCTGACGGCCATTGAATGTTAAGGGCGGCGCGAAATCGACCTCCTGAAGGCTTGGGAGCGCAGGAACAGTTTTGGCCGGAAAGTTTCTGCCGGCCGCCGCTGCGGGACAAGCTTTGGGGTTTTCCGCCTGACAATGCGTGAGCGTAAGACGCGCAGCAATAAGCCCCCGTTTTTACGGGAACTACCGGTTTTGGCCATTGGCGCAAGCGGCAACCATCAATACCGCAGGCTCTGTTCCTACGATTTTATTATAGCAAAAACAGAACAAACTTTCAATTGTCATTGTATTCAAACAAACGTTTAAAGATGGTGTTGTTTTCTATGGTCACCTATATCTAGTGTTTTACCTGCCAAAAAGCTCAAAAAATCAATATGATGAACAATATATAGTATTTTTAAATGTGTTTTTGAAGAAATTTCGGCAGTTTTGGCTCGATGTATAATTTTATTTTAAGAGCACAACCACGCAGGGCGAAAAACGATTTTTTTATGTTGAATAACAGAAAAATACGTCATCTTGTGTCGATGTTTTCGGACATAACAACAACTTGTGTCGAAGCGTGTGATCCCGCCTGTCATGAGGGTTTGACGGTTTTTTGTATGTGCGGCGTCGGCCAAAAATCTTATAGTAAAAAAGCCGACACACGAGGCAAAAATTGTGTTGAATATCGTTCACTTTGTCAATTGATTTTCGCAGGCTGCAACGGTATAATATGTACAAATTAAAGAGTGTTTGGTTTGAAAAAATTACTGGTATTATGCCTGGAAAGCTTGGCGGGTATTTTGGCTTAAATAAATATATTTTTCCGAAAAAGGGAGCGGAGCAAGTGGCAGATGAGGTTTTGTGCGGCAGCGTCGTTTGCGGCGGCGATATTTTGGAGGATGGGCAGCCATATACTGCATACGGGATTGCTGTATGCTCGGAAATCAGGGAGATAACAATATCGAATATTTCGCCCGACTCCGCATTTGTGCGGAATTTGCTTGATATTATTTTGAGCGGCGGTGTGGCTATGTGTCATGTGGACGAAATTGTGCAGGATGAATTGTGCGGACGCAGCTTTCCATTAGATTAGGCTTTTGTCTTATAGGGCTTAGGGGCGCTATCTTTCCCGCTTGCAATGCGCGTGCGTTGCATGTGCATTGATCATAAAGGTGGCTGTATATAAAAATACAGCCACCTTTTTTACATAAAAAGTGTGGAAAATTGATACGGAATATGATATAGTAAAGGGGTATACTGTATAGCAAAGGAGTTCATAGCATTGAAAAAGGTACTTATTAGCTGCGACAGCACAGCCGATTTTAGCCCGGAGCTTCTGAAAAAATTTGATATTTTGAATTTTCCTGTGATCGTAATTATGGACGACAAGCCATACCGCGACGGGGTTGATGTGAAATCGACCGATATATTTGAATATTACAAACGTACGGGCAAGCTTGCCCGCACTGTTGCGCCCAATATAAACGATTATCTTACGTTTTTCGGGCCGCTCGTCGAGCAAGGATACGAAATAGTGCACTTTAATATCAGCACGGCGCTATCGGGCACACATAATATATGTAATATGGCCGCCGCAGAATACGACTGCGTGTATCCCATAGACAGCCACAGCGTTTCCACGGGCATAGCTCTGCTCGCGCTGCGCGCCTGCAAGCTGCGCGATGAAGGCAAAACGGCACGCGAAATAGTCGATGCCATTGTGGGCGAAGCGGGCAATGTTGATGCTTCGTTTACGCTGGACACGCTGACCTATCTCAGTAAAGGCGGCCGCTGCTCTTCGCTTATGGCTATGGGCGCCAATATTTTAAAGCTGAAGCCCTGCATTGAATCGGTGGACGGCGCGCTTGCCGTGGGCAAAAAATACCGCGGCAAATACGAAGATGTGATTATCTCTTATATAAAGGACCGTTTGGCCGATAAAAGCGGGCTGGATACCGACGTTGCATTTATCACGCACACCTGCTCGGACAATGCGCTGGTCCAAAAATGCGTGCAAACAGCGCGCGAGGCAGGCGGATTTGAAGAGGTGTACGACACCGCGGCCGGCCCGGCCATATCTGTGCACTGCGGGCCGAATACGCTGGGTGTGCTGTTTATGAGACGTAAGTAGAGACGTTAGTAGAAACGGGAGTGACTTTATGCTGCTTGTTGTCGATGTGGGCAACACACACACTAAAATAGGCGCTTTTGAGGGTGAAGCACTGCGCTTTGTATCGCGCCTGAGCACACAGCAAAGCACAACGGACGACCAGCTGGCCGTTTGGATAGACCGGTTTTTAGCGCTCAACCATGTGAGCCGCGAGCAGATAACGGGCGCTATTATCAGCGCCGTTGTTCCGGCTATGGGCGCCATGACAAAGCGCGCCGTGGCGCTGCTGCTGAATATAAAGGCCTTGCTTTTGGGCCCCGGTATAAAAACCGGGCTGAATATCTGCATTGACAATCCCGGCCAAATGGGCAGCGACCTTGTGGCTGCCGGCGTGGCGGCCATGGCAAAATACCCGCTGCCGCTGATTGTTTTCGGGCTGGGCACGGCAACAACCGTGAGCGCGCTGACAGAGCGCGGCCTTATGGGCGGCGCGATATACCCCGGCGTGGGGATATCGCTCAACGCGCTTTCAAACAGCACGGCGCTGCTTTCGCACATAAACATTGAAAAGCCCAAAAGCGCTATCGGCAAAAACACCGAGGATTGCATGAAATCGGGCGTTGTGTTTGGCACGGCCGCCATGCTGGACGGCATGGCCGCGCGCATAGAGGCCGAGCTGGGCGAAGCCTGCACTCTTGTGGCCACGGGCGGCCACGCGCACGATATTATTCCGGCCTGCACCCGCGAAATTGTCAACGACGAGCACCTTGTGCTTGAGGGCTTGCGTATGATATATATGAAAAACCAATAGCTAGCTACCGTTAGCTGATTGCGGCGGCGCCGCTTCCTTGTTAATAACGCGCTGTATCCTTAAAAGCCGGGCAGGCTCTGTGTTTCGTCCACAGGCCATTCCGCAAGGAGGAGCAGCAGCGGGGAGGAATATAAAATGTCAAAAAAGCAAATACTTTTCCTGGCGCAAATATCCATCCTTTCAGCACTTATCCTGCTGATGACCTTTGTACCTCAATTAGGGTACATTAACTATGGCCTTATGGCCGTCACCCTTATTCACATACCGGTTATTGTGGGGGGCGGACTGACAGGGCCATATGGCGGACTGATTTTGGGCATTGTTTGGGGCGTTAGCTGCTGGGCCAACGCTATGATGACCGGCACACTCGCGGTTTTGTGGTTTATGAACCCGCTGATTTCGGTTTTGCCGCGTGTTATTGTGGGATTGCTGTCGGGTGTTTTATTCAATTTGTTCGGCCGCATTACACAAAAAATGCCGCTGCGATGCGTACTTACGGCCGTCTGTGCAACGCTGAGCAACACCATTTTGGTGTTTGCTGCCATACTGATTTTTGGTTCGCCCATACCTGAGTTTGGCGATACAATAAATGTTCTGTTTACGGCAGCGCTGGCTATAAATGTGCCTGTTGAAATAATTTCGGCCTGCTTGATAACGGCGGGCGTTGTGACCGCTGTAAAAAAAGCGAAGCTGGCTTAGCTTTTGAGGCGGGCGATTGTCGGCCTGTTTAGCAGGCTGACTGACGGAACGCCAGCCGAAGAAACTGCAACAAAATTAAAAGCCGGGAGAGAAATCTCCCGGCTTTTCGTTTCTTTATAAATATGGGCTGGGGTTATCTGTAACCCCTAAAAGATAATCAACGCTGGTATTATAATATTTTGCAAGCACGATAAGCATCGATACGGGAATCTCTCTAATTCCCCTCTCATAACGGGCGTAAACTTGCCTGTTGCAATTTAAAATTCCGGCAACCTGCTTTTGAGTCATGTCCCTGTCGGCGCGCATGTTTCCAATTCTTTCAAAAAACATTGGTACCACCTCTTGACAAGGGTACCATACGGTGTTATAGTTTTTGCATTATGGTATCATACGGCACCACAACCTGGGCCGTTGAGGTGGTTGGCATGAAAAAATATGTAGTTGAGCTTGACGATGATTTGTCAAATATATATGAAGATATTGCGAAGCTGAATAATATGCCAACAGGGAAAGCCTTGCAAATAATACTGAAAAGAGTTATTGAAACGATGCTGAAGGAAAGCCCGACAGAATAAAATTACGCAAAAAAGCCGCCTAATAGGCGGCTTTTTTGAACCTTGTGAATGTCTGCTAAATCTTTTTAACAAACTGGAATATGCGCTCGGGCAACTCGCTCTCGTCGCACGACACCGTAAAAACAAAATTGGTTTGTGTTTCGTCGGCAACCGCATTCAGCTTTTCGGCAAAATCGGCAAACTGCTCATAATCGCGCCCGCCTATTTTCAGCGTGGCATCTACAAAAATGTCGGTAAGGTCGTAATCACAGGCGCAAATGCCGGCAAGAATGCCATAAAAAGCCTCAAAGCCCGAAATTTTGTACGCATCGGTATCGATAAGGCGCACGCCGGATTTTACCTCGTAAATAAGCTTTTTGCCCTTTTCAACGCAAACCACGCTGCCCTTAGACTGCTCGGCGGCCTGATTTGTCTTGTCGATAAGCCGCTTTGTTTTTCCCGAACCCTTATTACCAATAATAAAACCTATCATGTTTATATCTCTCCTTTTATTTTTATTACCCGCCGGAATGTTCGCCGGTTTTTGCGCAGCGCCCGTCCGGGGGCATAATTAACGGCAAAAAACTGTTTTGTCTTTGATGTTCACGGTTTTGTCAGACTTTTTACAAAAAATCAAAGCCGCGCTTCCAGCGCCTTTTTTTCGTCCTCGTAGCCGGGCTTGCCCAGCAGCGCGAACATATTGCGCTTGTAGTCTTCAACGCCGGGCTGGTCAAACGGATTTACGCCCAGCAGGTAGCCCGAAACAGCGCAGGCATATTCAAAGAAATACACCAGCCGGCCCAGATGCTCTTCGTCGGCCTTGTCCAGCGAAATCAGCAGATTTGGTACGCCGCCGTCGTTATGGGCCAAAAGGGTGCCCTGCATGGCCTTGCTGTTTACATATGAAAGGGTTTTGCCGGCCAAAAAGTTCAGTCCGTCGCCGTTGTCGGCTGCCTCTTTTATGGTGATATCGGCGCCGTTATCCTTTATCTCAACCACCGTTTCAAACAGCATTCGCTGCCCGTCCTGAATGTATTGGCCCATGGAATGCAAATCGGTTGAAAACACGACCGAGGCGGGGAAAAGGCCCTTGTTATCCTTGCCCTCGCTCTCGCCGTAAAGCTGCTTAAACCATTCGTTCATCATGGTGAAGCGCGGCTCGTAGGCGGCCATCAGCTCGATTTTGCAGCCGCGGCGGTAAAACACATTGCGCAGAGCCGCATATTGCATGCAGGCGTTGGCTTCAAACGGGGCGCTCATATACTCCTCGCGCGCGGCGGCAGCGCCGGCCATAAACGCGTCGATATCTCCGCCGGCCACGGCTATGGGCAGCAGGCCGCAGGCCGTGAGCACCGAAAAACGGCCGCCCACATCGTCCGGAATGACAAAGCTTTCGTATCCTTCGGCATCGGCCAGGGTTTTCAATGTGCCTCGGGCCTTGTCTGTCGTGCAGTAAATACGGCTTTTAGCGCCCTCGGCGCCATAGCGCGTTTCAAGATATTCGCGCAGCACGCGAAAGGCTATAGCCGGCTCGGTCGTGGTGCCCGATTTTGAAACTACGTTTATGGAAACCTCTTTGCCCTCGCAGAGCTGCAAAAGCTCGGAGAGCTGGGAGCCGCTGATAGAATTGCCGCTGAAATAAACCTGCGGAGTATCCTTGCACAAAGCATTGTAATTAGGCGATTTTAAAAACTCGATAGCGGCGCGCGCGCCGAGATAGGAGCCGCCTATGCCGATGACTATAAAAACATCGGTATCTTTTTTTATGCGCTCGGCAGCCGCCTTTATGCGGGCAAACTCCTCTTTGTCGTAATCGCGGGGCAAATCAACCCAGCCCAGAAACAAATTGCCGGCGCCTGTTTTTTCCGCAACGCTTTTTTGCGCAGCCAAAACAGACGCCGCCATATATTCCGGTTCATGTTTTTTGAAAAAGCCCCGGGCATATTTTTCAGAAAAAATTAAAGCCATTAATATCACTCCTATAATATCTGTTTATATCATACTATATTTTGCCATTTAATGCAAGCCGAATTGTGAATTTGAGGATATATATTATTTCTTCGCATTTTTGTTTAAAAGTACAAAAAATAAAGCTTGCAATTTGGCGCAAGGGATGATAATATAAAATTTGCCTGTTTTGCCGAGTGGAAAACACGGCGAAACATTTTGTCTCGCGCGGCAGTTTCGCGCGAAGCTTTGTAAGGAGGTGTTTACATGGCTAATATAAAATCAGCAAAAAAACGTGTGTTGGTTGCCCGTAAAAAGGCTCTGCGCAACAAGATGACCAAATCTGCCTTGAAAACCACTGTTAAAAGGGTTACGGCGACTGTTGCTTCCGGCGACAATAGCCCGGAGGCCGTTCGTCTCGCCATTAAAGCAGTTGATCAGGCTGCAGCCAAAGGTATTATGCATAAAAATACCGCTGCCCGCAGAAAGTCGCAGCTTGCTAAAAAGCTTACGGCTGCGAACGCTTAATGGTCTGTAGATAAGCAGCTATTTTTCGGTATCTTGTCCAAGACTGGCCTTTGGCCGGTTTTGGGCAGTTTTGTCGTTTTTATTAGCAAAAAGGGGGCGATGGGCATGATGAAGCACACGAATTTGCTGCGCAGGGCGCTGTTTTTTGTGCTGCTTTTTGCGCTGTGCGCCCTTTCTCTTATGCCGCAGGCCATGGCCGCGGCCATAACGGTGAACAACCCCGCGATTACCGCGAGTTTTCCCGATGATTTTGTGGTGCTGACGCGCAGCAACCTCAGCCAAAACAGGGCGTATCTCGAGCACATCGGCCATACGGTTGAAAGCTTTAAGCGCGTAGTTATGGAGGGTGACGAGGGGCCTTTGAAGATATATGCCGCCTCGGCCGATAATGCAAACCAGTTTCATATCAAAGCGTATGGCAACGATTTTTCCGGCCTTGTGGGGGATATAGATTCGCTTACAGATGCACAGCGCACCGAAATGGAAAACAGCCTGAAGGCCTCGTTTGATAGCGGGCTGCTGTTTTTCGGCAAAGCCGAAATAAACAGCGTGCCCTTTTACAGGCTGGGCGCCAAGGGCGAAACATCCGATAAAAAGCCATATTGCGCTATGCAGTATGTTACGCTGGCGAACGGAAAATATTATGTGCTGACCTATTACAATTCGGCGGCCGGACTTTCGGACGCCGATATTGCCGCGGCCGACAAGGTTGCCGCTTCGCTCAACATAAACCGGAAAACGGGCGGCGTTACGGATACGGCCGTTAGCATTGTTCAGTCGATTGTGATATTTGCGGGCATAATTGTGCTGTTTGTGACAGGCATTTATATCGTTGTGAGTATAATTGGAGATGTGCGCGAGCGGACGCGCCAGACCGAGCGCGAAAAGCTTGTGATAAAGCGTCGGACACGGCGATAAAGCGTCGGACACGGCGATAAAGCGTCGGACACGGCGCTAACAATCGACCCGGATGGCCTTTCGTTTCATTATCTCCAGAATCACGCCGCACAAGAGTATCCAAAGGCAGAAATATGTTGCGCATACCTGCCCCAGCAGGTTGAAAGGGATATCAGAATAATCCCAAACCTCCAGACCGAGCAGCATATTGCATATAACGCCGCCGATAAGCTCTATGACGCTGATTATAATAGCGGCGCCCACAGCGGGCACCAGCGGCGGCAGGCCGCGCGTATGGCGGCCGACAAAATGAAGCGTGCAAAACCCCAGCCCGCCGCATACCGCCATTGATATATGTGTGTTGCCGCGCCAGACAAGCTCGATAAGGCCATAGCTGAACGCGCCAAAAAGAAACCTTTGTATCAGGGTCATGTTATCGCTCCGTTACTGTTTATTACATATAGCTTAGTATGAGCCTTCCGCACAATATAATGTGCGGTTTTTTTATTGGCAATTTTTTGTTGTGCGAAGCTATTGCGGGCGCCCTGATAAAATTTTTATTATATGGTGGTTTTTCTTGCCTTTTTGCCCGTTTTCGTGTTATAATTATGTATTAAATACGCGCGGCTAAAGTGAATTGACCGCCAACATGAAAAAACGGGGAATGTATCATGGGAGTGCTTGACGGCGTAAACTCGCCCGATTGTCTCAAACAAATGAAAATATCCGAGCTGGATGCCCTGTGCGGCGAAATCCGCGAGCTGCTGCTCGAATCGGTTTCGGTAACGGGGGGGCATCTGGCTTCTAATATGGGCGTGGTTGAGCTCACCGTGGCGCTTCACAGGGTGTTTAATTCGCCCGAGGACGCGCTGATTTTTGATGTCAGCCACCAGTGCTATACCCACAAAATACTCACAGGCCGCCGCGGTGAATTTAGCACCCTGCGACAGGAAAACGGACTTTCCGGCTTTACGCGGCCGGGCGAAAGTGCGCACGATTTGTTTGTGTCGGGCCATGCCAGCACGTCTATTTCGCTGGCGCTGGGCGCGGCGCAGGCCAAGCGCATAGCCGGGCGCGAGGGGTATGCCGTGGCCATTATCGGCGACGGCGCCATGACAGGCGGGCTGGCCTTTGAGGGGCTTAACAACGCCGGGCGCACTAAGGATAAGCTTATCGTGGTGCTCAACGACAACAAAATGTCCATATCGCGCAACGTCGGCTCGATGCCGCGCGTGCTGGGGCGGCTGCGGTCAAAAAGCTCGTATGTGCGCTTTAAAAGGGTTGTCGAGCGAGGCGCGTCGGGCATTCCTCTTGTGGGGCGCGCCCTGCGCAATATTCTTTTTAATACCAAGGAGTTTTTCAAGCATCTTTTCGTGCGCGCCAATATGTTTGAAGAGCTGGGCTTTCACTATCTCGGCCCGGTAGACGGGCACAATCTTTCCCAGCTGATAGATTCACTAGAGGCAGCGCGCGCTATCGAGCGGCCTGTTTTGCTGCATGTAAGAACCACAAAGGGCAAGGGATATCACTTTGCCGAGAAAAAACCGCGCGATTTTCATGGCGTGGGCAGCTTTGACATAAACACAGGCGACAAGGGCGACTCGCAGGGTGGCTTTTCGGCGCAGATGGGGCAGGCGCTGTGCCGCCTCGCCGAGCAAAATCCGCGCATATGCGCCGTTACGGCGGCCATGGCCGAGGGCACCGGGCTTTCGGATTTTTCCAGAAAATACCGCAACCGGTTTTTTGATGTCGGCATAGCCGAAGGGCACGCCGTGACATTTTGCGCCGGGCTGGCACAGCAGGGCATGCTGCCGGTTTTTGCCGTTTATTCTACATTTTTGCAACGCTCGATAGACCAAATTATTCACGATTTGGCCATAGCCGGGCTTGATTGCATTTTGGCCGTAGACCGCGCCGGAATTGTCGGGGACGACGGCGAAACCCATCAGGGGATATTTGATGTGGCGCTGCTTTCGGCCGTGCCCAATGTTACGATATATTCGCCCGCTACCTATGCCGAGCTGGATGCGCTGATGGATATGCTTTCGCGCGGCGGCTGCGGCGTTTCGGTTGTGCGGTATCCGCGCGGAAGCGACCCCGCGCTGCCCGCAGGCTTTGCCTTTGAGCCCGACCGTGGCCTGAAGCCGTACACGCTTTACAAAAGCGGCGCGGCCGATACGCTGCTTGTGGGCTACGGGCGCACATTTTCCAACATTGCCCTTTGCCACGAAAGCCTCAGCAAAATGCTGCCATGCCACGTATTGAAAATAAACAGGCTCTCCCCTGCAAACGATAGCCTACTCGCTTTGATGGCCGGATATAGAAACATCTTCTTTTTTGAAGAAGGCATAAAACAGGGCGGAACGGGTGCGCTGATAGGCGCCGCCCTGCTTGAGGACGGATATTCGGGCGAATATGTGCACACGGCTATAGACCATACCTTTGTGCCGCACATGCCTGTAGACCGTGCACTGCACAAGCTGATGCTGGACCCGGAAGGCATTGCGGAAGTGATAAGCCAGCGGCTTTTGGCCGAAGAAGATGCAAAGGCTTGATGCCGGGCTGGCAGCACGGGGGCTAGCGCCCAGCCGCAGCCGCGCAGCCGAAATGATAAAATCGGGGCAGGTGCTGGTAAACGGCGCCGTATGCCAAAAGGCAGCCCGGCCGGTTGGCCCGGAGGACAAGCTGGAAACGGTTGGCGGACATGAATATGTCGGCCGGGGCGGACTAAAGCTGCGCGCCGCCTTTGAACTATTCGGGCTGAATGTGCAGGGTCTCACGGCGCTCGATGTGGGCGCCTCCACAGGCGGCTTCACCCAATGCCTGCTGGAAAATGGCGCGGCGCGCGTTTACGCCGCCGACGTAGGCCACGGCCAGCTGGCTGCCGCCCTGCGGGAGGACGGCCGCGTGATAAACATGGAGGGGTACAATTTCCGCGCGGCGCGGCCCGAAGATTTTGAGCCCTCTCCCCGTTTTGCCTGCTGTGATGTGTCGTTTATTTCGCTGAAATATATCCTGCCGTCCATGTTTGATGTACTTCTGCCGGATAGCTTTGCCGCCGTGCTGATAAAGCCGCAGTTTGAGCAGGAATCACGCAGCGCGCTGGACAAGCATGGTGTGGTGAAAAGCGAGCGGGCGCGCATAGCTGCAATAGCGCAGGTGCATGGATACGCGCAGACGGCCGGCTTTGAGGTTTTGGATACGACGCAGTCGCCTGTAACAGGCGGCAGCGGAAACATAGAATACCTTTGCAAGCTGTACAAGCCGTGAGGAAGGAATTTGCCATGATACAGACCGTAGGCATTATCGCCAATTTTGAAAAAGAAAAAACCGCGGGCGCGCTTTGCGCGCTGGAGCAGGCGCTTTTGGCGCGCGGGGCCGAGGCGCTTTGCGCCGAACAGGCCGGAGCGCCGGCATATACGGGCCGCATGAAAACCCTGCCGCGCGACGAACTGATACAAAAATCCGACATTATTATCGCCGTGGGCGGCGACGGAACCATAATCCACGCGGCTAAGGCGGCCGCCATCATGGGTAGGCCCGTTTTGGGAATTAACACGGGGCGCGTGGGATTTATGGCGGCCGTTGAGCAGCCAGACGGCGAATGGCTGAACAGGCTTTTCACGGGAGATTATCTCATTGAGCGCCGCATGATGCTCGAGGCTGAAACGGGTGGGCAGCGCTATTTCTGCCTTAACGACGCCGTTGTGGCCAAAGGCACCCTTTCGCGCATGATAGACATAGATATCTCGGCAGGCGGCCGCCTGCTCAAGAGCTATC
>JGI994J12354_10004711_pt1 | contig 12115 bp, 17 predicted proteins | sample IntmicLarv3ML3BL_FD_12354 | JGI IMG/M metagenome (IMG submission 12354) | reverse complement strand
CTGATACCCCGCTGCTTGCGGCGGGGAGTGCTTCATTACATTTATAAAGGGCGGCATCGCCGCCCGCAACCGTGCGGTGTGGGTCCGCATTCAGCCTGGGTTAAGTCTATTAACATTAGGACCGAGGAAAAGAAAAAGGAGGCGTCGGCATGGGCTACTTCATGAGGATGATCAGGGCAAACAGTTTTGCGATTGTTCGCAAGTCAAACAACATCAACATGCTGCCGCGGGGCCGGAAGCGGGCAAGCCGAAAAAACGACACGCTGGATGAAGTGAAAAAAAACAACGAGCGTTACGCCAAACAGCACCTAGAAGCTTTAATCGATCTGAATTTCACAATAGGAGATTTTTGGATCGACCTCCACTACAGCAAAGACGACCGACCCACGGACTATGAGGACGCGGAAGCCAGGCTCACAAAGTTTATTCGCAAACTGCGAGCGGAGTGGAAAAAGGCGGGCGGCGCATTGAAATATATTGCAACAACGGAATGCGGCGAGCGCGGAGGATATCATCACCACATTTTGCTCAACGCCGGGATTGTTAGCGCCGAGCGTGTGATGATGATTTGGGGAATGCGGTACTGCAGCAATAAGCTGGTGTACAGCACTGACTTATCCGATCTGGCCGACTATATTTTTAAGCAAGGCACCATTGAGCTGCGCGAGGAGCGCGGGCTCGAAAGAAAAAAGCGTTGGCGCCCCAGCAAGAACCTGATCAAGCCGCGGGTGGAAAAGGAGATTGTTAAGGCAAAAACGTGGCGGCAAATACCGCAGCCGCCCAAAGGGTATTACCTGGACGTGGACAGCATCCAGCGGGGAACGGACTGGCTGGGATACCCGTGGATGGAATACAAGCTGATCAAGATACCACCACCGAAGCGGCGCACAAAATCATAGCAACAACGCGAAAGGAGTTTTGACAAATGGCAGATATCGTTCAAAAAAAAGGGGGGGCTTGCGTTTTTTGCGGGCAGCTCATGGAAGATGGGTTTGAGTGCAATTGTGACGCTGCGGACAACTTGCGCAAAGAAACACAGGCAGCAAACGAGATTGAACAGCTCTTCGGAGCGACGGCGAACGAGTACGATAACCGACCTTTGCCGAAAGATATTCGGGATGCTGTAATGCGCCTGCTGCGCATGGCTGCCGGCATGGTGAATGACGACAGTATTATTTCCGCGGCGGTGCAGATCAGCCCGAGGGTCAAGTGCGGCATTTCCATGGGGAAGTACGGGATCAAGGTTGAGCGGGAGGACAAGGTGAAAAAAGTTGCGGATGGAAGGCTGATTGAGTGAACGGCAGAAACAAAGCGGGGGGGATAACATCGTGAAAAAAGAACCATACCGGGATTACGTCACGGAATGCTTTCGGCAGTATGGTGCGGCCATGGGCAGGCCGCTCGCCTCGGTGGGCTTCGTGGAGCTTCAGAACCTCCTTGCGGCATCACGGACTATGGATGCGCTTTCTCCGGAGGCAAAGGACGCCGTCGCTGCTGTATATATCCACGATGCAAAAAAGCACATGGGGCGCGGAGAAATCAAAAGACGTGTCACGATGCATGCGTTAAAGACATTTCACAGCGAGGAATCGGTTTACCGGGCGCTGCGGGCGGCACGGGACATTTGCGCCGAAGAAAGAGGGCTGAAAGAAAAAAGTTGACAGTAGTGGGTTCGGGTCATTATGGTACACTGGATATGCAAAAAGCTATCCAGTGTATTTTTTTTGAGGTGCGGCCATGCGCGAGTTTGCCAAACACATATACAAATCGCAGCAGTGGAAAAAGGTGAGGCCATGCATCATTGAGCGGGATGACGGCTTATGCGCCCGCTGCGGTGATCCGGGGAACACGGTGCACCACAAAATTTATCTCACGCCGCAGAATATCAACGATCCGGCTATCGTGTTTGGCGAGGAGAACCTGGAACTGCTGTGCGAAAAATGCCATGGGCAGGAGCACCAGGCAAAGAGTGCCGCTGGTGAAGGCTTTGGGTTTGATGCGGAAGGGAACTTAATTAGGAGGGCATCATGAAATACTACACGCTGAACATTCACACGCAGCAGGGAACGATCTCATACACGGTGAAGGCGCCTGCTGATATCGACCTGACGGATATGCTGTTATCGGACGAACCGGCTGCGCTGGAGACGGCTGAGGGCTCCACGCTGATCGTGCAGTGCATCAACGCGGTGGCGATTGAGGTTGTGCATACCCCCCCGCCTCAAAATTCTTGAACCGCTGCAGAGAACCGCATATCAGTGCCTTTTCTGACCCACCGGGGTTGCGCGTAGACCCCCACCCCCAACCCAAGAAAGGAGGCGGCGTATTTTGGGCACGCGTGCAGGCGAGGGATTAAAAACATTAAATGCGAGGATAAAAAGCGAGAAGGAACGACTTGCGGAAATCTTTGAAAAAGTCGACGAAAACCGTAGAAAATCAGCCGAAAAACTGATCGACAGGGCCGCCTTTATGCTGATATCTCTGGAAAATATGGAGGAAAGAATCAAACGAGACGGCCTGATCGTGAAGATGAAACAAGGCGAGCAGGAAATTGACCGGGCGCACCCGCTGCTCGAAAAACACATCACCATGACTAAAAATTATGCTGCGGTTTGCAAGCAGCTGGAAGGGCAGCTGCCGGAGCCAACAACCGTTGCCGCGGAAGCGGCCCGCGAGATGTCGCGGTTCGCGGCAACCAAGGGTAAAAAATCATGAATTGGGTGCTTGAGTACACAAAAAAAATAAACAGCGGAAAAATTGTGACGTCAAAGCGTGTGGCGGCGGTCTACAACCGACTAGCCGAGGAAATCAGGTACAGCCGCAGCCACAAGCGCAGCAAGTATTTTTTCGATGAAGAGCGGGGCCAGCACCCGATTGATTTCATAGAGTTCTTCTGCAAGAGCAGCGCGGGCGTCATGGGGGCGCCGATCCGGCTGGAGCTTTTTCAAAAAGCGTTTATCCAAGCGGTATTCGGCTTCGTGCACCGCAAAACTGGACTGCGGCGCTTCCGGGAAGTGATGTTGCTGATTGGACGCAAGAATGGAAAAACAACGCTGCTCGCAGCGCTGGCGCTATACTTGCTGATTGCGGACGATGAGGGGGAGCCGGAAATCTACTGCGCCGCGACCAAACGCGACCAGGCATCCATAGCTCTGAAGGCGGCGGCCAACATGCGAACGCACTCGCCGCACATTGCGGCAGTCACAAAAAAGCGCCGCAATGATATTTTTTGCGAAACGACGCTGGGAACCTTCACGGCGCTCGCGTCCGAAAGCAAATCAATGGACGGATTGAATGTGCACGGGGCGATCATTGATGAACTGCACGCAATCCGCGATCCGAATCTTTACGATGCGATCAAACGCGGGGCATCAAACCGCCGCCAGCCGCTAATTGTGATGATCACGACCGCGGGCACCCTGCGCGAAAATATTTTTGATGAAAAATACAAGTATGCCTGCAAAATTGCGGATGGAAAAATAGTCGATGATACCTTCTTTCCGGTGCTTTATGAACTCGACAAACGCGAGGAGTGGACCGATGAATCCGCCTGGATAAAGGCAAATCCCGGACTTGGCACGATCAAGCAATTAGACACTTTGCGGGTTTTTGTGGAACAGGCAAAAAAAATCCCGGCCGACCTGCCGCGCATGCTGTGCAAGGACTTCAACGTCAGAGAAAATGATTCGTCAGCGTGGTTAAGCTACGAGGCTATCAAAAACGACCTGACTTTCACCATGGAGGATGTATACAACACCTATGCAATCGGAGGCTGCGACCTGAGTGCCACGACTGACCTGACCTGCGCGACGCTGCTGATCCGAAAACCGGATCCCGACCCGCTTGTTTACGTGCTGCAGCATTATTTCATCCCGGAGGAACGGGTGAAGATTGTTGAGGCCAGCGAAGACCAGGAGGCACCGTACCGGGAGTGGGAACGGCAAGGGCTGATTACCATCAACGAAGGAAATCGGGTGGATTACAGAAAAATAACAGACTGGTTTGTTGAAATGCAGGAAAAGCACAAAATCACCCCGCACAAGATTGGCTACGACCGTGCCCTCGCGGGCTACTGGGTGCAGGAGATGAAAGATTGTGGATTTGATATGGAGCAAGTCGTTCAGGGTATGTATACATGGTCACAGCCGATGAAGGAAATGGGGGCGGCCCTCCAGGATAAAAAAGTCAACTACAACAAACACAAGATTTTGCTTTGGTGCCTGAATAACACAGGGGAAAAAAGGGCGGGTACACTGGAAAACATTATGCCGGTAAAGCTGGAGGAAAAGCGGAGAATCGACGGAACGGTGAGCCTGCTCAATGCGTGGACGGTTTACATCCGAGATTACAGCGATTTTATGTACAAGGTGGGGTGAGGATTTGGGGCTGTTTGAAAAAATATTCGGCAAGTATATTGCGCAAGCGGTGTATGGAAAGCAATACCAGCTGCTGAGCGGTTACGATAACACCTTTGCCCCATACGACGGCAGACAATGGGAAAATGATCTTGTGCGCAAGGCGGTGCATGCCTTCGCGAAGAACGCCGCCAAAGTCACGCCCAAGCACGTTCGGCACGGTGCCGGCACCATCGAAACGATGGACAGCGGCATAAGCCGATTACTGGCCCTGCAGCCGAACCCGCATATGACTGCCTATGCCTTTTATTACAAAATCGCAGCATGCTATAAGCTGACAAACAACGCTTTTATATACCCGGCGTGGGAGGGAAATCAACTCAAGGCGCTCTACCCGATATTGGCGCAATATATCACACTATTGGAGCGGGACGGCGAGCTTTATTGTGAAATGGCATTCGCCAGCGGCAGACGCTACATCGCGCCGTACAGCGACTTGATTCATATCCGCAGCCATTTTTATGACCACGACATTTTTGGCAGCGACAACCGCGCCCTTGATGCTACGCTCAGCACCGCAACGGCATTTAACCAGAGTATGGGAAAACTGGCGAAAATGGTGGCGGTCATCCGGGGTATTTTGAAAGTCCCAACGGCCACAAAGGCCGAAGATATCAAAGCGCGGCGTGATGAATTCGTCCGCGACAATCTCATGCAAAATGAAAACGGCGGCGGGATTATCGCTGTGGACGGCAAATGGGATTTTATTATCGCAAACGACAAGCAGCAGCCGATACCGGCAGCCCAGCTCGCCTTTGTCAAAGATGGAATTTATAGCTACTTCGGTGTCAGCGATGCAATTGTAGAAAACACATATAGCGAAACAGAGTGGAATGCTTTTTACGAAAGTGAGCTGGAGCCGCTGTTTATACAGCTTGGACAAGGGATGACTGCGGGGATGTTCACCGAGCGGGAGCGCGGATTTGGAAATGAAATCGTTGCCGAGGCGAATCGGCTGCAATTCGCCAGCATCTCCAGTAAGATTGCCGCGGCGACCCTGCTGGCTGACAGGGGAGCAATCGCCACCGACCAAATGCTTGAGATTTTCAATCTGGCCCCCATCGGAGGGGAAGAGGGCGCACGCCGCACGCAGACGCTTAATGCGGCCAACACGAAAATTGTCGACCAATATCAGACCGGGCAAACGCCAAAAGAGGAGGAGCCGGATGCATCCGAAACAACAGATTAACCGCCGCGCTTTAAACGCGGGGTTTCACGCGATCGAGGACCAGGAGCGTTCCGACCGCCTGATCCTGCGGGGCACGCCGATTGTTTATGACACGCCCACGCTGCTCTACGAGTGGGATGGCGTGAAATACTACGAAATCATTGCGCGGGGGGCGCTGGTCGGGGCCGACCTGTCTGATTTTGTCTTTTACTTCGAACACCAGGGGCGCGTATACGCACGCACCCGCAACGGATCGTTGAAGCTGGTGGATTCCGAACAAAATGCAAGCGTCGAGGTCGAGCTTGATCCAAATGACCAAGGCCATCGGGAGTTGTATAACGATGTGAAGGAGGGGCGGCTTGACCGCATGAGCTTTGCCTTTATACCGAGGGAAGAATCCTTCGACAGCACCACAAACACCGCCACTGTGCGGCAGATCAAAAAGCTCTACGACGTGTCGGCGGTGGCGTTCGCGGCCTACGACCAGACTGACATACAGGCCCGGTGTGCCCGCTGGAAAGAGGAAAAGCAAGGGCAAGAAAATGAGCTGACAGCGAGGGCGCTTGAACGGAAACGCCAAGAAGCAATCGCGTATTCGTACACATTTTAATTTTTAGGAGGACAACAATCATGTGGGAACAAAGGCTTAGGGAAATCCAGACGCGGCGGCTCGAAATCCGGGGGCTGCTGGAAGCTGACGGGGAATGCAACGTGGAGGAATTGACCACCGAATTGCGTTCGCTGGCAACGGAAGCGGAGAGTATCCGGCAGCGCGTGGCGGCGCTTGCGGATTTGCAGCAGGCGGCAGACGGCAGGGAGGCGGCCGACGCGGGAGATGCGCCGGAGCCGCAGCGGCGCGGCATTGATCCCGTGCTCGAAGGGGTGCGGGCTCGCGGCGATGGCCTGTTGCCGGGCCTTGGCGGCGATCCGTGGGTCACAATCGCAGGCGGAAGTGGAGGGGACGCGGAGACACGCGCGAACGATTTTGTCAAGCACAAGCGGACGGCGATTGGAGCGAAAGCTCTTAAACGGGCGTTGACGCTTGCCACCGGGCAGATTGCCCAGCCGACCAGGACGGGCAACCTTGCGCCGCTGCCTAACAGCATTTCTGCGATCATCGACATGGTGAAGGTTGAGGACATGACGGGGGCGGGCGAAAACCGCGTGCCCTACCAAAAAACCGAGCAGGAGGCCGGGAACAAAATCGATGGAACAAAAACGGAGAACCTCGACAACGAGTTCGGCTTTGTTTCCATCAAGCCGACGTTGATTTCGACGGTCGGCTACATCAGCAAAAATGTCCCGCGCACAACGCCGGTCAACTACCAAGCTCGTGTCACCGAAACAGCAGCCCGTGCCCTGCGGCGAAAAATTTCACGGCAAATCGTCAACGGAAACCCAAGCGCGACCATTCCGGAAATCTGCGGGATTATCAACGCAGAATTGGTTGCTTCGGAGCAGGATGTAAGCATCACCAAGATTGACCAGTTCACACTGCGCAGAATCGCCCTGAAGTTTGGCGGCGACGACTTTATTGAGGGCGGATGCATTCTATTGCTGCACAAGGATGACCTCGTTGCGTTTGGTGATGTGCGTGGCACCAATGAAAAAAGATACGTCTACGAGATTGAATTTGATGAAGAGTCCACGACAACCGGCATTATCAAGGATGGCGGCCTGGCTGTGCGCTTTGTCATTAATGCCTCGTGCAAACCACTTAGCAGCGAGGGTACGGCCGTGGACGCACACACTATGCTTTACGGCAAGGGTCTTGCGTACGAGCTCGATCTCTTTGGTGACTATGAGATCACGGTTTCGCGGGACTACAAATTCGTCGAAGGCTTGATCGCTGTGCTCGGCGAGGTTATGGTCGGCGGCAACGTGATTGCGCTCGACGGCTGGACGCGCGTCAAAAAGGCAGCGGCGTAGGAAGGATGCTTTGCTATGGTGACGATGGCATTTTTAGCTGAGATGCGGCAAAGGCTGCGCATTGTGGACAGGGACTTTGATGGCGAGCTTCGTGATCTGATAGAGGCTGCCCGCGAAGAGTTGCAGCTTGCCGGGATCAGCAGAAAAAGCGCAAATAACGAACGTGACGCGATGATAACTTCGGCCATCGCCACCTACATAAAAGCTGAATTTGGGCTGGATGCAAAAGAGCAGCCGGACTACAGGGAGTCCTTTGAGATGAAGCGAAAAAAGCTGGCAATGTCCGGAAAATACCTGGAGGGCGGCGGAAAGCGGGGCAGTGGATAATGGCAAGCTGGAAAAACATAGCTTATCTGATCCAGGTCGAAACGGTCCCGGATACCACCCGCCGCCCGCAGAAAAAAGACGTCGGCCGCAGGAAAGTTTTTTGCAACAAAAAGTCTGTGCGGCAAAGCGAATTTTATCAAGCCGGGGCGCAAGGCAAAAAGCCGGAAATCATGCTGGAGGTGCGCCCTGCCGATTATCACAGCGAGGAATTTGTGGAGTTCCTGGGGGTGCGCTACCACGTGGACCGCACATACACGCCCAATGATGAAAAGATGGAGCTGATTCTTTCGCGGCAGGTGGTCGGCCATGGCAAGTAAGAGCGGCGTCACGTTCGTTGATCACTCTCAAGAGGTCATAAAAACCATGCAGGGCCTATCAAAAACGGCCCTGCGGGAGAGCGGAAAAGTGGTCCGAAAGATTTTGCGAGAGCGGGTGCCCGTCCGCAGCAAGCGGCTGAAAGGCCACATTGCCAGCTGGGCATTTGTCGAGCGAAAAACCGGGCAGCCACAGCTGCAAATCGGGTATTACAGCTGGCAGCGCATGAAAAAGCGGAACAAGCAGCCCTCGCACACAAGCCCGCACTGGGTGGAGTTCGGCACCGCGCCGCATACCATTGCCGCAAAAAACGCAAAAGTCATGGGTTATGAGGAAAACGTATACGGAAAAATGGTGCAGCACCCCGGCCAGCATGACCGCCACGTCCTGCGCAATGCTGTATACGAAAACATTGACGCGATTCGCGAAGCGCAGGCACAATACCTGAAAGCACTCAGCGAAGAAATCGGCAAAGCGAAGGGCTTGGTTGTGGAAAGCGAGGAACCGGAAGATGACTGATCAAACATCGGCGCTGATCAAGCGCTTGGCCAACAAAGTCAACGATCTGACTCCCTGCTACTACGAAGAGGCGCCGGAGAACGCGGGATTTCCGTACACCATTTTGACGGGAATCAACGCCTATGATATTGGAGCGGGCGACGGCGTAAGCTTCATGCTTGAATTCTACACGGGAGAGCAAGAAGGGCAATCGGAAGAACTGGACGCACGCATTGACGCCATTAGAACCGAGCTCGACGGCACCATTATAGGTGAAGATGGCGTTTTTGCAGCCCACATCGGCTTCAATTCCAGATCGGGCATGGAGGAACGGAGCTACGATCTTTGCCGCAGGCGGCTTAGCTTCACCGCGAGAACATTTTTTATAAAGTAAGGAGTGGCATACATGGGAAAAAACCCGCGCAACCTGACAAAAAAGCAGGTTGATAAAATCCAGATTGAGGAGGGCCTTGTATTCCTCAACTACGGTCTGCCCGCGCAGGAAATACTCGGACCGACACGCGGCGGCGGCGAATTTCTCGGCAACACCACGCTGCGGGAGATAGACCACGACGGCAAGCGCGGCAAGACCATGAATATGGAAGTTATCGAGTCGCAGGACGCCCATATCAAGGTGAAGGTCATCTGCAGCGCACAGCAAAACATGAGGCGGCTTGTGCCAAACGCCGACGTCACCGGCGAGGGCGACACGATAAAAATTGCAAACCCAGACGTCAACGGCGTGGTTAAGTCGGACAACTACATCAAAAATGTGACGCTGTTCGGACGCAATATTGATGGCACGTGGAAAAAGGCAACCGTCTACAACGCACTGGCCGCGCCGGGCGCAAAAATCAACGCAGTGCAAAAGGCTGAAAACGAGCTGGAGTACACGTTTGACGGCCATTTTGATGCGTTCGACACAGAGCAAAAACTCTACACCATCGAGGAAATCCCGAACGCTCCGGCGGATCCGCCCGAAGAAACCGCCACGACCACCACGGAAGCCCAAAGCGCCGAGACACCGGCTGGCGGCGATGATAATGGGGATTAAGAAAGGAACGCTACCATGATGCTTGAAATGCTGCCGCTTTTGATGCGCATCGCATCAAAGCTTGATATCCGCCCCCTGGTGAACCACTTCAAGGGCTTGGATATCATCAATGACGGGCAGAAGCCAAATGACCTGAATAGGGAGCAAATGGCGACAATCGCCTTCGAGCTAACCGCCGAACTGTTGCCGCAGATGACCGAAGATATCGGCAAGGACATCATCGCTCTGGTCGCCGCCCAAAAAGAAATTTCCGCCAAGGATGCCGGAAAGCTGGACATGATTAAGGCGATCACAGAGGTCTTGACCGAAAACGGGGTGCTTGATTTTTTTATGCGGCGGCTGAACCCGAATTCAGGGCAGAAACCTGTCGTGTGATCTCGGACTGCAGCTGGGAACTGGTCAAGGAACTGCCGCTGACTGAGCTGCCAAACCTGATTGAGCAATCTCGCAAAAGAGAAATAGAGCAACGCCTATACCAACGATGGTCCCTGCAGGCCACAATTGCGCAGCTGCTCAATGCGGCCGCGGGCGCTTTCGGAGGCGGCGAAATCCTGGAGGTTAAACCATTCGCGGAGGTGCTGCAAGGGGTATTTCAAGGGGACGCGCCAAGCGTGCAAGCACCGAAAAAATCGGCCGAGGAAATTCAAGCTGAGGCCATGGCAGCCGTTAAACGCTATGAAAAATTTGCAAGAGGGAAGGGGGGAGATGCTTAATGGCAAGCATTTTCTCCCTTTTTGGCGAAATTTTCATTGACAATGAAAAAGCAAACAAGGGCCTGGAAGAAACCGCGAAAAAGGGCGAGTCCACGGGCGATAAAATAAAAGCCGGTTTTGGCAAGGCGATTGACGTCGCCGCCAAAGTTGGAACCGCCGTTGTTGGCGCCGCGTCCGCTGTGGCGACCGGCGCCCTTAAAATGGCCGAGTCGACCGCAGGTGCGGCAAAAGAAATCAACAACATGTCACAAAAGCTGGGCCTGTCGCGCGAGGGCTACCAAGAGTGGGAATACATCTTAAAAAAGTCCGGAACCAGTATCGGTGTCATGGGCACAGGGATGAAAACCCTGCAGAAGCAAATGGCAGATGCGACGGCGGGCAGCGATGGGGCAAAGAACGCTTTCGCAAAACTAGGCCTGAGCGCCGAAGACTTAAGAGGTAAAACGCCGGAACAAGCCTTTGAGCTATGCATCAAGCAACTGCAGGAAATGCCTGCTGGGGCCGACAGAACAGCCGCCGCGCTAAAGCTCTTCGGCAAGGGTGCAATGGAGCTGCAACCCTTATTGAATAAGACATCCGAAGAAACGGAAAATCTTCGGAAACGGGCGCACGATATGGGGCTTGTGCTCAGCGATGAAGCGATAGACGCGGCTGGAAAATTTAACGGCGCGATGGGCAGGATTAAAGATGTTATGGGTGGGCTAAAAAACCAGCTGGGCGCGGTGGCGCTTGAAGCCCTGGAGCCGATTATGAACTTAATCGTTGACAACATACCGATGATACAGGCGATTTTAACGCAGATTATCCCCGTGGTGTCGGATTTATTTCAAGCGGTTATGCCGCCAATCTTAGAATTGGCGCAGGAATTGTTCCCAATCATTGTTGACTTGATTGCGTCGCTCATGCCAATTTTTACCACGTTGATAAAAGACCTGATGCCGCTGATTAAAGACATACTGCTAAAATTACTGCCCCCAATTGCGGAAATCGTGCAGAAATTTCTACCGCCACTCCTTCAACTACTTGAACCCGTACTGCAACTATTAACACCAATAATCGGCCTGCTAGAACCAATCATCGACTTATTGATGATGATACTTGATCCGCTGGTTGATCTGCTGAACGCAATCTTGCCGCCACTGATCAGCATCGTAACAAAATTCATTGAAATCGCAATTATCCCGCTGCGAGCGGAATTTGAGTTCCTTGCCGGAGTGATTGGTGGTGCAGTAAAAGGCGCGTTCGAGTGGATTACAAACTATGTTGACGTCGTAAAAAAAGTATTTTCCGGGATCATTGATTTTATTAAAAACGTTTTTACGGGCGACTGGCAAGGCGCGTGGGATGCAATAAAAAACATATTCAGCAACATCTGGGAAGGCATAAAAGCGGCGTTCAAAATTCCGATCAATTTTATCATTGACGGCATAAATGCTTTCATCCGGGGAATCAACAGCATTAAAATCCCGGACTGGGTGCCGGGCATTGGCGGGGCGGGATTCCACATCAATCAAATCGCCCGTCTGCGCATCGGCATGGAATATGTGCCGTACGACGACTTCCCGGCGCTGCTGCACAAAGGCGAGCGGGTGCTGACGGCCGGGCAGGCAGAGGAATATGACAACATGGAACGCGGCCGAGCTGCAGGCAGAAGCCAAGAATTCAATTTTGGCGGACTGCATATAGAGAACTTCAC
>JGI994J12354_10004710_pt1 | contig 12116 bp, 11 predicted proteins | sample IntmicLarv3ML3BL_FD_12354 | JGI IMG/M metagenome (IMG submission 12354) | reverse complement strand
ACGCTTTGGGAACGGGCGTACATGCTTGTCGGGATGGAAAATATGATGGAATATTTCTTCACGGAGCCGGACTTGGTGAAGCGCCTGTTCCATAAAATCATCGACTTCCATCTGAAGCTGGCGGCACATTACGTCGCACAGGGCGTGCAGGTTGTGCATATGTCGGACGACCACGGTATGCAAAACGCGCTTATCCTCGGGGAACGGATATTGAACGAATTTTTCGTCCCGGAATATGCACGGTTGATGACGTTCTACAAGGAGCGAGGCGTGCTCATCAATTTCCATTCCTGCGGGCATATTGAGCCGATACTGGAGACATTCATATCCCTCGGCGTGAACATTTTGAACCCAATACAGGCCGCGGCAAACGACATGGAAAATGTGCGGAAGATCACACAGGGGCGCATGACGCTTATGGGTGGCGTAAATTCCGAAATCCTGATGGAGAATGACCACGATGTCATCCGCAGTTTGGTCAAAACGCGCATCAACCAGCTCGGCCGCGAAGGCGGCTACATTTGCTGCCCCGACCAGGGGATGCCCTACGCGCCGGAGGCTATCGAGGTCATGAACGACGCGATTGCGGCATACGGGCGGTATTAACAAAAACCTTGCACAAGACATGTTGCCATAATGGAATATCAGCAGCGATGATATATTAGTGAGGGTCAAATATGGAAGTAAGAAAAGCAGTAATTGACGATATAAATGAACTCGCAACTCTGTATACGGAACAATTTCGAACGATGAAAGACTTGCAACCGGACTTCTTTCAAGAAGGAGCGCAAAGCAAAGAATTTATTCAAAGTATCATTGCATGTACTGAATCCGATATTTTAGTACTTACAAATGGTGTAATTATAGGGTTCGTTCTCTTGCAAGCAAAAGAAACGCCGGATTTCCTATTCTTTATTAAACACAGATACGCTTATGTAATGGATATTATAATAACGAAAGATTGCCGCGGAAACGGTATGGGAAGTATTTTACTGAAAGAAGCAAAAAAATGGGCAACGGATAGGGAACTGGACTATCTAGAGCTAGATGTATTATCTAACAATATTAATGCTATTCAATTTTACAAAAAACACGGTTTCATGGACAAAAGACAATCTATGTTCTGTAAATTATAATTATATGCAAGCATTCGCTTTTGATTCATTCCTCTAGCGAAGTTAAACAGGTAACGGTGAGGGTTTGACTCTCACCGTTACCTGTTTTTATATACACGCTGCTCGTTTTACAAATCACAACGGTTTCCATCGCAACACAGCCGCCGTCCCATCACGATAACCTCGCGTACAGCCAGTTCGCGGTCGAGCACGACGACATCCGCATCCAGCCCGGGTTGAATACGCCCCTTTGTCGTCAGCCCCATAATGCGGGCGGGCGTTTCGGTCAGCATTTTGACAGCATCCGGCAAAGATGCGTTTGCCATGGACACCATATTCTGCACAAGTTTATCCGTGGAGCATATGCTGCCGGAGAAAGCCTGCATATCCGGCGTCCACGCCACGCCGTCCTGCACGATAACACCCGCCGCTTTCACCATCTCAGCAAAGCCAGGCATATCATCGCCCACGCCGGAGGCACGCGTGCCGTCGGTGATAATCGCCGTACTGCCCGCCCCCTTAATCTTGTAAATCAACGCCAGCAAGTCCGGCGGCAGGTGCTTCCCGTCGGCGATGGCTTCCACGTCAAATTCGTCAATCAGATACGCCGCCTCAGGGATACCCATAATGCGGAACGCGTTTTCACGGTACACCACCGGCATGGCGGAATACAAATGCGTGATGAGACGCACGCCAATATCTAAAATCTCACGCAGCAACTCAATCCGCGCACCGGAATGCGCCACCGCACCGATAATGCCGCGGTCGGCGATATATTTTGTCATGCCCAAGTTTTCGTCCAGCTCCGGCGCATAGGAAATCCTCTTCACAAGCGGGTTTTGCAACAGACGCTTATAGGTATCCGGCGCGGGGATTTGCAAATATTCCGGGTGCATCGCCCCGGCGTAGACCGGGTTCAAATACGGCCCTTCGAGATGAATGCCCGGCAGGTTGCAATATCCCTTCTCCGAGGCGCAGAAATCCGCCAGACGGTCAACCGCGTCCACAAGCTCCCCATGCGGCATGGCGGATAGCGTGGGGTACAGTGTGGTTGTGCCGTGCTTCGTGTGTGCGTCCAAAATGGCGCGGCATTCCGCATCGCCGCCTTCAAAGCGCCCGCCCGCGCCGCCGTGGATGTGGATGTCAATGTATCCCGGGGAAATGTACCGTTCCGTACAGTCCATGACCTCCTCGCCTTCCCAGGCGCCAAGGTTCTTCCCCACTGCGTCAATTTTATCCCCCCGCAGGCGCACGTCCGTGTTCTTCCAAACCCGTCCGCCCTGTATGACATCACCGTTCCGTAACAGCATGCTTTTTTTCCTCCCTTGGTGTGTAAATATGTAAAAGCCATTATTCAACAAGCCCAATTTCCGAAAAACCCAGCGCCGTAATGACATGCCGCATGGCGAGGTTATCCTCCTCGGTTCTGCATGCCGCGATTTTATCGTTTTCCAATATGAATTTTGTAACGAAATGGCATATTTGTTTTGCATAATTCTTGTTTCTTTCGGAACGCCACACCCGTACATCCGCTGTTTCCCACTTGTCCGGCAGGATCTTTTTCCACCGCAAATACCCTGTCAATGTATTGCGATTGCAACTTGCAAAAATAACGATGGCGCACGCGCAAACGCTACAGCAGACTCAATTGCTCACCGTATTGCTTCCCTTCAAACGCCCGGAGGTACGTAAACACCTCCCCCGGATGGTGAAGCACGCCGCGTTTTTCGCATTCCTCGTGGAATATCCGCATGAGCCGCTTTGCGTTCGGGCTGTCGCAAACATAACTATTCCCATAGGCTTGGATGTACTGCGCCGTTAATCCGGGAAATTGTTCGTCCAACTTGCTGTAATAATATTCCCGGTCGCCGTCTCGCAATGTCATGCCCATGTTGAAGCAGATGATGCCGCGCACACCCGCCGAGAAGCAAATGTCCAATATCCCGCGCAGGTTTTCCTCCGTATCGTTGAGAAACGGCAGTATCGGCGAAAGCCAGACGACCGTCGGGATGTTTTCCTTGCGGAAAACGTCCAGCACCTCCGCCCGCCGCGAAGTGGTGCACACCTTTGGCTCCACGATACGGCAAAGCTTTTCATCCATTGTCGTCAATGTGATTTGTATGACGCATTTTGCTTTCTCTTGGATGCGGCGGAACACATCAAGGTCACGCAGCACAAGGTCAGACTTCGTCTGCACCGTCAGCCCGAAGCCGTGGCGCTCGATGATTTCCGCACAGGTGCGCATCATGCGCTCTGTCGCTTCCAGCGGCATATACGGGTCACACATGGCACCCGTGCCAATCATACAACGCGCCCGTTTGCGGCGGAGAGCATTCTCCAGCAGTGCGGGCGCGTTACGTTTCACTTCTATATCTTCAAAACCGTGCTCTGTTTCGATCCGATAGCATTTGCTGCGGGAATCGCAGTAAATGCAGCCATGCTGGCACCCGCGATAGAGGTTCATACCGTTCTCCGCCGACAGGATACCCTTGGCGTCCTTATAATGGTGCATGGGAATTCCCCTTTATAACAACTGATTAAACCCAATCATAACAAACAAAATTTTCATCGTATTCAACTTCATAAGGAACACAGAAATTCACTTCTGCAACCCCTGTAAACCGTCTGATTACGCCGCCGTGTGCTACGACAATTATTTTATCATACATTAGATATTTGTTGACAACCGCCGCCACACGACTTTTTATTTCCTCTATTGTCTCCCATTTTCGCGTTTCTCCCGCAGGATATTGGCCGAGACAATCCAAAAAATCCGTGTGCAACATGTCAGATTCTTCCTTACCTTTGTATTGGTATGTTTTGTCAGGCAGGAATTCATGCAAATCAAGTTCAACTGATATATGCAACTGGGTGTTTTTTGATAGTATCGCCGCAGTTTGTAACGCTCTTGTATAGGGCGAAGAAACAATCAACGCTTCCGTGAAGAAGTTGATTGTTCGAAACTTCCTCAGCTTGTGCGATTCCCGTCTCCGTTAAACAGGCCAAATCCTTTCCATGCCCGATAAAACCTCTATCCCAACAGGGGGTATAGTCTGGTTTTCCGTGCCGTATAAAAATAATTTTCATAAGCAACACCGCCTGATATACATTTGCTGCATTCTTCGGGCCAACTTGACCCACAGCGTTGCGACGCTGGTGTTACCGAAGCGGATAGCCCCTTGAATCGCGGAATGTGCCGACAATCAGGCAAATGAAATCGACAATCCAGCCAATACCGAAAAAGCCGCCCGTGAACAGCCACAAGATACCCGTCCCAATTTTCCCGACATAAAAGCGGTGGAACCCGCCCACGCCGAAAAAGAAGCAGAGGAGCAGCGCGACGACGCGGCTCTTCGGGCTGAAGGGATATGCGCCCGCGTTCATATTGGTGTTGACATTGTGGTTGTGGATATGGATGTTTTGCGGCGGGGTACCATAGCCTGGGGACGGCGGCGCACCGAATCCCGCTCCCATACCCGCAGTTGCACCCGTGTTCTGCTGCTCATTGAACAGCGCCTGCACATGCTCCTTGCAATAATACCGCCCGTTAATCATTGTGAGGCATTCCGCACAGAATAAACGGCCGCAGTATGCGCATGCGCCCTGCGCTTCCTGTTGATTATGATTTGTACATTGCATACGTATCAGCTCCTTCTTTTTTTCATCCTAGGTTGCTAATATGTACGGTTCCCCGCGCAAAAAGTTTCATATGGATATATTTGAAATGAATCGNTGTTTATGGTATGATAAGGAAAGTATAGCATACGCATTTTCAAAGCGCAAGGAGCGATGTGGCATGTATCCGATTTTGTTTGCACCAATATATAAAGAAATCATCTGGGGCGGAACGCGCATGGCGGAGCGGTATGACCGGGTGTTACCAAGTGACCGCGTGGGCGAAAGCTGGGATGTTTCCTGCCGTGATGAAGAGATGAGCGTGGTCGAAAACGGCGCGTGGGCAGGCATGACCTTGGGAGAACTCATCGCACGGGATAAGTCGGGTATTTTAGGTGCGGACTTGTTGGCGGTGGAAAAATTTCCGCTGCTTTTGAAAATTATCGACGCGCGTGACAAGCTCTCCGTGCAGGTGCACCCGGATGACGAATATGCGCGCCGTGTCGAAAATCTTCCCTTCGGCAAGACGGAGATGTGGTACATCCTCGACGCACCGGCGGACGCAAAGCTCATCATCGGGCTGGCAGACGGCGTGACGAAGGATGCTTTCCGCACAGCAATTGCAAACGGAACGGTGGAGGATTGCTTGGGCTATCTGCCGATTGCGCCCGGCGATTCCATTTTCATACAGGCGGGTCTGCTTCATGCCATCACTTCGGGTGTGATGCTGGCGGAAATCCAGCAGAACTCCGATACCACCTACCGCGTATATGATTTCAACCGCCTCGGCTTCGATGGAAATCCGCGTCCGCTGCATGTGGAAAAATCGCTGGATGTGACGGACTTCGAGGGAATCATCCGCAAAACGACTGTACCCGGCCTAACGGTTTCGGGGGAGAACATGGATGTCACCTATACCATCGCTTGCCCGTATTTCGCGATGGAGCGTCTGGCCTTGCACGGCACAGAGGATTGCGCCACGGATGGGGAGCGGTTTATCCTCCTTACCTGTACGGAAGGCACGGCGGCGGTTTCCGCCCCCGGCGGCACGGTAGCACTTACGGCGGGGCAAACGGTGTTTTTACCCGCGGCGTTGGGGGCATATACGCTCTCCGGCAACGCGACAGTGTTGAAGAGCTATGTACCGAAAAGCCCGGCGGCCTTCCGCGCCGTGCTGGAGGCGGCCGGCTTCACCGCAGCGGAAATTAAAAATAACACGGTCATCGTGTTGGAATGAAAGGTGGTAGGGCATGATCCGGACAGAACGGCTGCGGCTAAAGCCGCTGAACGCGGAGGAACTGCTGCTTGCGGCGCAAAACGCGTCGGAGAACCATGTGAAGAATGCGCTTGCCTATAGAAGGGAAATGGTTCTGGCACATCCGGATTCCTTTGAGTGGTATACGGAGTGGGCGTTGATGACAGCGGACGAGCAAGTCACCATCGGCGGCATTATGCTGATGGCCGAACGGAATGACAGGGAAATCGGATACGGCTTGGATGCAAAATATCGAAACAAGGGGTATATGACAGAGGCCGTATGTGCGCTGATTGGCTGGATGTTCCGGCAATCGGAAGGATTAGCATATGTGGTTGCGGAAACGGAAAAAGAAAACACAGCCTCTCAAAGGGTGGTCATCCGCGCAGGCTTATCACGATATAAGGAAACAGGAGAAAGTGTCTGGTGGCGACTCGGAAGAGACGCAGACCATACCGTATAACAGCGATACAGGAGGCAGAAATGGACAATTCAAGCAACCAATATGACATCATCCGCCGCATCCGCCGCGAGGGTGACGCGGTGCTTCACCTCGCACGGGACGGCGCGGACGGGGAAACCTTTCGCATCTTGAAACGCTACGAGCCGGACATCCCGGAATATGCGGAGCCTGCATATACGAACGGTTTGAACCGCTTCATCAAGGATTGCGAGCAGTATGTCAGTACAAAGCCTGCGGGCTGCGCTGTGGATGCGGCGGAGTTCCGCCGGGACGGGAAGACGGTCGTCCTCGCATCACAGCCATTTACCGGCACGCCCTGGAAGGAATACTGGCGCAGTGACGCTGCGGCGGCGAATATGTCAAACACGGATAAATTACGGATGCTTCTGCCCGTATTGCAAACCGTCGCCGCGGCCAACAAAACCGGCGTGCAGTTTCAAGCCATCGACGCGGATTCCGTATATGTCGCGCGATACACTGTTGTGCTGGCCGATTTTGGCACGGCGGAACCTTTTGAGCCCTGGCGGCAGGCGTATATGCTGGGGCGGCTGGTACATGTCCTCGGCATTGACGCGGCTTCGTTGCCGCCGGCGTTAGCCGGTGCGGTGCGGCGCGCACTTTTCACCGACCCCGCCACACGTTATCCCGATGCAGAAAGCTTCGCACGGGATGTCGCCGCATTCTATACCACCGGGCAGAACCCTTTACCCAATGCTTCACCGTATGGCACGCCGTACGCCGCGCCAAAGCAACAAAACAAAGGCTGCGCCACGGCGGCAAGCATCACGATTCTGGTGTTTCTTGTGCTGGGCATCGTTACCTATATCGCAATGAACGATATGAGCAGTTCGAACCCGATTCCCACAGTGGCACCGACATGGGATTTCAATTATGACTTCGACATGCCGGACATCGAGTTCCCGGATTTCAGCGACTACGACTTCATGTCAGACCCCCCCACCTTGACGACTGAACCGGACTACAGCGGTTACGACGACGATGATTATGCATATGACGATTACCGCGGCGCGGTTTCCAACGCCTATGTCTGGTACGATTATTGGGATTCGTATTCCCTGTATGACGGGCTTGTGACGGAGCGCAACGGCACGGTCTTCTATCGCATCCGCGACAAGGGTGAGGTTGTGCTCGTTTCGGAAAACATCGCCACAGGCGTGAAGAAAGATTTGTTGTGGAACTTCATCCCGGCATTCCTCCGTGCGGACAATGAATACCTTTATTTCATCGATTGCTTGGACAATTTCTCGCTGTACCGTATGCCGCAAACGGGGGGAGAGCCGGAGTGCATCTTCAGCGGCCCCAGCACATTCATCACAATGGACGAAAGCCGCAACAGCCTCTATTTCGCACGAATGGACCGCGGTGGCACGCTCACGCGCTCCTCGTTGGAACCGGAGACAATTGAAGCGTTGCTTGACGCGGATACAGCGGCGAACAACCTCGCCTTTGACGCGTCGTCCGGCATTCTCTATTTCGTTGATGCGAACGACGGCGACTGCATCTACTGGTATGACCCTTCCGCAAACACAGTGGAATCGCTTGGCTTGTATGGCTACGACTTGCAGTACAGCGACGGCTTCCTATACTACATGGGCTCGACAGGCTTTCTGTACCGCTGCAATACGGAGACTTTGAAAAGCGAGCGCATCCTGCGTGACGGTGTATATGCCTACATTGCGCACGGTGACTCCGTGTATTATATCGACGAGCGGAAGGAGTACAACGTCTTCCGCCAAGTAATCGGCGGCGGCAGTGCGTCCTTGATTTTAGAGGAGGATGTCGATATGCTCTGGATTGCAGGCGGCAAGCTGTACTACACCGCGTATGACGACTACGGTGCGATGAAGCGTTGTGACCTGGATGGAAAAAATGTAGAAATGCTCGACCGGGAATAACAGTTCATACACACATCCGACAGGATTTTCACAGATTCGCTTGGCAGTTTTCACAAAAACATAAAACAATCACCGATTTTCCTTTACAAAACTGTAAAAAATGTTACAATTAAAGGGTATCTGTTTACGCAGTTCTTGGGCGTAAAACATCGGAGGAGGTTTATTGGATGAAGGTCTATTCAGCGAATGAAGTTAGAAACGTAGCAATTCTCGGACACAGCGGGAGCGGAAAAACAACAATCGCCGAAGCGGCGCTCAATGTCGCCGGCGTGACAACCAGAATCGGCAAGGTGGACGAAGGCAATACCATCAGCGACTACGACGCGGAAGAAATCCGCCGCAAAGTCTCCATCAGCACATCCATCATCCCGGTAGAATGGAAAGATACAAAAATCAATTTTATGGATACCCCGGGTTACTTCGATTTCGCGGGCGAAGTCAAGCAGGCGCTCCGCGCGGCGGATTTAGCGCTCATCGTCGTGTCTGGCAAATCCGGCGTCGAGGTCGGCGTGGAAAAGGCGTGGGAATACGCGGATGAAATCGGCATTCCGAAGATGATTTTCGTCAACGGCATGGATGATGAGAATGCGGATTTGGATAAGGTCGTGGAAGAACTGAAGGCAAAGTTCGGCAAGAGCATCGCGCCCTTGCAGGTGCCTTTTAAGGAAAATGGCAAATTCGTGGGCTTCGTCAACGCCATCAAGCGTGAGGGCCGCAAGTTCGTCAGCGGCCGTACGGAAGACTGCGGCGTGCCCGAAGGTATGGAAGATGAAATCGAAATCATGCACAGCATGATTAAGGAAGCCGTCGCCGAAACAAGCGACGAACTGATGGAAAAATTCTTCGCGGACGAAGATTTCACAGTGGAAGAGATGGAGAACGGCGTGCGCGATGGTATCGCGGCGCATTCTGTCACGCCTGTGCTTTGCGGCGCGGCGAACTATAACATCGGCGTGCGCGTGTTGATGAATTCATTGATTTCTTACATGGCGCCCGCTTCGGAGCTTTGCGAATCCGTCAAAGCCATCGACGCGAAGACGAACGCAGAAATCACAATCAACTGCGATGAAAAAGCGCCCCTGTCGGCATTTGTGTTCAAGACCATCGCCGACCCGTATGTGGGCCGCTTGTCGCTCTTCCGTGTGTATTCCGGCATTTTGAAGAAGGATACGCCGTTGTACAACACGAAAAAGGACTTCACCGAAAAAGTCGGGCACATTTACATCATGCGCGGCAAGGAGCAGATTGAGGTTGACGAGCTCCGCGCGGGCGACATCGGCGCGATTGCGAAACTGGTGAACACCGCCACGCAGGATACGCTTTGTTTAAGAGAAACACCGTACCTCCTGCCGGAAATCAACCTGCCGCAGCCTTTGTATTCCGCCGGCATCGCGCCAAAGGGCAAGGGCGACGAGGATAAGATTTCCCAGGCCATGGCGAAGTTCCTGGAAGAAGACAAAACATTGTCGTATGTTGTGAATCCTGAAACAAAGCAGACGGTCGTTTCCGGTGTGGGTGATAGCCATTTGGATGTTCTCGTCAACAAGCTGAAGGGTCGTTACAAACTTGATGTTGACCTTTCCAGCGTCATCGTACCGTTCCGTGAGATGATTAAGGGCACGGCCGAGGTTCGCGGCAAACACAAGAAGCAATCCGGCGGCCACGGCCAGTTCGGCGACGTTCTCATGAAATTTGAACCCAGCGGCGACACGACGAGTGATTATGTATTCGAACAGCAGGTCTTTGGCGGTTCCGTCCCACGGCAATACTACCCCGCGGTGGAAAAGGGTATTCAGGAAAGCGTCAAGTTCGGCCCTGTGGCGGGTTATCCCGTTGTCGGCCTGAAGGCGGTTCTGCTGGACGGCTCCTACCATCCGGTTGACTCTTCGGAGATGGCGTTCAAACTCGCGACAACCATCGCATTCAAGGAAGGCTTCATGAAGGCGAAGCCGACGCTGCTGGAGCCTGTCGCTAAGGTTGACATCACCGTTCCGGATGATTACACCGGCGCCATCATGGGCGATATGAACAAGCGCCGCGGCCGCGTGAACGGCCAGACCAAACAGGGCACAAAGACGGTCATCTCAGCCGAGGTGCCCATGGCGGAAATGTTCAAGTACGCGCTTGACCTGCGCTCCATGACGCAGGGACGCGGCTCGTTCACAATGGCATTTGACCGGTACGAGGAAGCGCCGATGGATGTACAGCAAAAGGTCATTGAGGCGCGCAAGAAGGAAATGGAGAAAGACAAATAAGCAATCAAACAGCGGACACATTGTAGTATTACAATGTGTCCGCTTTATTCGGGAGGCTCTCACAATGAAAAAATGGATAACCCTTGCCCTGGCTGCCTTGTTTGTACTTACGATGGCTGCTTGTGGCGGGAACACGGACGATAACAAGGCGGCTACCCCGCCCACCGCAACATCGGCCGCACCGGACACATCAAAACTCACGATGTACGGCACGGGCTTTGGCTCAGCAGACCTTATTAGCGCGTTGGACCCCCTGTCACAATTGGTTGTAAAAACCGCGGCGGCACAGGAGGGTTACACCCTCACCATTAATGAGGACGGCAGCGCGCGGTACGAAAACGAAACCGTCGGCGAGGTCATTTTACAAAACGCGGACGGTACTTGGACGATACTGGACGACAGCGGCGTTGTGGCGGAAATCTGCACAGCTTGGCCGGACAATGAATTTACCCGGCTGATACCGGAACCTGCTTTCGCCATTGATTACACCGGAACGGACGGCATGAGCTTCTCCGCGATGTTTAACGGCCCCACACTGGAAGAGGTGCAAGCATATGCCGCATCGCTTGCGGCGATGGGCTTCGTGCCGAAGGATTACATGACGGATGCTTCGGGCACGCTCGCCAACATCCCCGAAATCGGCATCATGTACGACTACGCAGCCAGTAAGGACGGCTACGATATTTCCGTTTTCCACATGGAGGGCTCAAGTGGCTTGGGTATCATGAAGACGGCGGAATAGCGCGGCGAGGAGGCTTTAATGCGGATTCTAACGGATGTATGCTACAACCTGGATGTACTGTGCGCGCTGAACACCATGACGGCGGACGAATATTATGTACAGCGCCATCAAGCACTGTTTGAGCGGTTTTACCCGTTTATTTCGGATACAACAAAGCAACGCTTGCATGCGTTCACCAAGGCGCAAGGATACACCATGCTCTCACCGACGCTGACGCTGTTTGTATCCTCACTGCCGCGTTTTCAAGAACGCAATCTGGCGGACATGCTGGCCAGCCATGCGGAAATCGAGGCCTGTATGAACGCCTCGCCGTACCGCTTCACGCGGGAAGAATTTGACATGTACTTCTACCATATCGACCAGGCCATTCTGCCGCTGCTGGACGAGCTGGCGCGAGAAGGACTGCACGATTATTGGCGAACGCACGTGCTGCCGCAAATTGAGGCCAAGCAGCAACACCTTGCTACGGTTCTCGCGCCGCACGATATAGAAAACCTACTCGGGCGATACCATGCGGTGGACGCGACAAACTTCACCGTGTTCCTCTGCGCTTTTGTGAAGCCGCACGGCATCAAGCTCTGCGGCAACAACCTTATCTCCGATTGCTCCTATTCGGATGACGACATCCTCTCGAATGTAACACACGAGGCGTTCCACCCCGCGTTTGACTTTGACGCGGTGCGTCCGTCTCTTGACAAGCTCGCGGCGCTGCCCTTTGTGCGGGATGCATTCGCCAAGCAAAACCCGAATTCCGG
>JGI994J12354_10004709_pt1 | contig 12120 bp, 9 predicted proteins | sample IntmicLarv3ML3BL_FD_12354 | JGI IMG/M metagenome (IMG submission 12354) | reverse complement strand
GGTGAGACGGTCGGGTCGGGGGAGGGTGAAGACTTCGCGCTCGGTTTAACTGTTGGCGTTTCTGTTTCGACTGTCGGTTTTTCCGTCGGTGCAAAAAATCCGCCATCGGCAAGAATCGCAAAGGTTGTCGTCGCCGCTGCAACAAAAAATACTACGCATACCGCAAGCAAAATTTTTGCAAATTTTCGTTTGGGTTTCGAGCTTTTTGAAAGACCTATGTAAGTAAGCGCATTTTCTTGCAATTCATTCATGACGGCTTCGTCGGTTTCGTTTTCATGGTCATAACCGTAAAGATGAAACGCGCCGTGAGCGGCAAGAAAAGCGATTTCGCGTTCTTGACTGTGTTCAAATTCCTCTGCCTGTTCCATTGCGCGTTCATAACAAATAACAATGTCGCCCAAAGCATCGTCGCTGTTTTCGTCCATAACAAACGTCAAAACGTCCGTGACATCGTCCTTGTCGCGATAGCGTTTGTTCAGAGCTTGAATTTCTTCTTTCCCGACTATAGACACGCTTATTTCGGAATTTTTGTCCTTTTCGGCAAGCTCCGTGCATTTATTAATCGTTTTGATTATCAATTTTTTATATTTCTTTTCAAGGTTCAAGCCGCTTGAGGCTCTGTCGTTAAAATAAATCATTGCGGTGCTGTCAGCTCCTTTGTCGGCGCGGTCGGATAGATCACACGCTCATGATACATTCCTTTAAATACGCGTAAAAATGATTTCGCGAGGGTTTCCAAGTCATTTATTGTAAGTTGTGAATCAATCAGCTGTCCGTCGTCTAATTTGTCCTTAATAAGCTCGCGCACACGATTTTCTATTTCTTGATTGCTCTTTTCAATGGGAATCATCGAACGAACGGCGGCTTCGACAGTGTCTGCGAGCATGACGATTGCCGTTTCCCGTGTTTTGGGCTTGACAAACGGATAGCGATAATCGCTTTCGCTTATTTCTGCATCAGGGTTTAGTGTCTTTGCCCTGTAGTAAAAATACTTTATCAGGGTTTGCCCGTGATGCTCTGAAATAAAAGCTTTTATCTGCTTTGGAAGCTTGTGACTTTCGGCAAGCTCAAGCCCTGCCGTCACATGCCCTATTAATATTTGCACGCTTTCAAGCGGCGTTAATAAATCGTGAGGATTCTCACTGTCTCCGACTTGATTTTCGATGAAATAACGCGGATATTTGAGCTTTCCTATGTCGTGATAATATCCGCCGACGCGTGCGAGTGCGTGATTTGCGCCTATGTCATACGCACCCGTTTCAGCCAAATTTGCCACGACAAGGCTGTGGTGATAGGTTCCGGGTGCTTCGATTATCATTCTTCGCAAAACGTCGTTGTTCGGGTTTGTAAGTTCCAACAGCTTAATGCCGGTGATTACACCGAAGCCGGCTTCCCAAAACGGCAGGCTTCCCACGCTTATTACAACCGTCAAAATTCCTGCAAGTGCCGCGTAAATCATCATGTTAAGCATTTCGCTTGAATAATTTCCGTCGGTGAAAAAATAAATGGCACAAACAGTGAGCGCACTGAAAAGCCCTATGCCCAAACTGATTGTGAAAACCTTGCTCCTGTCGGTTGTGTGTTTTCCGATTAAAGAGGTCAAAATGCCGTTTATAAGGAAATAGGCGGCGAATTTCATGTCCGCGTTTAACGAAACGGCGGAGCTTACGACCAAGCAACAGCACATCACAATTGCGGCGCGCGAATCTACTAACAGAGAAGTGAGCATGCATATTAAGAGGATAGGTAAAAACGGGAACGGCGCAAACGAAAGCAAGCCAGAAAGAAGTAATCCACCCGAGTAGAGAGTAAAGAGCAGAACGATATTTTTCTTTTCCTTCGTTAAATCGAAATAATAGAAATAAATATACAAAACACCGATTAACAACGATAGTGACGAAACAACGACCGCACCTATAATAGGAAGAATGTTTTCAAACACGCTTTTTTTTGCATAACCGAGCTTGACAAGCGCCGAATAGGCCTCTTCTGTAATTTTGTCACCCGATGTTATTATGTTTTCGCCCTTCAAATAGAACTGCGGCGAAACCTTTGCGGCGGCTTCTTCTCTTGCCGATGCTGTCGCCGCTTCGTCGATAAAGACGTTTGTTTTCAAATATGAACTTATAATTTCCAACGCTGCTTTTTTAATAATCGCGTCCCAGTCGGTAAGCCCGATTTCATCTCTGGCGAAAGCGCGCGCGTTTGAAAAGCCTGTTTCATCAATGATTCCTGTTGTCAAACAGCTTTCTGTTATTTCCTTAATTGTTTCGGAAAAATCTCTGTAATAAGCGCTGTCCATGCTTTTTAAGCTTACCATATAGTCAAGCTGTTCTTTTGTGAGAGGACGAAGCTCAATTGTGTTTGTGTCGGGAAGTGTGATGTTTTCCATCTCGGTTTCCGGTTCATAAATTGGGTTGAAAGAGTTTCTGATTCCGCTTAGCTCATTAAAAAAACTTTCAAGAGATGTTAGAACCTCGGTGTTAATTTCAGCGTCGACGGCTGTTCGTGGGTTTACTGCCGCTGCTGCTACAACGCGCAGCTTCTCTGTCGCCACTTCATTTTCGACGTCCCGCGTCGCTTTAAGCGTTTTTGTGGAAATCGCACCGACCTTAATTGTATAATCTTCTCTGAAATAAGCACTCGAAATCGCCGTGCCAATTGTAAGCGCGAACGCTATGGCGACGAACAGCACCGTAAAACCGTAGTTTTCGTTTCTTTTTCTTTTGTCCATTTGTGTTTTCAGCCTTTCGTTCAGCGTACTTTTTATTTTTCGATTAATATAAGCGGAACAATCATTTCCTCATGACAAAGACCTGCGTGAGCGCTCAAATGATTTTTATATTCACCGTCTTCATTTTTATACCAAAGCGCTAAATCGCCGATCGCCAAAGCGACATAATCTCCGACAAAATCATAAGCGCGGCGATGCGGAATGCCCGAACCGAAAATACCCAGTTCAATTGCTTCAGTGCTTTTCATCAGCCGAAAGCTGTTTCCGAATTTTTCATTCCAACGCTTAGGAAAAACCTCTTTATAATTATCCTTAATAAAAAATGACAGATTTCGCGGTTCTCGGCTCGGAGGTACGCTTAAACATTCTGAAATTTCAGGAAAGTCCTCAATACAAAGCATTTTAATGTTTTTGTGTCCGTGATCTGCAGAAACGATAAGAAGAGTATCGTTTAATTCTTTGCTTAAATTTTCAATTTGAATATCGAAAGAATTAATCATATTCTTAATATGCTCGTCATAACAACCGCAAGTATGCATATCGTAATCGGGTTGAAAATGGTACGCATAAATAAATTGCCGCCCGTCAGATTTACAAAGCTCCGAAACGTGTGAACAAATTTCTTGACAGGTAGTCGCTTTTGGGTCACTGAACGGCGTTACGGAGGTGCAATTGATTTTCGGGGAAGCCGTGCTAATTTGCTCGAGTATATTTTTAAATCCTATATTTTCCGAAACAATATCGTAATCCGCAGCTAAGCGTTCGGTTTCGCTGTGATTTCCGGTAAACAAATCCACACACTTATTAATTTCTTTGAAATAACACGACCAACCCAACCACCCATGCTCAACGGGAGATAAACCCGTTAATAATGTCGTAATTGCCGAGGTTGTAGTAGATGGACAAACAGATGTTATATCAGTTATACGATTGTTGAGCATGAAACTTTCGGGTGCGTTTTTTTCAAGCAAGTCTGTTCCCAAACCGTCAAAAATCATCAATACAACATTTTTATATTCCTTTTGTAATCTTTCATCAAGAACAGAAAGCGTTGAGTTGTGTGGTTGCGCTTTGTAGTAAGCGAGTATGGAGTTGGGTATGCCCAATATGCTGTTGTTATCGTTTTTCATTTATTTTTCCTCTTACAGCCGCCCGTTTAACAGCCAACCGCTTCTGTTCCCTGTTCAATTTCGGCTCGCTCTTTTCATAAGCTTCAACGATTTTCTGAACAAGCGGATGCCTTACGACATCTTTGTTTGAAAGCATTGAAACACCGATGCCCTCTATGTTATTTAAAATTTTAATCGCCTCTGTCAAGCCCGAGGTTTTGCCGTCGGGAAGGTCAATTTGCGTGACGTCGCCCGTGACGATGACCTTAGAGCCGAAGCCGACACGTGTGAGAAACATTTTCATTTGCTCTTTCGTCGTGTTTTGCGCTTCGTCAAGCACAATGAAAGCGTTATCCAAGGTTCGTCCGCGCATATACGCCAAGGGAGCAACCTCGACCGCCCCTTTTTCCATGTTTTTATTAAAATTATCCGTTCCCATAATTTCGTGAAGCGCATCATAAAGTGGGCGCAGATAAGGGTCTACCTTCTGTTGCAAATCACCGGGAAGAAAGCCCAACTTTTCGCCCGCCTCAATGGCAGGGCGAGTTAAAATAATACGTGTTGCTTCATTTCTTTTAAACGCCGCGACCGCCGCCGCCATCGCCAAATATGTCTTACCTGTTCCGGCGGGACCGACACCGAACACAATCGTGTTTTTTTTAATCATTTCAACATAACGCTTTTGCCCGAGTGTTTTCGGCTTAATCGGCTTGCCCATTGCCGTGACGCAAACCACGTCATCGGGAAGCTTGTCCATTTCGTCTCTATCGTCCTCAGAAACGCCGTCGTCCATATAGGAAGCTATCAAATAATTCACGGTCTGTTCGGTGATTGCTTCACCTCGTTCTGCAAGCCTTACAAGTCTTTCAAATACACTTTTCGCGGATTCTGCACCCTTTTGGCTTCCGACAATCGAAACCTCGCCGTTTCTGTTGACGATACTGACCGAAAAAGCGCGTTCTATTTTCATCAAATTTTCGTCAAGTCCGCCGAAAACAGATTTACCGTCCGCTACCGATATTGTAATTGTGATTTTGTGCTGTTCCAATTGAATATCACCTTTCTGTCATATCTATTTGCAGGTCTATTCGTTCCACCGTGGTTATATAGGAAGTAACCCTAACCGCATCTTCAATTTGTTCATAAACCGTATTTCTTTCAATTATATCAGATTCGTTGAGTTCTGACAATATTTTATTCGTAATAAGTTCATAACCGACCGCTTCTGCTCTTTCCACGGTTCTTTGACATTTAACGGTTTTAAATTCCCTGTACTCGGTCGTTGTAAACGCAAACGGAAGAGGATAGTTCTTTCCGAAGCTGAGACGGTTGTCTTTTGAAATTTTTTCACAGTTAATATAATTGAAATTTGCGTTGTTCAATTTTATTATGTTTTCAAACAACGACAAGGCATATTCTTTCTTTTTTTCGCCCGTATATTCTCTTTCGCCATAAACAAACGGCACATCAACCGTCATTTCATAATACATTTTCGCTTTAATTTCAGCAGAGGCGTGAACGAAACGCGAGGTCATTCCCGTTTCTTCTGTTCCGACGATTAGCTCGCCGGATACCAAAACATCTCCCTCGCGAACCACGTCACCTTTTTTTGTCAGCGGCGTTCCTGCGCTCGTCACAATATAGGTTATCAACCCGTCTTTTTTTGCTATAATGTCGCAGGGCATGTCATATTCCACCATTTCGGCTTTCGGCTTTGTTTCTGTGAGAGTGATGACTGCCCTTGTTCCGTTGATTTTCAAATTAACCCACGAAATGTCCGGGAAAGCTTCGAGCAATTTTTTCTCAATTTCACGATTTTTAATCATATGTTTAAACGAGCCGAATTTGACGTTGTTTTCTTCCAAAAAAGCAGAAATGTCCACTTGATTAACACGCTCGCCCGACCCGATTGCATCAATTTGAACAAGCCAAATAAACGACGACAAAAAATATATGGCTAAAACAAAAAACAACGCACCGAAAACAAGAAGCTTGCGCTTCCTGTATCTGTGAAAAAGGAAAGGCAACCCGCGTTTTTTCAAGATTTTCGTTCGACATTTAGTCTTTCTTGCGCAAGGTTTAAGCGATTTAAACGCTTTAACGGGGACATTCATCGTCACGTGTCCGTTTTCATCGCAAACATTCCAAAGACGAACGCCCTTATGAACGACCATATTAATAAATCGTTCAACAGAAAATCCCGTCACTTCTATTTTAACATATCCCGACAAATAATTCCACATAGACAGCAAATTCCTTACCGCAAAAATTCTATAGATTCAATTCCTCCTGAAACAGCCATACTTTCGCTTGTTATGTGCTTAATTGCAAGTCTTGAACCCTCTATTTTCAAAACGCATGAAGCCGCATTTATTCTCACCTTTTCGCCTGTATATTCGATGACGTTTTTATAATTTTCAATCGTAAGCTCTTCGCCGCCTATAATTGAAATAACAGGCAGATTCAACGTTATTTCTTTGGGAAGCTCTAACGCCGCTGTGATTGTTCGGCGCAAACCTTTTCCTTTTTTCAACAGTCAAGCCTCCCTGTAACACAATATACTGTTAAAGGATATGTCTATCCGATGATTTTTATGAATTTCCAAGCGAAACGAAAACGGTCTTGCCTGAACAGACAAGACCGTTTTCGTTCAAATTTATTATTTTTAGACGAGCCCTTTAGTAAGCACTGATTAAGTCAAAAGCTTACTAAAAACTTAGCGACAGCGGCGAAAGCTCTTACTTATTCCATTCAGACGTTTCAAACTGGAATAAGTTCTTGTGAGCGGAAATGCTATAGAGGCAGCCTTTCGAAGAAAAATGGCTTGGAGCGAACGTTTTGCTTTTGTAAGTTTTTCGTAAGGTTGCCTTAATCAGTGTTTACTTTAATACACCATCTGATTTTCGGTAATATATTTGACATCGGCGACGATGTAATCGTGAATGCTTATATTCTTATTGACTTTAGGGTCAAGAATCACATATTCGCTGTTTTGTGAGCCGCTGTCACTTATGTTGATTGCTTTAAAAACAGCCATTCCCGAATTTGTCACATAAACACCTCTTACGTTTTCTATTTCGGAAATTGTGTAAGTTTCAAACATCTTGTCCTTAATCATAAGGGTGTCGCTTGGGTTGAGCCGTTTTCGGTTGTAATCCCAAACGACGTAAACAAAAGCTTCATCAACCTCCTTATCATCATTCTCATCAGAGGAGGAGGCAGACTCAGCATATTGTGTCGTTGCAATTTCGATAATCTCGTCCTTTACGCTGCCGTTAGAGGTTAATGTCCTTTTAATTACAGCGTTGCGACCCGATTGCAAGAAAATACATCCAACAGGGATTTTAAGCAGCGTTTGTTCAACAATGCTTGTCTTTGGAATTTTATAACCTTCTGTTGTTCCATAGCTGACCATGAAACGCACGCCGCGCTCGTTTATGTAATCAAGCAGATATTTCGAGCATTTCAAAATCACAAAACGCTCGGCGTCGTCCGAATCGACCTTTTCCATTTTGTGAACACGAACCTCAAACGGTTCAAAAATATTGTCGCGCTCAATATAAATTGTTCTGATCGAACCCTCTGTCCAAACATAAATAAGCGATGATGGCATATAAGCGGCTATATACCAGTCATTTGAGTGGACTATACGAAAAAGAGGGTTTCCGGCTTGAACATTTCTTTCATAAATAAGATTCTTTACTTCCGATTTAACCAAGGTTTTTTCTTTTGAAAGCGAATCCATGTTTTCAAATGTATAATTTTGCTCCAAACGGTCTGTGTATGGCGAAAAAACGCCGGATTTTGAGGCTTTGACCTTTTGCTTCGCGTCCGCAAGCTGCTCTGTAAGAAGATTTTTATGAGTTGCATAGCTTTTCAAATCGCCTCTGCTCTCGTTGAGAAGCATTTTGTTTCTGTATTCGATGTTCGAACGTACTTTATCCGCTAATAGATAAACCTGAGTAATATCAGCCGATTCGTGACGAAACGCCGCGTTATCGACGGCTTTTTTGATGGTTTTATTTACGTTTTTAACATCGGTTTCAAATATGGAAAGCTCCTGCCTGCCGTTTTGTATGCCTAAAATGCTCTCATTTACTTGGTTAAGCTGTTCTTCAAGCGCCAAAACCTTTTCTTCGTCGTCAACAGAACAAATTGTGTCGCCCCTTTTGACCCGCTCAAACTCGGCAACGCTGTAAACACTTACACCTGTTGTGTCGGCTGTGTAAACGGTTTCATCTCTAATAATTACGCCATCTGTGACGATAGGTGTGTCTATGCTTCCGAACTTGATTATTGTTTCGGCGATAGTTTCTCGTGTCATTAAGGTATAAGCGGAACCGCCGACATAAAGAATAAAAAGAGCGAAAATAACAATCCACAATACTCTTGCAGGAACATGCCCGCGCCCTTCATATTCGACACGTCGCCGAGAAGAGTCCATATGCACCACATTAGGGCGTTTTTTGAGGGGTTTTTCACTATGTCTTGACATTGGTTGTTGTCACCTTCTTTAATAACAAAAAAATTAATCAATACAACGCATAACATCCCGAATTGCGGCACCCGCCGCCTCGGCAAGCCGTTTTGCGTCTTCATATTCTGCATATTGTCTTAATTTGCCGTTAAATTCAACTTCTTTAACGGTCAAACTTCCATACTGCGTTTCTGTTTGTTTAATTTCGCGCTTTAAGCAACGACGCATTTCTTCTCTCACCCGAATTCCAATGGTAGAGGTTTCCGAAAAAATGATTTCAGCCATAGAATCAACCATTGACGACTCACATAAAACCGTCAGTTTCACAGCAGGGCGATTCTTTTTCATTTGAATCGGCGTAAAGAAAACATCGTTTGCGCCTGCTTTTAAAAGTCTTTCCATTACATATCCTAAAATTTCGGAGGAGGTGTCGTCGATATTGGTTTCAACAACGGTTATGTTGGAAGTATCTTTTTTCACAGGATCTACGGAATAAATAAAAACCCTGAGCGTGTTGGGAATCGGTAGTTCTCTTGTTCCTGCGCCATAGCCGATCTTTTCGATTTTATATCCTTCTGTGAGTCTATTCTGTTTCGCGAGCGTCGCGACAATGGCCGCTCCCGTTGGCGTAACAAGCTCTTTATCAATGTCAATTCTGCTTGCCTCAATTTTTCTGTTTTTAAATATTTCAACGACAGCAGGAACAGGAACGGGAATCGTGCCGTGTTGACATTCAACAAAGCCGTGCCCGTCGTTTATTGTACCTGACATTATGCAATCGGGTTTCAAATAATCAATGCAAACTGCCGTGCCGACAATATCAATTATAGAATCAAGAGCGCCGACCTCGTGAAAATGAACGTTGTCGATGTCAACGCCGTGAACCGTTGCTTCTGCTTCAGCCACGGTTTTAAAAATGTCCAACGACATTTTCTTAACAGAAGTGTTTAAGCTGCTGTCATTGAGCATGTTTTTTATGTCTGCAAACGACCTGTGGTGATGCGAGTGGTCATGTTCATGTAAATTTATTTTCAAATAATTAGCTTCAATACCGTTCTTTTTGCGTCTTTCGACAGTTAAATCAAAATCATGGATAAGCTTTTTTATTTCTGAAATGACATATTCTTCGGGAACGCCCAAATCCATAAGCGCGCCGAGCGTCATGTCGCCGCTTATTCCCGCGAAGCAATCAAAATATAATATTTTCAAATCAATATCCTCCGAGTCTGTTGATGTTGTTTGCTAAATATGCCGCGCCGAAACCGTTGTCGATGTTGACAACACCGACACCTGAAGCACAGCTGTTTAACATTGAAAGAAGTGCCGACATTCCGCCTAAATTCGCGCCATAGCCGACACTTGTCGGAACAGCGACAACAGGCTTATCCGTCAACCCTCCGACGACACTTGCCAAAGCACCCTCCATTCCCGCAACTACAATCAAGACATTCGCCCTTTGAACTATGTCAAGCCGTGAAAGCAATCTATGAAGCCCGGCAACACCGACATCGTAAAGCCGTTCGACATTATTTCCCAAAAATTCTGCAGTGACAGCCGCTTCTTCGCAAACCGAAATGTCAGAGGTTCCGCCCGAAACGACCAAAATCGAACCTTTCTTTTTCGGGAAAGGCTCACCCTGAACCGTTATCAACCGCGCTTCACGGTGATATTCAGCGTTTTCATAAATTTTGGTGATAATATCGAACATTTTTTCATCAGCACGGGTGGCGAGAATGTTCTTTGCACTGTTTTTTTTCATGTTTTCGACAATGCCGTGCAAATGCTCGGGCGATTTTCCTGCGCAGTAGATGACCTCGGGCGTGCCCGAACGAAGCTCACGGTGATAGTCAACCATCGCGTACTTAATGTCGTCAAACGGTAAATATTTTATTTCTCCCGCAGCATCATCAATGCTCAATTCCCCGCCTTGAACGCGCCGCAAAATGTCGTTAATGTCCATTGCAAAACCTGCCAATCTCTTTTTTAATAGTTTAACATAAATAAAATTTATGTCAATTTATACTTAAATGTTTATCAATAAAGTTGACGAAACGCTAAAATAGAAGTATCATTACAACAATAATAAAAAGGAGAAGAGATGTCAAAATGAAAACAAAAACAAAGATAGGAATTTTATTTATAACTGTCGGATTAGTTGCGCTGCTCACGGCAGGAGGGCTTCACTACAAAAACATTTTGGAAGACAAAAAGGCGATGGAAATTTCAAACCGAGACGTGCCGCGATTTCTTGAACTTATGCCGCATAACGAGGAGAGTGCGCCTGAAGAAGTTTCCAATGAAGAAAGCAAAATGTCTGAACTTGAAATAGACGGCGAAAATTATATAGGAATTTTAAGCATTCCCGTTCTGTCCTTGGATTTGCTGGTAAACGCAGAATGGAGCTATCCGCTTTTAAAGCTGACACCATGCCGCTACTCGGGAAGCGTTGATGAAAATTCGCTTGTTATTGCTGCGCATAATTATAATTCTCATTTCGGCAAACTGAAAAACTTGAATGTCGATGATTTAGTAACGTTTACAGATGCTTTCGGCGTTGAGCATTCATATAAGGTCGTCGAACTTGAAACGGTTAAGCCGACAAGCGTTGACGAGGTTATTGACAGTTCGTTTGATCTAACCTTTTTTACTTGCAATTACAACGGCGACGCGAGGGTCGTCGTGAGGTGTATGAAAATATAAAAAAATTGAGAGGAATATTTTAAAATGAAAATTATGCGTTATTCAAAGCAATCATCCGAATGGGCGGAAGGTTTGCCAATCGGAAACGGTCGTCTTGCCGCAATGATTTGGGGAGATGAGAAAAAGGATATAATCGATTTGAATCACGAATGGCTGTGGCGTGGAAACAACAGAAAACGGGAGGTTGTTCCGGCGTTTGAGCATTTAGAACGGGTAAGATTACTCCTTAGAGAACAAAAATTTGCTGAAGCCACGTTGGAGGCGAATTTACATTTTGCCGGAAATGGTGGAGTTTCCCCTGAAAAAGGAAGGGTTGACCCCTATCAAACCGCCGGTTTTATTGAATTTGTCTTAAAAGATTGCAAAAAGTTTGAGCATCGGGAACTTGACATTGAAAAAGGAATTTGCAAGGTTTCAAGAAAAACACCCGAAACGTCGGTTTTGTCGGAATATTTCACGAGCTGTAAAAACAACTTATTAATGTCGAAATGGTGCTCAATCAACAAAAACGTGTTTTCATGCAGTTTAAGCCAATCGAGGCTGGAAGATTCGGGCGCAAAATATGAAATTTCAACGCAAAAAAACAAATTGATTTTTAAATGTGAATTTGAAAGCGGCGTTAAATATCATGTTGTCTCAGAAATTCAAACTGACGGGCAATGTGTTGAAAAGGAAACTTCAATTGATATTGAAAACGCATCATATGTGAAATGTATAACGAATATAGTGACATCAATCATCGGAATTGAAGCCGAAACAGAAAAATTCCCGATTGATTTCACATGCTTTGACGACGAAAAAGCCAAGCATTCGGCTGAGTTTTCCAAAATCATGAAGGGTGTAAATCTTGAAATCGTTGAAGATTCGGCTTTAAACGAGCTTTCCATTGAAGAACGGCTCGCACGAATTCGCGAGGGAAAACGTGACAACGGAATTGTTTCTCTCTATTTCGATTTCGGAAGATATTTAATGGTTTCTTCATCTGTAATTGCCGATTTACCCGCGAATTTGCAAGGAAAATGGAACGACAGAATTGACCCGCCGTGGGAATGTGATTATCATTTTGACATTAATGTTCAAATGTGCTATTGGATGGCGGA
>JGI994J12354_10004708_pt1 | contig 12123 bp, 11 predicted proteins | sample IntmicLarv3ML3BL_FD_12354 | JGI IMG/M metagenome (IMG submission 12354) | reverse complement strand
ATTTTTACCGATTTTTAAATTTACGGTGCTCGCCCCCTGCCAGTCTTCCTCCATAAAAAGCGTTTCGCCCGTCAATGCACTCGGCTGTTTGCTCAATGTGTTTGATGAAGCCGCAAATGTACTTATCGGGGAAAATGCCGTTATTGCGGATAAAACCAATGCAATTTTTTTCTTCATTAAATTTGTTCCTCCTTAGTTGTTTGTGTTTCAAAGTTTGTTTTGTTCAAGATGTAGTTTTTTCTTTTGTTGATGTTAAGTCTAATAATCAAACGGCGGAAATAATTTAAAATTCATTTTTTAACAGAAACCTTTCCTTTAAAACCGTTTAAGAATTAAATAAACTTTGAAACCGTATAGTTTTCTGTGGTGTTGATTTTTTTGTTTGATACATAAAAGGATTCTTATATTTTTTCTACATCTCAAAATCATTTCAAAAACCATTCCATAATCCGCATTTGCAAATTATAAAAATGTTTGTGTGTCTGAATCTCAGATACACGGTTAACAATTCCGCGCTTAATCGTTTATAAATCAACCGTTAAGAATTGTTTTAACAAGATTTATTATTTGAAAACGCAAAAATAATATTCTGAATTTTTAAAAATGTAACACAAGTGACATATAAGAAAATCAAATCAGAAAACCAAATCAAAGAGTAAAAGACGCAACGAATAAAACACAAAAAAGTAAGATGCGTAATTTTTAATTACCGTTTTAGAAAAACGGAAATTTCTGTTGTAATTAAGAGGAAATTTTAAAGTCCGATTGTACATTCGATATCTTAAAATGGACAAAACGGAATCATGGATTAGATATATTAAAACGGATAAAACGGAATTGTATATTTGACATCTCGGAATGGTCGGAATGGAAAATAAACAGTTTCGGAATTTTTCAAAGTAGGGGAGTTATGTTGTGGAAAAACTCGTTAGAATGATTTTGATTTTTACTGTTGTTTTGATTGTTTTGGTATTTTTTTTATTAAGAACACCGCAGAATTTATTTGACATGTTTAAATCTTTCTTTTCTCATATACAAACGGAAAGAATCATAATCTAAAAAAACTTGTCAAAAAAAATGTAGGAGCGACTGTGTGTGGTCGCTCCTACAAAAAATATTATTTTGATTAATCATCATAATCGTCATCATCGAAATCCATAAAATCCGCAAGATTCATAACGCCGTCATCAGAGTCGTTGAAATTATTAAATAAATTTAAAGCTTTCATCGCGTCAAGCATTTCCTCACCGGGACTGGAAAGCCTCGCATCAAAAGGAAGTCCTCTTGCCATAATCACTTGGCGAAAAAACATATTCAGTGCGGTAGACATCGGCAATTCCAAGCCTTTTAAAATTTGTTCCGCTTCTTTTTTTAAATCGCCGTCAACTTTAACATTCAAATTTATATTTGCCATAAATAATCATTCTCCTTTTTTATAATAGTATATCTGTGAAGTTTATATGCGTCAACTCAAATACATTCAAAGATTTTTTTTATAAATTTCCAATGCCAAATCACGCAATTTTTCTTTTATATGCGGCGGTTCTAAAATTTCCGCGTCCGTCCCGAAAGACATTACATAAGAATAAAGTCGGCTGTCACCGCCCCATGTATTAAATGTAATTTCAAAATTTCCGTCCGATAAAACAACAATGTTATCGTTTGAAAATTCATCATAAACGCGAAAACCGTATTTTTGAGAAATTCGCAATTTAACGGTTATCGGCTTTTCTTTTTTATCTTCCGTTAAATAATTTTCGGGAATCGGTTTATCAATAATTTCAAAGTTTTCTTTCAAAACTTCAAGATTTCTGCATCGCGTCAATTTAAAAAGTCTAAAATCGCAGGCAGTTTCGCAATATGCCCAACAATACCAATTATTGGATTTAAAATAAAGTTTCGTCGGATAAATGATTCTCGATTTTTTTTGACCGTTTGAATTATAATATTCGAGTTTAATTTTGTAATTGTTTTGCACGCAATTTTTTATGGTATCGAATTTATCATTATCGCCCCAATTTGAAAAATCAACCTGCATCCAATTTGACGGGGATTTATTGAAAGTACCTTTCAACTTTTCAAAAAGATTCAAACTTTCTTTATCTCCCGTCAAAGCCATATCTTGCACAGTCGATAAAATCGCTTTTTGCTCGTCGTCGGATAAAAGCGTTTTGTCAAATATGAAATTCGGGTCTAAAAAAATGCCTCCGCCTTTGCCTTTTTCCGTATATATCGGAATGTTGTAAAGCGAAAGTTTATCGATGTCACGGTATATCGTCCTCACAGACACTTCTAAAATATCGCTTAACTCTTTGGCGGTAATTTTTTTTCGTTCCAACAATAAATATAAAATTTTAAATAATCGACCCATTTTTATAACATTCCTTTTTTATAAAATGAACACTCAAAAAAATATGTGTGATTATTTTATACCATATGAAAGATTAAAACAAAGAAAATAAAAATTTTAATCTTATGAAAAAAATCTTATACCGAAAAAAAGTGATTAATCGATTGCTCACTTTAATAAAAAAATTCAAAATAAAAACCAATTTTAAAAAAATAAAATCATTATAAAAATTCACAAGCAAAGAACTCAAAGGTTCAAATAAATTTTTCATGCGTTTGTCGTGAGTTATAAGAGTTGCGGTATTGACAGAATATAATTTGGGTGATAATATTAAATCGTAAGTAGTAAGTAATAAGTCGAAAAAATATTAAAACTATAAAATTAAGAAAAATTAAATTAATGAGGAGGATTTTTATGAATACATTATCTTTCACACAGGAATTTTTTGTTTGTGCGGTAAACGAAAAAGGCAAAACACCTTTCGCAAAAAAGACGGAAGTTTTGGCGGGCTTGGTAGTCGGAGGAATTTTGGAATTAACATCAAACGGATATATTAAAGCCGACAAAAAAGAAAAATACAGCGTCGTGAAACCTCCGGAATCTTTGGAGCATCTAAAAACGAAAGAGCCCAATTTATTGTATCTTCAACCGCTTTATGATGTTATTGCGGTGAAACCGATGAAGTCAACGGCGATAGCGGAAAAGTATTTAAACTCGGGGAAATTATTTGCGGAATTTTTTAACGCAATCGGAAAATCACTCGCGGAAGTCGATTGCGCAAAAGAATCCGTTAATCAAGGGTTGTTCGGTGAAAAAGTGGTTTTCATTCCGACATCGGAATGTGCGACTGCGATTATCGAAAAAATCCGAGCAGAATTACTTGAAAACGGAACAGTCAGCGACGAAACAATTATTTTGTGCGCGCTTTTGGATAAATGCGGATTGATAAAAGATTATTTCAGCAAAGTTGAATCCGACAAATTAAAAATTCGATTGAAAGAAATAAGAAACAGTGACGCGCACAGTAAAATTCGCAAAGTTATTGATTCCATCGATTCGTTAGTCGTGGCGATGGTAGCGGCAAGCGTAATTATAAATTCATAGGCTCATGATTTTTTTAAAAGTTTTCAAATCGTAAAAAGTTATTTTGCTAATCGGACATTATTTTAAAATCTAAATCCCCGCGTTTTAATTATCCCGTGAAAGTTTTTATGGTAGTAATAATTACAGATTCATGGTAAGATTAAAACGGTGATTGTATGTCCAGACAGAGAAGTATTGAAAAAATAAAATCTTCCGAATATGTTACCATCGGCGAATTGGTGCGACTTACCGAAACCAGATACAGCACGCTGAAACATTACACGGAAGAGGGAATGTTGCCTTTTGAGCAGACGGAAAAAAAATTAACAAGACGCTATAACCGCGTGAATACTTTAAAACGCCTTGCTGAAATTAAAAAAATGAAAGACGAGGGGTTTAGTATTCCGCAAATTAAACAGGCGCTTGCATTATCGGAAAATTCTAAATAAAGCCGAATCCATATCGACACGGATTCGGCTTTATTCGTTAAAATTAAAAATTGTTATGCATTAATTTTTTTCAAGTGATTTAAAATTTCCTGTGAAAGGCAAGTTGCTTTTTTATTAATTTCAAAATTCAAATTATCGATATTATCAAAATCGGGATTTTCAATTAATACAACATCAAGAAAAGAATATTTCGGCATGTGCTCGCGGTCTTTATTCCAAACGCTGTTTTTCATGAGTTCCCAATATTTTGATTGAATATCCGCGTTTTGTCCCATAAGCCAAAGCTCAAATCTCATTTCTTTATGATTCAAAACTATTCCGAAACGCAATTTTTCATTCCGAAGAAAATCATTGAAAAACGGAAAGTAAGAAAAATCCATATAACCCGACGATACATTACCAAACGAAAATTCTTTCGGAAAATTTTTTTGGCAATACGCTTTCAAACTCGTTACATATTTTAATAAAAACATATATGCCGATTGAATGTCGCTGTTTTCCAGTTGCTTTTTATAAATCGAAGTAAGTTCGCTTGCTTTTCTAATCATAAACTACTCCTTAAAATTATAGAGCGTTTAACGCGTTTTCGATATCGGCTAAAATATCCGCGATATTTTCGATACCGACAGAAATACGAATTGTCGCCTCGCCAATCGCGCTTTGTTCGAGTTCTTCCTTAGAAAGTTGCGAATGTGTCGTAGATGCGGGGTGCACGACAATTGTGCGAACATCTCCGACATTAGCGACATTTTTTATAAGTTTAAGATTATCAACGAATTTCGCGCCTGCTTCACGTCCGCCTTTAATATTAAAAGTAAAAACAGAACCGCAACCGTTAGGCAAATATTTTTGCGCGAGTTCATAATATTTTGATGACGGAAGAAGCGGAAAACTAACCGAATCAATTTTGCTGTGTTTTTCGAGCATCTCGGCAACCGTAAGCGCGTTTTCGCAATGTCGCTCCATTCGCAAATGCAAAGTGTCAAGTCCAATCATCATCATGTAAGAATTAAACGGTGACGCACACGCGCCGATGTCGCGCAAAGTATTTGTTCTTAAACGCGTAATAAATGCGCGATTTCCGAGAGCCTCCGCAAAAATTAAACCGTTATACGCGGGGTCGGGCTGATTATAAAGCGGAAAACGAGGATTGTTCAAATAATCAAAAGTTCCCGCATCGATAACAACTCCGCCCATAGCCGCGGAATGTCCGCCTATATATTTGGTTGCGCTGTGAACAATGATATCCGCACCGTGAGAAATCGCATTAAAAATTGTCGGCGGCGTAAAAGTGCAATCGACAATCAAAGGCACGCCCGCTTTTTTCGCGAGTGCGGAAATTTTTTCGATGTCTGCGACATTCGCGTTAGGATTCCCCACCATTTCAAAAAACCATGCGCGAGTTTTTTCGTTTGTGTTGTCCATAAATGTTTGCGGATTGTCAACATCAACAAATTTAGTATCGATGCCGAAGTTTTTCAAAGTTTTTCCGAGCAACGTAATCGCACCGCCGTAAATCGATGATGAACTGACGATTTCGTCACCCGTTTGGCACAATGCGGATACAATACCGAACATCGCGGCATGACCCGACGCGAAACTTAAAGCCGCGATTCCGCCTTCCAAAAGCGCCATTCTTTTTTCAAAAAAATCATTTGTCGGATTTGAAATACGAGTATAAATATTTCCCGCTGTTTCGAGAGAAAAAAGTTGTCTTGCGTGCTCGATTGACTCAAACTCATAAGCTGTAGCCATATATAGCGGCGGCGTTGTGCAATGAAATTGAGAATCAGATTCATATCCGCCGTGCATACACAAAGTTTCAACGTTGTAATTATTATCCATGATGAGGAGTTCCTTTCTTTTATTAAATTTAATTTTTTAAATATAAAAATAAAGAGTGCCGAGAAAAAGTTTTGGGAAAACTGATTTTTTTAAAAAATAATTTTCAATTTATCTCCCGAAAAGTATTTGCGACATTCTCTCGTTAATAGCTTAATTTAACAGAAGTAGGGGAGTGATGTCAAACTTATCTTTCCATTTCCGATTGATTTTTTTTGTGCTTATTTTTATGATTATGAATAATACGATTGATTTCTTTTAAATCGGAAGAGGCAACGTCGCCCTGAATCGTATTTTTCACCGCACCCGACGCGTTTCCGTATTCCAAAGCTTTTCGGCAATCCATATCATAAGCGAGCAAGCCGTATAATGCGCCCGATACATAAGCGTCGCCACTGCCGATACGGTCTACAACTTCAATATTTTCGTAAGGCTCTTCGGTGAAATATTTATCTTCTTTCGCGTTATAAATCACAGAGCCGAATGTGTGTAATTTCGGACTGAATACAATTCTTTGCGTCGATGCAACGATGGAAATCGGATATTCTTCCGTGAAACTTTTCATCATTTCTTCCGCTGTTCCTTCCTTTAAAAAAGTAAGTCGTGAAGTATCTTCCGAGCAAAATAAAATATCGACGTACGGCAAAATTTCTTCGATGCACGCTTTTGCTTCCGCACCTGTCCATAAATTCGCACGAAAATTCACATCAAACGAAATCAGCGCGCCCGACGCTTTAAATTTTTTTATCATTTCAACCGCGGTTTTGTGCGTTTGTTCACATAACGCCAAAGTTATGCCGCTTGTGTGAAAGCATTTCGCTTTGCCATACATCTCGTCATCATAATCGGCGGTGTCGATATTTTTAATCGTAGAATATAAACGGTCATAAACGATGCTCGGTTTTCTCGGGTGCGCGCCGTATTCGTAATAATAAATTCCCAAACGCGAATCCTTGTTATTTTCGTACACCAAAAAATCATCGCTCACACCTGAAAAACGAATTTTATTTTTAACATAAGTTCCTAAATCATTCTCGGGCAGTTTAGAAATAATTCCTGTTCTGAGCCCTAAAAGAGAAACGCCGGAAACAACGTTTAATTCTGCGCCGCCGACTTGTTTTTGAAACGTGTCGCTCTGCACCAAACGCTCGTGATTCGGTGAGGAAAGCCGCAAAAGAACTTCACCCAAAGCAATTAAATCAAAATCTTTTTTAGTCATGAAAATCGCTCCTTTGAGAACTTGTATCTCAGTTGTATACAAGTTTTGTTTTTGCGATGGCAATGAGCCGAGCGAGAGAGCTTACTCTCACATTTGCGAATGCCCGCGAGTGAAGCACCTCGTCCGCTTGCGGCGAGGTGCTTCACTAATACCAAAAATATTAATAGTTTAATGAATTTAAGTCAAGCGAATAAATTAAATTTTAATTTTATAATTTTTTGTTACACATAAAAAATTATACGCGGTTTCGGTTTGCTACTCGATAATTTTTGAAGTAACCGCGGAAACCATTTTTAAATTCGGAGGCACGAAATATTTTCGCTTCACGTTCAGATGTTTGAATTTTCATTATTGTAATATTTAAATTATCAACTTACTTGATATATATTAAAATAAATTTTATAATTAACTATACAAATATTCAAAAATGTACGAATCTAAATACAAGGATTAAAATGTTTATTTGAGAAACAAAGGAGGTAACCGTATGCAAGACCCCAATTTTTATACAGATTTGAACCATTTTTTAAAAAATAACTATGTGAAAAACTATAAAAAAATAGATAACATTTATACGCTTGATAAGTTTTTCGGTGTGGTTTTAAATTCGGACGGAAAACAATTAGACGAATATGAAGTGCTCATTAAAAGAAATTCCACGGATTACGGCATAAGTAATTTTGACCACAATGTTGTAACGAATCTTAATCAATTTTCCGAAAATCAATCGGATAAAATAGAAACTGTTTTTTTTAAAGAAGAGGACGATTATGAAAATTTTTCGGAAAACAACAGCACGATATTAAATTTGAAAAACAGATTTCTCGCATTTACCTCCGCAAGTCCGTCAAATACGAAAAAAAGTAAACCGAAAAATCCCAACAGCACCTCTGCGACGGAAGAAAGCACTACAAAAGAATTTTCCAAGATGGAATATTTGGAAAGTATGAAAAGTCCGAGTACACTTTCTGAGGTTGAAGAAGAAGAACCCACAATTCTTGAAACGGAAAAAAGAGAAATCAGAAATATTACCGATTCCATGGTTAGCGGATTCGCAGGTTATACCTTTACGAAAAAACTTATGTATTATATGGATTTGGGAGATGAATCGGAATTTGAAATTTGCGAAAGAGCGGGCGTTGACAATAAATTTTTCTCGGAAATAAAACTCAATGAAAACTATAAACCCAAAAAAAGTTTGGTGTTTGCTTTTGCTATTGCGTTAAGGCTGACGATTCTTTTGCTATTGCGTTAAGGCTGACGATTTTGGATACCGAAAATCTTTTGGAGCTTTCGGGATTTGATTTTTCCGATAACGAATTGAACGATTTAATAATAAAATATTGCATACTTAACAGAATCTATGATGTTATGACCGTAAATGACGCTTTGTATTTATATGAACAAAAAGTTATGGGTTCATTATAAATAAAAATATTTAAATACCGAAAACCGAGCAAATATAAAACTTTCTATATACTTACAAAATAAATATTACCAAAAAATTTACTCGGCAAATTTCATAATCAAATTATCTTTGTAATTTTTATATAAATAAGGATATCATTTTGTGGTTTTTTTTGGATAAGCCATGCATAAAAAACTTTATATATTTTTTTAACCTCAAACAGGAGTAACTAAAGCGAAATTATCGAAATAAATTATTTATTCTACGGTTGAATGAATATTTTTTTATATGATATAATCAACTCAGAAAAGTTAAAAAATTAATTAAGCTTATTTTTTTAACTTGAAATATTAAATAACAATTGGAGGAATTTTATTATGATTAAAGTTGGTATTAATGGTTTTGGTCGTATCGGACGTTTGGTTTTTCGTGCCGCTGTCGCAAGAGATGATATTCAAGTTGTGGGAATTAATGACCCGTTCATCGACTTGGATTACATGGTTTACATGTTAAGATATGACTCTGTTCACGGTCAATTCAACGGTGATATCGAAATTAAAGGCGATAAACTCGTTGTTAACGGTAAAGAAATTTCCGTGTTTGCCGAAATGAAAGCGGAAGAAATTAAATGGAGCAGCTGCGGCGCTGAATATGTTGTTGAATCTACAGGTGTTTATACGACTACCGAAGCGGCTTCCGCACATTTAAAAGGCGGAGCGAAAAAAGTTATTATCTCTGCACCGTCTGCCGATGCTCCAATGTTTGTTATGGGTGTAAACCACACTAAATATGACACAGGCATGAATGTTGTTTCAAACGCATCTTGTACAACAAACTGTTTAGCGCCTATTGCTAAAGTTCTTAATGACGAATTTGGAATTATCGAGGGTCTTATGAGTACAGTTCACTCAACTACAGCAACTCAAAAAACAGTTGACGGACCATCTAAAAAAGATTGGAGAGGCGGTCGCGCGGCTGCCGCGAATATTATTCCTTCTTCAACAGGTGCGGCTAAAGCGGTCGGAAAAGTTATTCCTGAGTTAAACGGAAAACTCACAGGCATGTCTTTCCGTGTTCCGACTATAAACGTTTCTGTTGTTGACCTTACCGTTCGTTTAGAAAAACCTGCTTCTTATGACGCTATCAAAGCGGTTATCAAAAAAGCGGCTGACGGCGAGTTAAAAGGAATTTTAGGCTACACTGAAGACGCTGTTGTTTCCACGGATTTTATCGGCGACGCAAGAACTTCTATTTTTGACGCTGACGCAGGTATCGCTTTAAATGATAACTTCGTGAAAGTTGTTTCTTGGTACGATAATGAGTGGGGTTATTCAAATAAAGTTCTTGATTTAGTTGCAACTATGTACGGTGTTGACAACAAATAATTTTTGAACTAAAAATTTTAAAACAAAAAATTAATGTCTTAAATTATAAAAATTGCCGACGTCGGTTCGTTTTGAACTCAGCGTCGGCTTTTTATTGTTTTATAAAAATCGAAAATCAGAAAATCATAAACGAATTGACAATTATATTCTACCGTGATAGAATAATTTTATTCTATTGCAATAGAACGACATTTAAAATTCTATGTGAAAGGAAGAAAACGAATGATTAAACTCTATGATGCGGAACTAAAAGTTATGAAATTACTTTGGGAGCACGGCTCTATGACGGCAAAAGAAATTTCTGTTCATTTAAAGAGAGAGTTGGACTGGGAAAAAACCACAACATACACAGTTATAAAAAAATGCGTTGACAAAAATGTGATTACAAAGAAATCGCCAAATTATATTTGTGAGCCCATGGTAACGAAAGAACAGGTTCAAAATTATGAAACAAATGAACTGATTTCTAAAATGTTCAACGGGGACAGAGACCAATTTTTTGCATCCATAATAAACGAAAACGGAATAACAAAAAAAGAAGCGGACAATCTGCGAAAACTATTAGATGCGTTATCCACAGATGATTGAGAGGTAAGCTATGGGTGTTTTATTTGAAATTATTGTGTCGGGCTCTTTATTAATATTGTTTATAATCATTTTACGAAAATTGCTTATCTATAAAATATCTCATAAATTATTTATTCAATTATGGAATATTGTTCTAATCAGATTACTTCTTCCCGTTAAAATTCCGCTTGAGTTCAGTATATTCAATTCTCTGCCGAAAATTCAAAGCGCGGTTATGATAGTTGATGTTTCTGCGCGCAATGCGATGCTTGAAATACCGAATTATAAAAATATCATAATTATAGTTTGGTTTGTTGCGGCTGTTATGATATTTTTCAGATTTGTGTTTATTCATTTAAGAAATGTTATAAATTATAAAACCGCATTACCGATAGAAAGTGAATATATTGATAATTTTATTAAAAAAAACGGAGTAGGTAAAAACATAAAAATATTATGCTCCGACAGAGTTATGTCACCTTTGGTTTATGGTTTCTTCCGACCTAAAATAATTTTAACAAATTGTTTGGATTATAAAAATTCGGAGGAAATCAACAATATACTATCGCATGAACTTATGCATATAAAAAACAAAGATATTTTCAAGCGATACCTCTTAATGACAGTTGTTTCCGTTTATTGGTTCAACCCTTTTATATGGCTTGTGTATTTATTTTTGCCGAGAGATTTGGAAATATATTGCGATGAATGCACTATTAAAAATTTTTCAAATGATGACAAGAAAAAATATGCAAAAATGCTGATTGATTTGGCAGAAGAAAAACAAAATATATTAACGGCGAACTTTTTGGAATCAAAGAAATCAAAGAAATCTAACGAATCTGAAATAAAAGAAAGGATAGTGTGCATTATGAAAAATAAAAAAAATATTCACATAGTTGCATCTTTAGCTGTTACTTTAGCTATCGTAGCATTCTTCTTTACGTCCGTTAAAGCGAATAGTAAAGTTGAGTTTACGGGAGAGATTTCCGATGAAACAAGATATTACGCATTCATGGATTATGACAGTGCCGATGATGAAACCAAAAAGCAAATTATTGAAGCAAGAAGAAGAGAGTGTCTTTATGCGCCCGGCGGGAGCGGTTGGAGCATCAACGGGGAACTTTCGATAACAGATGAAGATGGAAGTGTTACGATATTACCGAAATTAAAAGATATTTTCCCCGATTGGGACATTGATATTCTTATAAAAAACGATTGAGTTCGTAATTGGGCTCATGTTGCACAATTATTTTCCTACGGCAGTGCTGTTCGTAAAGTTATGTATACCACGAATCCAATAGAAAGTGTGAACTCCGGTTTTAGGAAAGTAACCAAAAAAGGTGCTTTTCCTAATGAAAATGCTCTGCTGAAACTTCTCTGTTTACGTGTCACTGAACTTTATAAAAAATAGAAAAATCGTCCGGCATCGAATTGGGCTTTGGTACGAATATACTCCCGTCGGAGTATGTGCATATTATATATATTTGGATACTTGCCTACAATACATATAGACATATACACCAATATTGTTTCGTTTTCTTTCGTTTTCAAACTATATTTACTGAAAATAATTTGAAACCGTTATGTTGAGTGACGGCTTATTTCTTTTATAAATTTAGAGATTTTTTCATATTTGATTAAAAAATTACCTCTGTATATCAAGCATAATTGAACTATATTATATACGGAATCAAATTTTTCAAAAATCAAATTCGCTCGCATCAATCCGAATTTTAATCAAAATTAAATTAACAAAAATTAACTCATATGATGTTTATAAATATTTAAATATGTGCTATAGTTTTTTTGTTGTGTTC
>JGI994J12354_10004707_pt1 | contig 12131 bp, 6 predicted proteins | sample IntmicLarv3ML3BL_FD_12354 | JGI IMG/M metagenome (IMG submission 12354) | reverse complement strand
CGGGGGCGATATCGGGCAAAAATTTCATCCCCAACCCCCATACCGCTGCAAAAACGAACACCATTCCAATATATCTGAGTCTCTTTGCGTTAGACAACAATGTTATCCTAAGTTGCCGATTTTCATTCTCTTCTCCCCTTTTCGGATGGGTCCATCTATAGTGGCCGTAAAAGTTTATTATAAAAGAGATAGGTTGCAACAGCATACTCGAGTAGAGCCCTTTTTGATAGAATAGCAGAAATAATAATACATTATACATGTATCCCACCCAAAAATTTGCAACTTTTGCCCTCGTAGCCAGAAACACACAGATAAGTCCTGCCGTTACCGAAAATGTCTCAAGGTAAGAGACGCTCTGCCCTCCAATCGTAAAAAGAATATTATCCGTACTAAAAAAATCTATCATCCCGGTTTTTACCTCAATTATTTATTTAACAAATGCATCATCTTATCCCACGCTTCCTTCAAGTGTAATCTGCAGCAGTTTCTGCGCCTCTACGGCAAATTCCATCGGCAGTTTATTAAGAACCTCTTTGGCATATCCGTTTACTATCAAACCAATCGCGTCTTCTTGTCCTATACCCCTCTGAAGGCAATAGAATAACTGGTCTTCACTTATTTTTGAAGTAGTGGCTTCGTGTTCCAGAATGGCGCTACTGTTTTCATTCTCGATATACGGAAAAGTATGTGCTCCGCACTTATCTCCAAGCAGCAGAGAGTCGCATTGCGTAAAATTTCTCGCATTATGGGCATTAGGAGATATCTTAACCAGCCCTCTGTAACTATTCTCACTAAATCCGGCGGAGATTCCTTTGCTCACAATCCGGCTTCTGGTATTCTTTCCTATATGTATCATCTTGGTTCCCGTATCGGCCTGCTGGTAGTTGTTTGTTACCGCCACCGAGTAGAACTCCGATACAGAATTGTCTCCTTTCAGAATTGTGCTCGGGTATTTCCAGGTTATAGCCGACCCAGTCTCTACCTGCGCCCAGAATAGTTTACTACTCTCTCCCTTACATATTCCTCTTTTAGTTACGAAGTTATATATTCCACCTCTACCGTTTTTGTCTCCGGGATACCAGTTCTGTACCGTTGAATATTTAACTTCGGCATCTTTCATTACAACTATCTCAACTACTGCTGCATGAAGCTGGTTTTCATCTCGCTGGGGCGCGGTACACCCCTCTAAATAACTCACATAAGAGCCCTCCTCCGCTACAATCAACGTCCTCTCAAATTGTCCGGTCCCTTTGGCATTTATCCTGAAGTAGCTTGATAACTCCATCGGACACCTGACCCCCTTTGGGATATAGCAGAAAGAGCCATCGCTGAATACGGCAGAATTCAATGCCGAAAAATAGTTATCGCCGACAGGAACAACAGAGGCGAGATATCTCTTTATCAAATCGGGATAATCTCTGACTGCCTCCGAAAATGAACAGAATATGATTCCCTTCTCGGCAAGCTGCTCTCTGAATGTAGTTTTCACCGATACCGAGTCAAAGACAGCATCTACAGCCACCCCCGACAATATCGCCCGTTCACTCAGGGGGATCCCCAACTTATCGAATGTGGCTTCAAGCTCCGGGTCTATCTCTCCTTCTGCTCTCTTTTTTGGTGCAGAGAAGTATATTATATCCTGATAATCTATTTGCGGTATTTTCAAATGCGCCCATTCTGGCATTTTCATCTCTCTCCATCTACGGAAAGCCTTGAGTCTGAATTCAAGAAGCCACGCCGGTTCCTCCTTTTTTGCAGATATCCCCTCTACGATTTTCTCATCAAGTCCCTTTGGGAAATACTCCGTATCAAGCAATGTTTCAAATCCATGCTCATACTCCGAGTCTGTTACTTTTTGAATAATATCTCTTCCTTCCATAAGCTACAAAGGTACGAAAATTTCGCGCACAGAAAATTTAGAACCTGCTCTAAAATGAGTATTTTTGCAGAGTGTGATAAATTGCCATTAATAGAAACCGTTTTGTTTTATGAGGAATGAGGAAAATAGCGGGAGATACGCCCTGCTTGAAAAGTTAAGAGCAATATCAGATTTTTCAATAAGATCTGAGGTCTGTTTTGACAACAGAAATGTCATCTATACATATTCGCACAGAGTATTGCTGGAGGGTGTCGATTTCGATTTGGTATATACTCCGCTAAAACATTTGGGATATAAGGCTGTTATTGCTGCCATCGGGCCTATATATGCAGGCGGATATACCCCGGCTTCCCTCTCTGTGCGCCTTGCCCTCTCTTCCAAGTTGGGTACGGAGCAGATTGAGGAGCTCTGGCTGGGAATTAGCGCGGCAAAAGAGGCGTATAAGATACCTCTAACAGACCTTGATCTGCATCCGTCAGTTACGGGTCTTACAATATCCCTCTCTGTCTGCGGAGAGGCCGGAAGAAAACGGTTTTCGGAGAGAGGCACCTGCGCCTCGGGCGATCTGCTCTGTATTAACGGCGACCTCGGTGCTGCATATATGGGGGTTCAGATTCTCGAGCGCGAAAAGAGAGTCTTTGAAGAGAACGGAGTACAACCAAGCCTCGAAAAGTACAAATATCCGCTCCAGGCCTACCTCAACCCGAGAATAGATAAGGAGTTGATAGAGATTCTCAATAACCCGGAGGTAGTCCCTTCAGGAGGGGAGTTTATCATAAACGGCCTCGCCGATGCGGTAAAGAGCATCTGCAACAGATCTAATCTGGGAGCGAAAATATTTATGGATCGCATTGCCATTGCCGTAGAGACATCTGCCGTAGCCGACGAACTCAACATAAACCCCGTAACAGCAGCTCTTAACGGTGGCGATGATTACCTCTTTCTCTTTGTAATCCCGCTTGCTAAATATGAAGCCCTTAAAAAAGAGGCTCCGCAACTCGACATAGTAGGCCACCTATGCGACCCGGCAGCGGGAACCGTACTGGTCACCCCCGATGGCACCGAACTGGAGCTAAAGGCTCAGGGGTGGGTTAGATAATCAGAAGAGCATTCTAGGGTTAAACGAGTACTCGACCGGAATCGAATTGAGATAGTCTAGAAATCCTCTGTTCAGCGATATCTGATATTTAGCAGAGAAAAATTCTACCGCAACCCTCTTTTCATAATCCGCTAACTTGACAATAAGGGCCGTAGAACCTTTGTTCTCTTTCAGTTTTTTGACAAATTCCTTACGAAAACCGCCATTTATGTTTTTGACCGGAATACTTATCGTAAACTCCTTTATGAAGTCCTCTTTAGTATTGGCAAGGTGTCTGATATTTTTTATTTTCAACTCATACTCAACGGGCTGTTTGTCTGCTTTTGGCCCTCCGAAGCCAAACCGCGGAGAGATTGCCGCCTTAATCAGCAACGGAATGTTCTGTTGACAATATTGCATAAAAGCCTCATAATCTTTACCGAATAACGAAAACTCCACAGTACCGTTAAAATCTTCCACCGTGAGTATAGCGAAGGGGCGTCCGGTAGTTTTTGTATAGGATATTTTATAGTTGGTAACTATTCCTGCAATTACCACCTCTTTATTCTGCAAAGCCTCATCTTCATTGGCACGGCTCGCCATATCTTTAGCTTCGACAATTGAAACCGTTGTAAAGTTATGAACTTCAAAGTCGAACTGGTCTAAGGGGTGCGCAGAGAGATACATCCCTACATGCTCTTTCTCTCTCTTCAAAAGGAGATTTTTGTCTATACTTTCGTCTGCAATAGGGATATCCGGAGTAACTAATCTGATACTTTCGCTTGTACCAAACAGAGATATTCCACTTGTGAGACTGTCTGTCTGATAGGTATTCCCATATTTGAGAAGCGCGTCTATAAAAAGCTCGTCCTTAGATGTTGTTCCAAGATATTGTTCTCTTTTTGCCCCTTCAAATCCATCAAATGCTCCCGCATATATCAAAGCCTCAATGGTTCTCCTGTTTACCATTCCCAGATTTACCCTCTCCACAAAGTCGAATATCGAAGTAAAAGCCCCTTTTTCCGATTCTCTTACCCTAATTATCCCCTCCACAGCTGCCGTTCCAACTCCTTTTATTCCCGCCATTCCAAACCGGATGTCTCCTTTTTTGTTTACGGTAAACGTATCTATACTCTCATTCACATCGGGGCCAAGCACCTCTATTCCTATTCGCTTACACTCATCCATAAGCTTTGTCAACTCGTCTATATCTCCAAGGTTCCGGCTCAAGGCCGACGCCATATATTCTGCAGAATAGTTGGCCTTGAGATAGGCTGTCTGATAACCTATCCATGCGTAGCAGGTCGAGTGGGATTTGTTGAATGCATACTGAGCAAAAGCCTCCCAGTCTTTCCATATTTTCTCCAACGTATCCTTCGGGTGGCCGTTCTCCTCTCCCCCTTTCATAAACTGATTTTTCAACCCATCAAGGGTCTTCTTATCCTTCTTTCCCATTGCTTTCCGCAACACATCGGCATCACCTTTTGTAAAGCGCGCCAGCCTTTGTGACAAGAGCATCACCTGCTCCTGATAGACCGTAACGCCATACGTAGGAGATAGTATCTCCTCCATTACCGGAAGATCATACTCTATCTGCTTAAGGCCATGTTTACGGCTCACGAAATCGGGAATATAATCCATCGGCCCCGGGCGATAGAGGGCGTTCATAGCTATAAGATCTTCAAATCTACCTGGCTTAAGTTCTTTGAGCCATTTTCTCATCCCGTCGCTTTCAAACTGAAAAGTCCCAATGGTATCACCTCTGCTGAATAGTTGAAACGTTGCTTCGTCATTCAATGGGATTGAGTCGATATCAAGCTCTATCCCTCTCGATTTTCTGATATTTGCAATCGCGTCTTTAATAATGGAGAGTGTCCGCAATCCCAGAAAATCCATTTTGAGCATCCCCACCTTCTCTATCTGAGACCCCTCATATTGCGAGACCCATATCTTCTCTCCCGTCTCTTTGTCATTAGCAGTACTTATAGGGATATGCTTTCTAAGGTCGTCCCTCCCTATGATTATGGCACAGGCATGTACCCCCACATTCCTTACCGTTCCTTCCAATCTCCCCGCAAAGTCGAGGGTCATTTTTATGAGCGGATCGCCCGCTTTATAGGCCTCTCCCATCTCCGGAACATACTTTATACAATTCTCGATGGTAACATCAATCGGCTTCCCCTCCTCCTCAATCGTAAATTTCATCGGAACGAGTTTGGCTAATCTATCCGACTCCTGGAGCGGAACTTTCTGGATGCGAGCAACATCTCTTATCGCGCTTCTCGCGGCCATCGTTCCGAATGTAGCAACGTGCGAAACATGGTCTTTCCCATACTTATCCTCTACATACTGCAGCACTTTAGAGCGCCCGTCATCATCAAAATCTATATCTATGTCGGGCAATGAGATCCGGTCGGGATTCAGAAAACGTTCAAAGAGCAGATCGTATTTTAGTGGGTCTATATCGGTTATCCTGAGACAGTATGCCACCACCGAACCTGCCGCCGATCCACGGCCCGGCCCCACCGAAACATCCATGCTCCGCGCTGCTGCTATAAAATCCTGTACAATCAGAAAGTAGTCGGGATAACCCATATTTTTTATGGTTGTCAATTCAAAGTCGATCCTGTCGGACAGATCCTTTGATATCTCTTTGTATCTGCTTGACGCCCCTCTATAGGTAAGCTCCCTGAGATAATCATCGGCATTATCGAACTCCTGAGGAATAGGAAAATTAGGCATTATCGGCTTCGACTCTATGCTGTAACCCTCTATCTTATCTGCTATTTCCAGCGTATTCTCCAGCACCTCCGGTATATCTTTGAATATCTCGGCCATCTCGGCCTGACTTTTCAGATACTCCTGCTTCGTATAACGCAGCCGCTTAGGGTCATCGTAATCGGAGTTTGTGGTAAGACATATCAACCTGTCGTGCGCCTCTCTGTCTTCGGCAGATACAAAATGGACGTCGTTTGTTGCTATACACTTTATCCCATGTTTCGCCGCTATTTGGAGCAACTTTTCATTAACGATCGTCTGGGCAGTAAATACAGTCGTATCGGCCCCCTCAAAATCTGTTTCGTGCCTCTGCAACTCCAAGTAATAATCATCTCCAAACACCCCTTTATACCAAAGGGCATTCTCCTCCGCCAAAGCCATGTCTCCTGCACTTATCGCCCGGGCAACCTCTCCGGCCAAACATGCAGACGAGCAGATAAGATTACTGCTATATTGTGCAAGAAGCGCCCTGTCTATCCTCGGTTTATAATGATACCCATCTATATATGCATCGGAGGTAAGTTTAACTAAGTTTTTATACCCCTCATAATTCTTAGCCAGCAAAATAAGGTGAAAACTACTCTGATCCTCTCTCCCCTTCCTCTCAAATCTAGAGCCCTTTGCAACATAAAACTCACAGCCGATAATGGGCTTTATCTCCGGAAACGACTTTTTTGCCGTTTCTAAAAACTCCATAACCCCGAACATATTCCCATGATCGGTTATTGCAAGTGCCTTTTGTCCATCTTTTCCAGCTTTCTCAAACAATTTTTTAATCGAAGCGGCCCCGTCCAGCACAGAGTATTGAGTATGAACGTGAAGATGAACAAATCCCATATTTTGTGATATTTACGTAATTACTAAGATTTTCCAAAGGTAGTAAAAAGAGGATGAAAACGAGAACTTGTTCTCAAGTTTTCCGGGACCATTCCATCTTCGCGTTGCTATGTGCCTCAAATAAAAATATTTCATGAAAATTCAAAACAGCTAATTATTGTCTCTTGTGTCAGGGAGGAGGTTATTGACCTCAAAGAGAAGAGCTCCGAACAATCGGAAATTATGGATGCAATGGTTCGAAGAACGGATATAGTTCCGATATCTGCCGTATTAAGGTAAATGTACTCATATTTAATCGTTCTCCAAAATTTCTCTATCCAAACATTATCCATTTGGTTGGATGCTACATATACTCTGTCTAATTCATTTATAGTAGAGACATCTTCTATGTTTGCATCTGTAGGTTGATAATAAAAAGTACTGCGATTTAGCCCCAATAACTTACATTGCCTGCGAACACCCAGTTTATTTAAAGGCGGCTCTATTGACTCCTTTTTCATTTATTTTATTTAATTTTGTTGCAGTCACAGTTTGTGTATTATTACTCACCTAAAATTCTTTGTTAATGAAACGGTGTCTGCATTTTTTGTTCTCTCTTTATTGCTGCATAATAGTCTTTTGCTCATGTAAAACCCCTGATAAGAACCATATAGGGGTTATAAGTATTCCCGATGGAATTGACAACATCGGGTTGATTAATCTAAGCGAGGTTGCAAAGAGCATAAAATATATCCCGCTGGAGACAAAAGAGGAGTCTTTAATTGGAGAGATCTCCAATATTCTATACGATAAAGACCATATTTATGTGGTAGACAGGAGTGGAATTATAAAGATTTTTGACAATGAGGGCAGATACCTGAGTGGTATAAACAGATTAGGGAGAGGCCCGGAAGAGTATTCCAATTTCATGTCTGCCTCGCTCGTCGACAACAATATTGTAGTAACAGCATTCAACGATGTTGTAGAGTATGACATTTCCGGCAATTTCATAAAAAGAGTCGGATCGCCAAAAATAGATGGGTATAACATTTTTTTTCCTGTATCCTTGGGGAAAAATAGCTATGTCGCTCCTTTAGTCAAGGCATTAGGGGCCTCCACAGAAGATGAGTATTGCGTTGTAGCCTATGACTCTTTATCAAATATTCGTAAAATGGTGGCCAATTCCGGTCCTTCCGGAGCGCAGCCTCTAGGAACCTCAACAACCAATACCGGAGAAGTTATGGTCAGGATTATGCCCCCGACCCTATTTCGACACAATGACAAAATCCGTATATTTTGTCCCGAAGCATTAGAAATACTCTCAATCGACAAATTTGATGTTGTCGATACGGCATTCGTAATAGATTATGGCCAATACAGAGTCCCTGACGGAATTATAACCAACTCCTCTGCAGGCAGCAAGCATATATCGCCATTGAGTTTTATCGAGTCGGACGACTATATTTTTATGAATATGTCTACCCGTGCAACCATAAACGGAACTTTCACCGCCAATTTTCTTTATGACAAACGGAAAATGCAAACTCGCGTTTTGTATGATAACATAGGGCAAAAAAGGGGATTTAAAAACGACATTGACGGAGGACCCGGGTTTTGGCCTCAAAGTACATTTGGTGGCAAGACTCTTATATCTTCCGTTTCTGCTATTTCGATGATGGAATATCAGTATGACGATACTGCCTCTGCCAAAATAAAAGAGGTCGTATCGGAACTGACCGAAAATAGCAATCCCGTAATTACAATAGTTGAACTAAAATAGATTAATTTCAAGAACGATACAACTTAAATATATGTAATATACAACAAGACAAAAAATAGCAGTAAACTCTAAAACACTATAACAACACTCTAATACTATGAAAAATTTGGCTAAAACTTTTTCACTCCTGCTTTTAGCAGTAGTCATTCTCACCTCCTGCGGCGGTCCTAAATACTCATACCAGGCTGTCGGGGGCGACCCTATGAATGCTCGCATCTACACCTTGAATAATGGACTTACAGTCTATATGGCTCCTAATAGTGAGACCCCGCGCATTCAAACTTACATAACCGTGCGCGTCGGCGGTAAAAACGACCCTTCGGAGACGACAGGTCTTGCTCACTATCTGGAACATCTTATGTTCAAGGGGACTCAACTGTTTGGAACTCAGAATTACGAACAGGAAAAACCTCTTCTTGATGCCATTGAGGCTCAATTTGAGATATACCGAACAACTACAGACCAAGAGAAGCGTACCGCAATCTATAAAATTATCGATTCGCTTAGTTATGAGGCGTCTAAAATTGCCATCCCTAACGAATATGATAAATTAATGGCTGCAATCGGTTCCAATGGGACGAATGCATCTACCAGCATGGACCGAACCTCATATACAGAGGATATCCCGTCAAATCAGGTAGAGAACTGGGCAAAGATTCAGTCAGACAGATTTAAGAATATGGTTATTCGCGGATTCCATACCGAACTTGAGACTGTATATGAGGAGAAGAATATGTCTCTCACAAGCGACTCCAGAAAAGTTAGTGAGATTATGTATGCCGAACTCTTTACCAACCACCCTTACGGCAAGCAGTCGGTACTCGGAACTCAGGAGCATCTGAAAAACCCTTCCATAATAAATATCAAGAACTATTTCGCCTCATATTATGTTCCTAATAATATGGCAATCTGTCTGTCGGGAGACTTCGACCCCGATACTATGATAGCCATTATCGATAAATATTTTGGGGATATGGTGCCGAATAATAATCTCCCTAAGCTCAATCCGAAACCGGAGCCTCCTATAACGGCCCCTATCGTAAAAGAGGTTATGGGTTTGGAGGCGGAGAATGTGATGGTGGCTTGGAGAACGGGAGGAGCAGCATCCAAAGAGGCCGATGTTTTGGATCTTATGAGTTCTGTATTGAGTAATGGCAGAGCTGGGCTGTTCGATCTCGACCTGATTCAAAAGCAACAAATTCTCTCCGGTTCTGCAGGAGTAAGCATGATGGCCGATTATGGCGTTTTATCTATGTCGGGCCGTCCGAAAGCAGGACAGACATTAGAAGAGGTCAAAGATTTGATGATGAAAGAAATAACCAAGCTAAAAGCCGGTGATTTTGATGATGCTCTTTTAGAGTCGATTATCAATAATAATAAACTGAGCCTGATGTCCCGGCTCGATAGCAATTCGGGTCGAGCAAATATGTTCGTCTCATCATTTACAAATCGTATCTCATGGGAAGACGCCGTTAACCAACTCGATCGTCGAAGCAAAGTAACAAAAGAGCAGATAGTAGAGCTGGCGAATAAGTTGCTCATGGACAACAACTACGTTGTTGTTTACAAACGCCAGGGGAGAGATCCGAATGTGTTGAATATTGCAAAGCCGGAAATTACGGCAATTGAGACCAACCGTAATGTATCCAGCCAGTATCTCCGCGATATACAAGCCTCTCAGGTGACTCCTATAGAGCCGGTATTTGTAGATTATAACAAAGACCTTACTAAGCTCACCGCAAAATCGAACATTCCCATTCTTTACGTAAAAAATCCTACGACACAGCTTTTTGAGTTGCAATACGTATTTGAGACGGGCTCTAATAACGACCCGGCCGTTCCTATAGCATTTTCGTATTTAAACTATTTGGGAACAAGCAAGATGACATCTGAGCAGATAAGGACGGAGTTTTATAAGATAGCCTGCTCGTATAGAGTTTCTGCTTCCGAAACACGGTCATTTATTACGGTAAGCGGATTGAGTGAAAATATGGGTAAAGCGATGCAACTGCTCGAAGAGATAATTGCCAATGCACAGCCCGATCCGGTTGCACTCAACAGCATGAAGGCCGACATGATAAAGAGAAGAGTCGATGCCAAAACGAACCAAAGCTCGAACTTCTCCATGCTCCAGAACTATGCAATGTTCGGACCTAAATCTTCGGCAACCAATGTTCTTTCTACTCAACAGATAAATTCATTAAACCCGGAAGATCTTATCAAAAAGATTAAGAATTTTGCGAATATGCAACACCGGATACTCTATTATGGCCCATTAAGCGAAACGGACGCAACTGCTGCTATAAACCAGTATCATAATGTGCCCGCGCAGCTTATTGCCCCACCGAAACCAATACTTTTCCCATATCAGGAAACTCCAACAAATAAGGTATACCTTGCAGAATATGATGCAAATCAGATAAATTTCGTCCAATACTCTAATAGAGGAGAGAGGTATAATCCTGCTAACGATCCCGATGTTACTATTTACAATAGCTACTTCGGAGGAGGTATGAACGGTATCGTATTTCAAGAGATGCGGGAGGCGCGCGGTCTCGCTTATACGGCCAGAGCCTCGCTTGCACAACCGTCTGAGTTGAATGATCCTTATATATTTACAGCTTTTATTGCCACTCAGAATGATAAGATGGGGATAGCGATGGATGCATTCGAGGATATCATAAATAATATGCCCGAGTCGGAGAATGCATTCGATATTGCAAAAGAGTCTACCTTGACACGCATACGTACTCAACGCATCATAAAGAGCGCAATACTCTCCAACTATCTTGCGGCCGAAGATCTTGGAATAAACTATGACCGTCGCAAAAACACATTCGAAAAGATACAATCAATGACGCTTGCAGATGTAAAAGCTGCTCAGCAAAAGTGGATTAAAGACCGCAGCTACACATACTGTATACTCGGCGACTCCAAAAACCTAGACCTGAAAAAATTAGCAACGTTCGGGCCTATTACAAGGTTATCCAAAGAGCAGATATTCGGATATTAGTCTAACTTTCTGGATATTATCTCTTTGTATGTGATGTGTTCCCCAAAAGTTAAACAAAAAACTTTTGGGGATTATATTATCTGGCTCTTTGTTGGCCACTTTTAACAACTTATTATAAGCATATTGGCTTATTTTTATGCGCGCTATATCCTAATCTCTCTTTTGAAAAACGCACACTATGTCCTAAAAGATGCGCAGAATATCCTAAATAATCTGTTGGAAATTATCATATCTTTGTATTGTGAGGTATTATCTTCTTTCCAAAAGGTTGAATTAACACAAATTATTATATGTTATTATGAAATTAAAACACACACTTTTTTTTGCATTGACGATATTCGCCTTTGCTTCATGTAACAAAGAGGTTCTGGATCCAGGGCTACAACAACCCGAGCCTCTCGGTAGCGGCATCTCCATTAGCGCCACCATCGGCAGCGAAACCCGTACGGCTATTGTTTATGGCGCTTCCAACCATGCTGCCGGTGAAACATCCGAATGGGTTGCCGGTGATATTATACATCTCTACTTTTACGACGAAAATGATTCTCCTAAAGGAAACCTCTTTTTCAAAGCCGATTCGGACGGCCCGGTTACGACATTTTCGTCCGCATCGCCGCCACCTTATTCGACTTGGGTAAACGCGACGCCCCCCTCTGGCAACACATACCGTGTTGTAGCATTATATTGTGAGGATGAGGAAGGTATGTTGGATTTCAATGGACAGACACAGGACGGAACCACAACCAAAATTACCCACATGGCGAAATTCGATCCCATGAAAGCCGAG
>JGI994J12354_10004706_pt1 | contig 12132 bp, 11 predicted proteins | sample IntmicLarv3ML3BL_FD_12354 | JGI IMG/M metagenome (IMG submission 12354) | reverse complement strand
AACATCCGCAAGCAGTCTGTAACTCAATTTAAAATGATTAATCTAAAACATAAACTGTTATTTGCCTTCTTCCGAAAGTATAACATTCTTGTCTGGTGTCAAAGAATAAATCGATTTTATTTCCTTTAATAGCTCCGCCCGTATCGCCTGCGATAGCATAGCCATATCCAACGACATACAAGTTTGTGCCGAGAGGAATAACTCGTGGGTCAACCGCAACCACGCCATAACGCGCCTTCATTCCCGAAGCAGTTATGCCATAATATTTATCGCCCGGATTTTTCCCCGTATCTTGAAAACTGTTTGTATATGCGGTAGCTTCCATTTGAATAACTCTGGTGTATTGCAAGTTTTCCACATCTGCCGCGACATAAGCGCTTTTTGACGGCGTCGGTGCAGGCGGCTCCGGTTTGGGTTCCGGTTTTGTACCCACATGAATAATTTCATTGACGGGTGCGACCGCGATTTTTTCCCCTACCAATTTTCTTGAAACTTCTTTTTCTGAAACCAAAGTTACATCATAGTTTAATTCTTTCAAACCTTCAACGCCCACAACATGAACTTCCGTGGTTCCTACCAAAAGTTCCGGATTTTCCTCAGTCGTAGAAGTGTATGAAATCGTTTCCGTTGTGGTTTCTTTAACCACTTTCTTTACACTAAGTTTAACAGTTTCACCATCTTTAAGTGCCGTACTGTACAATCCATCATAAACATACTCAATACCATCAACCGCCGGTAATTCTACAATCAAGTTTCCTACTCTTGTATCCTTAGTGACTTTAACGATTCTTGCAAGACCGTCTACGTTTGCAACAACGGTAATACCTCTTTGGATAACAATTTCCAAGCCTGTGTAAAGTTGAGCGTCATGCCCTCTGTTTACCTTGTCTTTTTCATTCAAAACTATTTTTTCTTGATTAAAAAATTCCCCTACAGTTTCTGATGTTGTACGATATCTTGTTTTTTCTCCGTCATCAATGACGTATACCTCTTTAAAAAGTCTGTCATACGCGTTTGCCGTCCCCGCGAAGATTGAAAGAAGTACAAATACGAAAATAAAAACTCTAATTCCTTTAAACATTTTAGTGTCCTCCCTCGGCTTAAAGACTAGAAAAAATTTTTAAGCCTCATTGGAAGTTGTTAGTTTTAAAACACATAAAAACCTCTCGATTTTTTTAATACATTTTCTTTCCTTCCAAAAGAAAGATAAATAACTTTTCAGTACCTTGTTTGTAATAAAATCATTTACTCGAATACTTAAATCAAAAATTGACTTAATGACCTAAATCAAAGATTAACAACGGTTGTAACATTAAAACCTAACCTAATATTCAGACTTTAAAAACATCACTACAAAATATTTTTTAAGTATTAGGAAGTATCTTGATTTAAAGTGGATAAAAAACTCTGTAAAATCAAAACACTTGCATTTCTTTCGCTTTATCTTGAAAAGAAATTGCTAATAAATATAATTGTATTGAGACGGATATTAATAAAGGTCTCTTAAAAGGAAAAAACTAACAATTCCAAAAAACTAAGGATATACCAATTACGATATATCCTTTTATTTTTTATCATGAATGACTTTAACATATCTGTAACAAATGTGCAACACTTTTTTAAAAAAAGATATCGACAGCGTTATTCGAGGTTACTTTTGCAACTTCCTCGTGAGACATATTTTTAATATTTGCGATTTCCTCGCAAATATACTTCAAATTTGAGGAATCGTTTCGTTTTCCTCTGTTCGGAACAGGCGTCAGATAAGGGCAATCCGTTTCAAGTAAAATGCTCTCTATTCCAACCTCCCTGACAGTTTCGACAACTTTTCTGGCATTAGCATAAGTCACCACGCCGCCGATGCCGAGTTTATAACCGAGCTTCACATACTCTTTCGCGAGTTCTTTGCTCCCTGCGAAACAATGAATTACGCCTTTTCTTTGAATATCTGCATCTTTTACAATATCAAAACATTCTTGGTCAGCCTCGCGTGAATGAATTATAACCGGCAAATCCAATTCATTCGCAAGCTGTAACTGCTTTTTAAACCAATATCTTTGAATATCCTGCGGAGAGTGATTATAATGAAAATCCAAGCCGATTTCGCCGATAGCGATAACTTTTTTATGTTTCGATAATTCCCGCAAAACATTCATGTCGCTTTCAACCAAATCATCGGCGTTATGTGGGTGAACTCCTATTCCGCAATAAAAAAGTTCATGTTTTTCGACAAGTTTAACATTTTGTTTTGACGATTTCATATCCGCCGATGCATTTATAACGGTATGAACTCCCGATTTTTCAATCATTTTAATAACTTCGTCAAAGTCATTTTTAAATCTGTTATCATAATAGTGTGCGTGCGTTTCAAAATACATTATTTTATTTCTGCTCCTTCTTTTATATCGCCGTCTATCGTAACGATTTTTAGGTTGCCGCTCTCATCGCTTGCCGCCAAAATCATGCCCTCAGACAGCTCTCCTCTTAATTTTACGGGCTTCAAATTCGTAACAACACAAACTTTTTTTCCGATTAAATCTTCCGGATTATAATGTTTTGCGATTCCGGAAACGATTTGTCTTACTTCCGTACCCATGTCGATTTTTGACTTTAAAAGTTTGTCCGTACCCTCGATTTTTTCGCTTGCAATAATTTTTCCTACTTTTAATTTTACTTTTACAAAATCTTCGATTGTAATTAAATTCGCGTTTTCTTCCTCTTTTTTAGATGTCGCGGACTTTTTGTTTTCGCCTTTTTGAGCTTCGGATTCTTCAAATATTTTTTGCAACTCTTCCAATTCTTTATCGACATCAAATCTCGGAAAAACAATTTGCCCTTTTGTGATTTTTATATCTTTGTTTAATAAACCGAATTCTTTGGCTGAATCCCACGTTAAAATATTTTCGTCATTAATATTTAATTGCTCATAAATATGCGGCGGAGTTTTCGGCATAATCGGTTTAATTAAGATTGAAATCACTCTCAAACTTTCCGCTAAAGTGTACAGAACTCCCGCCAATTCCGCTTTTTTACTTTCATCTTTCACAAGAACCCACGGCGCGGTTTCGTCCGTAAATTTATTCATGCGCTTAATAATATTCCAAATTTCTATAGCCGCATCGTTCAATTTTAAATTGTCCATGTTATTTTCAACTTTAGAAATCGTTTCCTTGATGAAAACCGCCACTTCCGCGGTCAATTCGGGCAAAGTGTTTTCACTCGGCAAAACGCCGCCGAAATATTTATCAATCATGCCGACTGTGCGAGATAATAAATTTCCTAAATCGTTCGCCAAATCCGAATTGATTCTTTGAACCAACGCCTCGTTTGAAAAGTTTCCGTCTTGCCCGAAAACAACTTCTCTCATTAAAAAATATCTCAAAGCGTCTGAGCCGTAACGCTCGATTAAAATTTTCGGGTCGATAACATTTCCCGTGGATTTACTCATTTTTCTTCCGCCGAATAATAACCAACCGTGCGCAAATAATTTTTCGGGAAGCGGCAAATCCAACGCCATCAACATCGCAGGCCAAATAATCATATGGAAACGCGCAATTTCTTTGCCTAATAATTGAACATTCGCAGGCCAATATTTTTGAAATAAAGAATCGTCCTCCATTAAATATCCCAACGCCGATAAATAATTTGAAAGCGCGTCTATCCAAACATAAACGACATGCCCCTCGTCGAAATCCACGGGAACACCCCATTTAAAGCTCGTTCTCGATACACACAAATCATCAAGCCCGGGTTTTAAAAAGTTATTTATTATTTCGTTTTTGCTGACCGCAGGCGCGAGAAAATCCGGATTTTCTTCGATGTATTTTATGATTCTGTCTTGATATTTTGATAATTTGAAAAAATAACTTTCCTCTCTCAAAATGCCGACATCTCTGCCACAATCGGGACATTTGCCGTCAGCTAACTGCGTTTCCGTGAAAAAAGTTTCGCAAGGTACGCAATAAAGCCCCTCGTATTCACCTTTATAAATGTCGCCTTGGTCGTACAATTTTTTAAATATTTTTTGAACAACTTTAACGTGTTTTTTTTTTTTTTTCAATGTCTAATTCTTTCCATAATTTTTTAGACCACTCAACGATTTCCGTAACGTATTCATATGGCGTAACGTTGTTTTCTTTTGCCGCAATCTCGATTTTTTGCCCGTGCTCATCCGTACCCGTCAAAAAAAATACGTCGTATCCCCTAGCTTTTTTGTATCGGGAAATAATATCCGTTATAACCGTTGTATATGCGTGACCTATATGCAATTTCGCACTGGGATAATATATCGGTGTTGTAATGTAAAATGTTTCTTTCATTTTTGCCCTCCGTAATTTTTGAAAATTTAAATTTTCTTTTATATCAAACGCCCCGGTTGCTTGAGCAAGCAGTAAAACGAAGTTTTACGATAGCCCTTATTTTACTGCGCGGCGTCCGATTTTTTCGCTCCCAAAATCGAACTTGGGAAATTCACTTCCTACCATTATAATAGGTTTGTTTATAAAAAGCCATAACAAACAAATTAAAATCTTTTTTGCTTATATTTTTTTATCTGTTAATCTTGACTTCAATATGATATTATTTAATAAATTTTATGCTTAAAGGAATAACGATAAAATGTTAAAACATAAAGGTACGGTAAATTTGGAAACGGACAATTTAATTTTAAGAAAATTTAAACTCGCGGATTTAAACTCGACTTATGAAAATTGGTACAGCGATTATAAAGTTATAAAGCCTGTTAATTTGGAATTAAACGAAACCATCGAGGACACGCGCGAAATGATTTTAGATTTAATTCTCGGCTACACCGATAATAAAAATTACGATTTTGCCATTGTCGAAAAAAAATCCGAAGAAGTTATCGGGAGCGTTCAACTCGTTAATATTCATGAGAATTTGGAAAAATGCGAAATCGGTTTTGTTTTAGGGAGCAAATTTTGGAACAAAGGTTATATGACCGAAGCGATTAACAAAGTTCTTGAGTTTTGCTTTAATGATATTAAATTTGTGCGAGTCGAAGCTTTTTGTGCTTTAAATAATTTTCAATCGGAAAGAGTTTTAGAAAAAGTCGGTATGCAATTTGAAGGAATTTTGAAAAAGGGAATTTGTATTCGCGGAGATTTTTCAGACGGAAAACTTTTCGCGATTACGGACGACTATTTTTATATGCGACGATAAATATCGAAAACCGTGAACGTTTTATGAAACTATTTCAAAACTCTAAAAATGTCGATTATCTTTATGAGTTTTTATTATGACAACTCTGACGACTTCTATTTATAAACGATTCTTAATTTTTTAAAATCGTTTGAATATGATATACTTTTAATAAATCGGGCGTCAAAAACGACGCTTGAATTTTTGTAAACTATATGCAAAAACATTATAAATTTAAATTGCTGAAGGAGATGATTTTTAAGATGAAAAAAAATATAATCGGATTGTCCGCCGCTTTGGTTTTGACTTTTTCCGCTTTTACAACAAGTGTATTCGCCGCACAAAATATAAATCTCAAAATTGACGGCGTTATCCAAAACTTAGACATTGAATCCACCATCGTAAACAATAATTTGCTTGTTGACGCGGAAACTCTCGGTAAAGCTTTGGGCGCGCAAGTACAATATTCCGAAGATAGAAAAAGTGTTACGTTAACATCGACAATAAATAAAAGAGTTATGGTGATGACCGAAAACTCNAGGGCAATAAAAGTTAACGGACAAAGTTTGTCNTTGCCCGTGCCCACTATAGTTGTCGGCAAGAATATTTATGTCCCCGCGAGATTCGTTGCGGAGCGCGCGGGCGCGAGTGTAAATTGGATTGACAGGAGTAAAACAATCGTTATTACAACGGGAAAAGTTGCCGACGGTATTTTAAATTTAAGCGAAAATGTTCCCAATATCAATGATACCGACGCAACAAATATAAAAGTTGTTTCTTATAAATCAGGTTTGGAATATGCGGTAACTAATAATTCGCAATTAAAAAACCTGAGAGATTCAAAAAAAGTAATCGAGGAAAATATCAAGGACGCGGAAGATATGGAGTTGGCGGCATATCGCGCTTATGACAGAAAGAGTGAAATTTCCGCTCAAAGATTACAAAAACAACTCAAGTATCAATTGGACAGTTTAAAAGAAAACGAAACCCTCATAAAAACAAGCACCGAAATGATGTACCGAACATATTTCACTAACATTATTTCCTCAGAAATCGACAAACAACTTGTTCAAGAAAATATCGCACTCGAAAAAATTAATGTGAAAAACACACAATTAAAATTCGATTTGGGAATGGAAAGCGCATTTAACGTGAATCAAGCAAAAGAAAAATTAAAACAACTTGAAACGCAATTAAATAATATTAATATCAGCATCAGAAACAACAAAGAAGTTTTAAGCCAATATTTGGGCTATACGACAAGAACGGAATTTTATATCGACTACGATATTAAATATGCGGAAGTCCCGAATAACGTTTATGCTCAAGTTGCCACAAAAACGGTAGACGACCCACAGTTGATTATTTATAACCGAGACGTTTTATATTATGAATACGTTAAAGAAACTTCCGACAAAATTATGGACGAATCCGAAGCCAAAATCGAAAATGATATTTTGACAGCCAAGAGAAAATATAACGATACAATCGCAAGCTATGAAAAAAATATCCGTTCAACTTTTAATACTTTAAAACAATTGGAAGAATCCAGAGCATCTTTAAAAATAGATATTAATCTCGCAAAAGAAAATTACAACAAAGCGGTTGCCAATTTTGAAGCGGGATTGATTACCATTTATGATGTTCAAGGCGCGAAAGTTGCTTTGTTAAGCAAAGAATGCGACTTATTAAAAAATCAGTTAAATTATGATACTCAAAAATTTATGTACAACAACCCATCTATAAATCAATAATTTTTATTGTTTAAGATGACCGAATAAAATAAAATGACCTTGCGAAATCAGCTTTCGATTTCATTCAAGGTCATTTTTTTATTTGTCTACGGATTTTCAATCTAAATCACATTTCTTTTTTGATTTTTTCTATTTGCTCCTCGGATAATTGTGAAACTTTTATAATTTCTTCCATTTGCAAATTACTGTTTAACATTCTTACTATCATCTCCAATTTGCCTTTTTCAATCCCTTTTTCAATCCCTTTTTCAATTCCTTCTTCTCGTGCATCATCTAACATTTCTCTTATAATATCATAACTCATATTAAGCCATCCTTTCATTTCATTTTTTAATTCGTCACCGACAAAATTATTCCCGATAGCATACACCAACGTTACTATCCTAAACCCTAGCTCTTTCTCGTCTCTGTCTGTTTTATCGAAATTTTTAACTAATTGGAATATATTTTTTACCGCGTCTTCACGTTTTTCTTTCCCCGTCATCAACGGCAATAATATAATTTCGCTTATTTCCGTATCAGTTAATTGAATTTTATTTTCTCCGTATCAGTTAATTGAATTTTATTTTCAATTTTGTACTTTATCCGATTATAAACTTCCGCTTCATTATATTTATTCAGATAGACTTGCTTTATTTCAATCTTAAATAATCCAACATCAAAAATATTATTAACTTTCTGAACATTTCCCGTGTAGACAACACCTAATTGTATTTTCGGAATTTTGCCCGTATCGTCATACACTCTTTCCGCAAGCCTTTCAATGTATCTCAAATATTTAAAATAATCTTTAACGGTCGGATTGCTTTCATACTCCAATATGAAGTAAGTTCCGTCCTCCAATAATAAAATATTATCCGCTCTTATCTCGTCTAAAGTCATCTGCGGAAATGTTGTCGGTATTAATTTAGGCTTGCCCGTTATACCAAAAGCTTTAATCAGTATATTATCCGAGGAATACGCCTCCTCTAATATTTTTAAAGTTATATCCGTATTTTGGTATGAAATTTTATCTTTCATTTGCTTCCCCTCTGCTTTTGCCGTGTTCCTATATATAGTATACCACATTCAATTTCTTTATTAAATTAAATCCTTGAATATTTATTTATAAAATAAACCATACTGTATAGGAATGGAAAGGAATACTATTTCCCCTAAAGGAGGTTAATTTATTATGTCAATCTCAAAATCTCTGAAAGATAACATCGCCCACATAGAAAAAATTTTTGATAAATGCGGTGATGTCGTGAAACGTGAATTGCCAATCGGATTGAAGAATCAATTTCACATTTATATTGTGTATATAGATTTGCTGATTGATACGAATGTCATCGACGAGCAAATTATATATAGCCTAAAAACCAACGAAAGCTATTTGTTTGATGAAAATAACGCTGTCAAAGAAAATTTGCTTGATAACGTAAAAAATATCGGTATTGATAAATTTGACGTATCGGAAGAATCGGATATGTCGCAAGTGGAGTTTGGAATTTTATGCGGCGACACCGCAATTTTTATTGACGGCGAAGAAAAAGTGATTTTGGCATCGAGCAAAAGTTTTCCGAATCGCGGAGTTCAAAATGCGGACAGCGAAGTCGTTGTGCAGGGCGCGAAAGAATCATTCAGCGAAGTTTTCAGAATCAACACGGCTTTAATCCGCCGCCGCATAAGAGATACAAATTTAAAAATCGAACAGGTTTTAATCGGGCGCAAAAGTAAAACCAATGTCGCGATTATTTATCTGGACGATTTAGTTCGTAAAAATATTTTGCAGGAAGTTTTGGACAGAATAGATAACATTGATATTGACGCAATTTTTGATATCGGATATATCGAGCAGTTAATCGAAGATAATTTTTTCTCGCCGTTTCCGCAAGGGCAAATTACGGAGCGTCCGGATAAAGCCGCGTCCGCCGTTTTGGAGGGGCGAATAGGAATAATTGTTGATAACTCGCCCTATGTTTTGCTTGTTCCGTCAACTTTAAATGTATTTTTTCAATCATCGGAAGATTATTATCAGCGTTGGGAAATCGCGAGTTTCACACGGATATTAAGNTTTATCGGCGGATTTCTCGCAATCGCATTGCCCGGGATTTATATCGCAACTTCAACTTATCACCCGTCAATGATTCCGATGGAATTATTATTCCGAATGTCCNAAGCGCGAAAAGATATTCCTTTCCCCGCAATTTTTGAAATTATTATGATGGAATTAATTTTTGAATTACTGCGCGAAGCAGGTATTCGACTTCCGAAAGCGGTCGGCACAACTTTGGGAATCGTGGGCGGATTAATCATCGGACAAACCGCCGTTGAAGTCGGAATCGTCAGCCCGACGGTCGTAATAATTATTTCGATAACGGCTATCGCGGGTTTTGCGATACCGAATTATTCTTTGGTCGCGGGATTTCGATTAGTAAAATATTTTATTTTGATTTGCAGTAGTCTGCTCGGAATTTTAGGATTTTGGCTGTCTTTAATCATTGTAATTTTGCATCTGGTTTCGCTGAAAAGTTTCGGTTTGCCGTATATGTACCCGTTTGTATCGGGTCATATCAACGAATATAAAGATTTGCAGGATACGATTATACGCCCGCCGATTTTTAAATTAAAGTTCAGACCGATTTTCGCAAATCCCAAAAATATCAAACGTATTGACAATGAGAAGTTTGAAAACAGAAGAAACAAATTGAAAAAGGAGTAGTTTAAATGTTTTCATATAACAATGAAATTTCTGCGATTTCAAGTAGACAACTCGGCATTTTATTGATTTTGGATATATTCGGAACGGGCGTCGTCGTGTTGCCGCGTCTCGTCGCCGAATATTCTTTTCAAGACGGTTGGATTGCAATCATAATCGCTACNCTCATCGGGCTTNTTTACGCGTATACAATCGGAAGTTTGGCGAAAGCATTTCCCTCTCAAGGATTGGCGGAAATATGCACAAAAATTTTAGGAAAATTTTTAGGTTCGCTCGTTGTATTTCTTTACATCGTAAAAATTTTAATCACGGTTGCATTGGAATTGCGTTTTTTTTCGGAAATCGTACGCCAAACAATATTGCCCAAAACGCCCTCGTCATTGATTATATTTTCGCTTATTTCGGTCGGAATGTTAACGGCATCAAAAGGATATGAAACACGCGCGCGCCTTGCCGAATTTTTAATATTATTTATGATTATTCCGCTTATAATCGTTTTCGTGCTCGCAGGAATTTCCGTTGACTACACAAATTTATTGCCCATTTTAAAAACTCCGATGAACGGGTTACTAAAAGGCGGTTACGTCGCCGGTTTCGCTTTCACGGGGATAGAATTTTCATTGATGGCATCACCATATATAAATAATACGAAAAAAATTCGCTATGTAATAATCGAAGCGACTTTGCTTTTGGGGTTGATGTTTTTAATAATCACAGTCATAACTATCGCGCGTTTCGGCGCATTTGAAATCATACATCAAGGTTGGCCCGTTTTGCAGATGATGGACACTTTAAATATTCCGGGCTCCTTTATCGAACGTCAAGAGGGCTTAATAATTTCATTTTGGATTATTTCGGTGTTTTCATTAACAAACGCGAGCCTGTTTTTTTCGTCATTATTGCTGAGAAATATAGCAAAAAAAGGAAAATTTGTTTTTTATATTTTTGCTTGCGCCGTCGTGATTTTTGTGGTTGCGTTTATCCCAAAAAATTTAGATGACGCTGATAAATACGTAAAATTAATAAATCAAACCGTCGGAATATTTTTTTTATTTGTGATTCCGTTATTATTAATTATTATTGCGAAAGTGAGAAAATTGGGCGATTGGTGATATTGGGAATATTTTTGCCAATATTAAAATACAAAAATACATTTATTTAAAATTGCGATTGTTCGGGAAACTGTAGGGGCGACCCTGCGTGGTCGCCCGCATATCAGCGTTAAGCACATAAAACGGGCGAGCACATAGGCACGCCCCTACAGGCGAATTTTCATCATGTCGGTATAACGTTTTGTGATTTACAAACTCCGGTTAATTTAAGGAAATTACATTAGGCAAGCTCCACCCCTACGAAAAACATATATCAATCATTATCTAAAACTTATTATTTTACCAATTATTTTTAAGATTATTATAAGGAGTTGTTCATAAATCCATGCGAAAAATTTTATCTTTAAGTTTTTATATATTCATAATTTTTATATTCACTTCTTGTTATGATAATCAAGAATTGGAAAATCGCTCATTTGTTATCACATTGGGAATAGATGCGGTAGATGAAAATTTTTTAATTACTTTAGAAATTAAAAATACCGATGAGGACGAAAAAAATATATATTTGCAAAGTGAAGGCAATACGCTGTTATCCGCAATAGAAAAAATAAATTTGACACTCGATAATGAACTTTATTTCGGGCAATCTAAGTTGTTAATATTCGGTAAAAATCTTTTGGAAAATCCAAAAATGCTGATGCAGGCATTGGATTTTTTTGACAGAACGACTATCATAAATAAAAAAATAATAATAGTGGCTACGAATGAGGAGCCAGAAAAAATATTTGATAGCGAATTTGTGGGAAGCGAATTGGGAATTTATTTTTCCGGATATTTTAAAAACCGTACTCACAACGGAATTAAAAAAAGTGCCGAAAACATTATTTCGAGCCTTAGAGTAACGAATAGCTGTATCATTCCGAAAATAGTATTAGAAGATGACGAACTTAAAATAAGCGGGAATTATTTGCTGAAGGATTATAAAATCGTTGCTGTGATAGATGATGAAACTTTACTCTATTATCTGATTTTTAACGAAGATGCGATAAACAGAATCGTAACAATAAATTTTGAAAATAAAAATATCCCTCTTGAAATTATAAAAAATAAAACGGATATTCAAATATCAGAAAAAAATAATAGAATAAATATAACCGCGAATATAAAAATTAACGGTCATGTTGAAGAATTTATTTTAGAAAATGATTCTTTTGATTCGATTTATTCAAACAGAGCGGAAGAAATATTTGAGAAGAAAATTGAAAGTGAAATATCAGAAATCTATGATATTTTTTATAATGAATATAATTGCGATGAACTTAAATTATTGGAACATATCAGAAAATTTAATTATGATATTTATGAAAATATGATTTTCAATAACGATGATGTTTTTTCGGATTTAGAATTTGAGGTAAATGCTGATATTGCAATCACAAATACGGGGACAAAGAAATGATAT
>JGI994J12354_10004705_pt1 | contig 12133 bp, 17 predicted proteins | sample IntmicLarv3ML3BL_FD_12354 | JGI IMG/M metagenome (IMG submission 12354) | reverse complement strand
CGCATCGTCAAGCGAAAACAAGGCCTGCACGCCGCCCGCCTGCGCGCCCGTGCGCAACAATCCGGCATCGGCACGTCCGCCCAAGGCCAGTTGCAGGGCGTCAATCAGCAGACTTTTGCCCGCGCCCGTTTCACCCGTGATGACCTGCAAACCGCCTGCAAAATCCAGGTCAGCCGCCTCGATCAGCGCGATATTTTGGACTTGTAAGTGTCGAAGCATCCTCCGCTCACCCCAGCATCATCTGCAATTGGTTGCGCAGGGTCGCCGCCACCTGATCGTCACGCAGCACCACCAGGATGGTGTCGTCGCCCGCGATGCAGCCCAGCACCTCGGGCAGTTGCATGCCGTCCAGCGTGCCCGCCGCCGCCTGAGCCGAGCCGGGCAGGGTGCGGATGACCATCAAGTTATTGGCCACGTCGATGCCCTGCACACACTCGACAAAAATGCGCAGATGCCGCGTGCGCGAGGCCTCGCGGTCAACTTGATTCAGGGCATAGCGGTTCTTGCCGTCGGGCGCGTGGGCCTTGACCAGGCGCAGTTCTTTGATGTCGCGCGACACCGTCGCCTGGGTGGCCGCAAACCCGTTTTCGATCAGCAGGGTCGTCAGTTCCTCCTGGGTTTCGATGCTGCGCGAGGCGATCAGTTGCAGGATCATCGCCTGTCGTTTTTCTTTCATGCTTGCCTCCTTGGGGGCTGTCACTCCGCCGATAGTTTTCCATAATCGCCGAGCTTTTGCCGCAACCGCGGATAAAAGTCCGGCGCGTCCACGCACAAAAATCGCGCGCTTTGGTGTGCCATTTCCACGGCCACCTTCTGGCCGCGCGCCAGCCTGCCCGCGGGCTCGCCGTCAACGAACACCGTCGCCGCGTCGCTGTTGCGGCAACACACCGTCAGCTTTTCGTCCCGCGCCGCGACCACAGGCCGGGCGTACAGGGCGTGGGCGCAGATGGGCACCACGGCCAGGGCTTGCACGCGGGGGCTGATGATGGGCCCGCCCGCCGCCATGGCATAGGCCGTCGATCCCGTGGGCGTGCTGACCAGCACCCCGTCGGCGTGGAAACGCCCCAGTGGCCCGCCGTCGGACTCGACGCACAGCTCGACCACCCGGCCGCACTCGCCGCGCGTGATGGCGACGTCGTTCAGTGCCATCCAATGCTTGTCGCCAATGCACACGCTCAGCAGCATGCGCTCATCGATATAGGCCTTGCCTTCCAGCCAGGCGTCCAAAAAGCCTTCCAAATTACCCGGCTCGACCTGGGTCAAAAAACCCACTCGACCCATGTTGACCCCCACCATGGGGATGTCCAGGTTGGGCAACTGACGCAGACAGGACAGGATAGTTCCATCGCCGCCGAGCACAAAGGCCACCTCGACGCTCGCCGAGGGCACGGGCAGTTCGATGCCCGGCACCGGCGCATTGGGCAACGCGACAGGCGTAATCCCCCGACCGCGCAACAGATCCACCAAACGCCGAGAAACCCTCCCGTCGTCGCGCTCCGGATTGACAAACATCAACGCCTGCCGCATGCCACCGCCCCCCGTCCTATTGATTCTCTATATCATATCACAGATATTGGCCGCGCCACAACCTCGGCGATCGATCGCGCCAGGCTCTGGGCATCCAGCCCCTGCTCGCGCATTTGATGGGCATAGCTGGCCTGTTTGAGTACGGGACTGCCAACGCCAAAGTTGACCACCCGCGCGCGCCCAGAATACGCCGCAGCCAACCCCTCACCAAAGCCACCGAGCAAGGCGTTTTCTTCCAATGTAAAGGCCATCGACGCGGTGACATCGACACACAGCGGCATCATCTGCGCCACTTGAATGACTTTCAGCGCAATGCCCTGCTCCGCCAACAATGCCGCCGCCTTGCAGGCAATCCCCGCCATGGCGCCCGTGGTGTACAGGGGGATGCTGCCCTGCACCAGTTGCAGGGTGCCCCCCGGCGCAAAGTCGGGCGTGGCGTTGTCTTCCAGCGGCAGGGGGCCGCGGGCATAGCGCAGCATAACGGGGCCATCGTGTGCCACCGCCCAGGCCAGCATTTGGCGCATTTGCTTGTCGCTGGCGGGCGAGAGCACCGTCAGCCCCGGCACGCCGCGGATCATGGAAAAATCGTAAATGCCTTGGTGCGTCTCGCCATCGCTGCCCACGGGCCCGGCACGGTCGATGCAGACCACCACGGGCAGGTTTTGCAGGGCGACATCGTGCAACAACTGGTCGACCGCCCGTTGCATAAACGTGCCATACAACGCCACGACGGGTTTGACCCCGCCAATGGCCAATCCGGCAGCCAACGTCAGGGCGTGCTCCTCGGCAATGCCCACGTCAAAGAATCGATCGGGATAAACCTGTGCAAAACCCGCAAGCCCCGTGCCGTGAGGCATGGCGGCGGTGATGGCAACGATTGTAGGATCCTCTTGCGCCAGTTGCTCCAAAGCCTGCCCAAACACCAAACTGGCCCCCGGCCCTCGCAGCTTGGCCTGCTGGGCCAGGCCCTCGACGCCGTGGAAGTCCTCGGGCGATTCCTCTGCCCCGTCGTGGCCCTTGCCCTTTTGGGTCAGCAAGTGGATGACGACGGGCTTCTTCAATTCCTTTGCCTGGACAAACAGCTCGGTCATGCGGTCGATGTCGTGGCCGTCGATGGGCCCCAAATAAGAAAACCCGACGTGTTCGAAAATCGTATCGCCGACAAAGGTCAGTCCCAACACGTTTTTGCCCCACTCAAAAAACCGCAGCAATCCGCGCCCGGCCCAGGGAATGTGTGTCGTGCCGTTCTTGAGTTTTTGTTTAAAGCGGTGATACCGCCGCGAGCCGCGCAGGCGGGTCAGCACGCTGTGCATGGCCCCGGTACTGCGAGCGATGGACATCTTGTTGTCGTTGAGCACGACGATCAGCGGTGTCTCGGTCGCCCCGGCGTCGCACAGGGCCTCGTAACACATGCCCCCCGTGAGTGCACCGTCGCCGACGATGGCCACGACGCTGTGATCCTGGCCCAGCTGGTCGCGGGCGCGCGCCAGGCCCAGCGCGGCACTGATGGCCGTCGAGGCGTGCCCCGTGCCAAAGGCGTCGGCATCGCTCTCCCCCGTCTTGGGGAATCCCGATACCCCGCCGCTGGTGCGGATGCCCTGCAAACTGCGGCCCGTCAGCCATTTATGCGCATAACATTGGTGGCCGACGTCAAACACCAGCCGATCGACCACGGGATCAAATACCCGGTGCAAAGCCACCGTCATCTCGACAACGCCCAGGTTGGACGCCAAATGCCCGCCGCCTTGCTCGACGGCACTGATAATCTCGCCGCGCACGGCAACACACAATTCGCCATCTGTCCGCGCAATGCCATCGGGCCCGCAAAGCGGGCGCAGTTGCTGTTTCATCTCACGCCCTCCTGCCACCCATGCCTTCGATGAGTTGCGCGATGCCTTCCAATCGGGCGTCTTTGCGAATCAATCGCACCGCCTCGTCAGTCTTTTCCTGTGCAAAGGCCCGTGCCCCCTCTAAACCTAATCGCGCGACAAAGCTGTCCTTGCCCTGTGCGGCGTCCTTGCCAACCGTCTTGCCAAGCGCCTCATCGGTTGCCGTGACATCCAACAGGTCGTCAACGGCCTGGAATGCCAGGCCCATCGCCAGCCCCGCCGCTCGCAGATCGGCCATGCGCGCCTCGTCCACCCCAGCCAGGCAGGCGCCCGCCGTCAGGCACGCCGTCAGCAGGGCCGCCGTTTTTTGGGTATGAATCATCAAAAAATCGCCCATCGGCCCATCGGCATCGGGCGTCATGTCCCGTGCCTGTCCCGACACCATGCCCGCCGCACCCGCCGCGGCCACAATCTCGCGCCCCGCCGCCCAGGCACCGGGCGTGTTGGCATGGGCCAGCATGTGCTCAACAGCCAGCGACAACAGCGCGTCGCCCACCAGCACCGCCATGCCCTCGCCCCACACCACGTGGCAGGTGGGGCGGCCACGGCGCATATCGTCGTCGTCCATGCAGGGCAAATCGTCGTGCACCAGTGAGTAGGTGTGGATCATCTCCAAACCAACGGCAAAGGGCATCGCCGCGTCAAACTCCACACCCTGCGCACACGCCGTCTCCAGCAGCAACCGGGGGCGCAAACGCTTGCCCTGCCCCGCCAGAGCATAGGCCATCGCCTCGCGCAGGGTGTCTTGCATGCCATCAATCGGCAGGGCTGTTTGCAGGGCCCGCTCCAGATGGTCTTGCCAATCAGCTCTCATCAAGCAGTTGTCTCTCCCGTTTCGTAATCCGCGCAATTGTCATCTGCGCACAACACGCGAATGCGCTGGCGGGCTTGCTCCAGAATCTCGTCGCAGGCCGCCGCGTGTTTGGCGCCCTCCTCAAAGCGGGCCAGGGCCACCTCCAGCGGCAAGCCCTCGCGCAGGGCGGCCACCGCCGCCTCCAACGCCGCCAAGTGTCCCTCAAAGGTCATGTTCTCACTCATGGTTGTTCTCCTTGTGTCTCAACGCACTCAATCGTCGCCTGCGCCCGCCATCCGCGCCCCTGCAGGGCCACGCGTTGTCCTTGGGTTGGTTTGCCGTGGGGCTCCAATCTCACAAACCCTTGGGCCAGCGGGGCGTCGGGGTCGACTTGCGCCAGCTTGGCGCGGGTCAGCTCCAGGTTGTGGCCCAGCCGCAACAACAAGCCGTCCATGGCTTCGCGCAGGCCTTTTTTCAAATAATCCAAAGCCTGCGCCTGCCGCTCCAGGGCAAAGCTGGGGTGAGCCTGCAACAAGCCCGACCGCGCCATGTCGGCACGCTGGGCCAAGGCGTCGATTTGCGCTTGCAACTCCCGGGCCAGGGCTTCTTTGCGGTCGGCAATCGCTCCCCGCCATTGCGCCAGTTCGCCCATCACCAGTGCCGCCGCCCCGGTGGGCGTGCTGGCCCGCACGTCGGCCACGACGTCGCAAACGCTGACATCGGTCTCGTGCCCAACGGCGCACACCACGGGGTGGGCGCAAGCCGCCACGGCGCGGGCCAGGGCCTCGTCGTCAAAAGCCGCCAAGTCCTCCGCCGAGCCGCCTCCGCGCGCCAGGATCACCACGTCGATGTCATCCCGCTTGTCGATGCGCGCCAGCATGGCGACGATCTCGCCCGCCGCCGTCGGCCCCTGCACGGGCACGGGGCAAATCAGCAAAGGCACGGCAGGGTTGCGCTGGGCCGCCGTGCGCAGGATGTCCTGCAGGGCCGCCGCCTGCAACGAGGTGACGACCGCCACCTGCCGTGGAAAGGGCGGCAAGGGGCGTTTGCGATCCTCGTCCAGCAATCCCTCGGCGCGCAGTTTTTCGACCAAGGCCGCCCGCTGGGCCGCTAACAAACCCGCACCATCAGGGGCCATGGCGTTGACCACCAGCTGGAAGCGCCCGGTATTTTCATACAACCCCGCGTGGCCCTGGCACAGCACGCGCGTGCCCGCCGTCGGGGCAAAGCGCAACTGCGATGCCGCCGAGGCAAACATGACGCCATCGACGCTGGCACTGCCGTCGGACAATTGAAAATAGCAGTGCCCTGAGGGATAGCGGTTGAACTTGACGATCTCGCCCGCGACAGTGATGCGGGACAGCACTGAGTTTTCCAACAGGGCTTTGGCCGCGCGGTTAAACTGCGCGACGGTCATGGGGCCGTTCATACCGCCCCCCGTTTCAACCCTGCGACAAGATGGCCCCCATTCATCGGGAGCCCTCGCGCCGCACGATCATTTGCCATCAAGGATGCCAAGACGCAACCCCGCTTACTGCCAGTCACCGACGATAAGCGCCGACCTTGGCCCGGGGTGTTCATCTCCAACACCATGTGTTTCTATTCCTCGCGCGCCTTGGGCGGTCTGCCCCGGCGCTTGGGTTCCTGCACAGCCCCGGCCGTCGGTGCCGCTTTAGGCGGCCGGCCACGGCGTTTGGGTTCCGTTGCCACCCCATCGGCTTGCGCCGCCTTGGGAGGGCGTCCCCGACGCTTGGGGGCCTGGGCAACCACATCAGCCTGCGCCGCTTTTGGGGGGCGGCCACGGCGTTTGGGGGCGGCTGCAACAGCATCCGCTTGAGCGGCCTTGGGCGGCCGACCGCGGCGTTTGGGCGGGGCATCGGCATCCGGCTCGGGCTTTTTCTTGGGCTGAGCTTGCCGTGGTACGACGGGCATCATGGTGCCGCCGACACTACGTAAATAGGCCGCGAGCACGCCATGGATGAACTTAGGCGCGCCTTCGCTGCCATAAGTCTTTGCCAGCTCCAGGGCCTCATTGATAGCGATGGCTGCGGGCAAGCCGTCATAACTCATTTCATACAGCGCCAGCCGCATGATCGAGGCATCGACCCAGGCCAACCGCCCCATGCGCCAGTCGCGGCAATGCTTGCTCAGCAACACGTCCAGCGTGTCCTTGTGCGCGGCAATGCCCGCCACCGTCTCCTGGGCGTGCAAGTGATCGATGCGCTCGGCGGGGATATTTTCGGGCCACTCGATGATGTCGGGGTCACCCTGGGCTTCGATGGCATAGAGCATGCACAAGGTCGCCTGCCGGGTGACACCCGCGTCCTTGCGCTTATTCATCAAAATTGTCCTCGCGGCCAAAAATCCGCCGCAAGGTCTCCAGGAACGAGCCGTTGCGATCCAGCGCGCCGCCGACCAGCACGCCTAACCCGCCCAGGATCAAGATGAACAGGGTATTCCAAAAGCCGACATAAATGAACAGCAACGCCAGCGCAATGCCAACAATGCCCAGCACCGCTTTGAACCCATGTCGGGCAAACAAATCAGACCAAAAACCTTTCATTTGCATACTCCCCGTTAAATCATCCTAGCGTTTTCGTAGTCGTTTTTGCGCGGTTCAACCTTGATGTTGACCCGTGCCAGGGTCAGTTTGGTCATCTCGTTGAGCGTCGTGGTCAAGCCCTCGCGCAAGGTCTGGGTCATTTCGGGCACATTGGCACTTTGCTCCAGCGCCACCCAAACCCGCAACCAGATGCCGCCTTTGCCGGGGTGGAAGTCAAACCGCACCGAGACCACCTGGGGCAGCGCCATGCAGTATTCGCGGGCAATCTGATCCAGCGCGGCAATGGAAATGCGCACCGAGTGGTTGCCGTCGCCCGTCAAAAGCACCGAACGCGGCGGCTTGCGGTTGAGCGACAACATCAGCCGGAAGGTGACCAAGAAGAAGGCCAAGCCCGCCACCACGCCCCAAATGCGGTAGTGACGCTGGGCCAGCAACTCGTGGATGAAGTTGTTCAGATCGGTACTGACCCGCAGCAAAATCGCCGCGCCGACAATGCAAACCAACAGCATCAAAATCAGGTACAGCGTCAACATGACGCGGGTGAATAGCTTGATTCTCATTCGTAACCCCTCCGTGGCAAAATCAGTCGACAAACTCGACAGCGGCCTGCTCGCGCTCAAAGGCGATGCCGCTGACGTAGACATTGATGTCGCCGCAACGCAAAGCCGTCATGTTCTCGACGGCGGTTTTGACGGCCTCCTGCACTTGCTTGCACACGCTGGGCACATGCACGCCGTAATCGAGCACGGCGTAAACGTCGATGGTGGTATGGGTGCTGCCGATCTCCACCTTGACGCCCTTGGCCATGTTCTTGCGGCCCAAAACCTCGATAATCCCGCCGACCAGCCCGCCCGACATGCCCGAAACCCCGGCGACTTCACAAGCCGCAAGCCCGGCAATGGTCGCGACGACCTCAGTGGCATAGGTAACTTTCCCCCTGGGGTTGACGACATCCAATTCGTTAGGTTCTTGTGGCATTATCCGGACTTCCTCCTTGTGGGACTCGTGTTGGGATTATATCATAATCACACAAAAGCCGTTTGGGACACATGTCCACGACTTGTTGACATTATATCATAATCACATGAAAATCGCTACGCTCGATTTTCATGACGCAAGTCTGCGACTTGCTTGATCTTCGTATCATCGTTACCGCAAAATTGCACCCGCCCCCCGACCGCACTATCGGCAGCTGGAGGGCGGGCTTTTGTGGCAATCTTTTGCGCCTTGATTAAGTCGCCGGAATGATCTTGATCTGCGAAGTCGTCAATTCGGTGTTGTCGTGGATGATCTCGACGACCTGGGCAACCTGGGCGGTGGTCAGCTGGGGCAGGTTGACCATGACGCTGATGGAGTCTTCCTTATAAGAGACCACGCAGTCGGTCAGGCCCTTGGTCTTAAGTACGGTCTCGATATTCACCTCGATCTCCATGGTGTGCGCCAACTCCAATTTTTGCCCCTGGGCGCGGGCGAGCATGTCGGCCTGGGTCTCGGTGTTTTGGATGATGGAGTCCAGATACTCGATCTCTCGCTGGCGGGTGAGGTTGCGCTCGGCGCGATAGGCGGCAAAGACCGCCGCCGAGTTGCTCGTCGCGGCCGTGTTGGTGGTTTTGTTTTTGTTGAGTCCGGCGTTGATGATCGCCACCACCAACAGCACGCCCACCAGGCTCATGGCCATGATGACGCGCTTGTCGATCTTGACGCGGCTCATGCGGGTTTTGATGGTGCCGGGGATACTTCGCAACTGGGTTTTCATGACTTGTCCTCCGTTGATTTATTCCATGGTTACAACTTGTACTTGGCTGATGGGCACTTGCATCAGGGTCGCGACCGACTGGGCCAGCCGCTCGCGCACCGCCAAGTCCCACGCCCCCGACGCCACCACGAGCACGCCCTTGACCTGCCCCTTTTCCACACTTTGGGAAAAGGCACTAACGGCCTGGGTTTCATAGGTGATCATGACCTGCACCGCCCCCGCGCCCTTGATGCGCTGCAGGGTGGCGGCCAATCGTTGCTCCTCGTCGCCGCCCACGGGCGAGGCTCGGGCCGGCCACACCATCGTCACCAGCAGCAAGGCCAGCCCGATGCCGATCGCCGCCACGGCCAATCGGCCCCGCGGGGTCAGTTGCGCGAGGATGCGCTTGATTCGATCGTCCACGTGATGTCAACCTCCCTCCCCGGTGCCCAAATCGCCGCCGCCATGTCCGCCAACGCCTGTCCCTGTGCCCTTGCCGCCGGGGTATCGCGGTGCAAGGTAACGGCGATGCCCACCAATTGCCCCTCTGCATCAAACACACCACCCGCCGCCGCGACCTCCTCGACACCCCACGCCAAGCCCTGTATGCCCCACTCTATGCCGCCGCGTGTGTCGATATTAGAGATTTCCGGCTGTATTTGCAGCGTCGGCAGGATTTGCGGCACTCCGGTCAACACGCACCATACCAGGCATAACCCGCTCACCCACTTCAGCGCGTTTTCCTGTCGCTTCGGGCCCGCCTTGGCCACGACGCCGCAGGCAATGGCGCACAGGGCTACACCGGCGATCCAAGCGTTCATCCCAATGCCCCCAGTCCAAGCAACAGCGTTACCGTCATGCCCACGGCCCCCGCGGCACACAACACGCAGGTCGATACCCCCTTAGCCATGCACGACAGGGCTTCTTCTGCCTCGTCATTCATCCACGTCCCCGCCAGCGCACCGACAAGCCCCATGCCCGCAGCACTGCACGCCGCGCTGAGCAAGGGTTGGGCGGCGGCGAATACCAGCAGCAAACACAACCCGCTGCCCACCGCCCGTGCCAGCAAATGCCCACCGCCAAGTAAGGATCCCAAGGCCCCCGAGGCGACATTGCCAATCAGCGGCACACTGCCCGCCGCCAGTTTGGCCGCCTGCAAGGCAATGCCGTCAGAAGAACCGGCAGGCAACAACAATAGCGTCATGACAATCAAGAACATCCCGCACACCAACCCCAGCCCCACCCGCGCGACGGCCCCCATCTGCCGGGCCAGACGCAACACCAGCGGATGGTGCCCAATGCCATAGGCCGCCGCGAGAATGACTTGCCCCACACACAGCGCGCACAGCCCTTGGGCGACGACGCGCAAGCCGCTACCCGCCAAAAAGCCCGCCACCGTGCCCCCCGCCGCCGCCGTGCGCATCCGCCCCGCCGCCGCAAGGCACAGGGCGATGGCCGCCGTGCCCTGCCCCGCGAGACTCTCGGTTTGGGCGATGCCCTGCACGGTTTGATTCATCAGCCCCAGGCAAATGCCTGCCGCCGCCACGCAAACCGCCACCCCTGCCGCCCACGAAAACACCTGGGGATCGCGCCCCGGCGACAGCCGCCGCAGAATGGCAACGGCCCCAAGCAACACCATCAGCACGCCCACCCATACAACCGCTTGGTTCAGGGCCGCTTGCAACCATTGGCCCACGAGCGCGGCAGGGTTGTCCCACAAGTCCATGCCGCCGCCTGCCAGCATCTCGCGCACAGCGTCGGGCGCGGCGGCATCGAGTTCGCCCAGGGACAAGCTGCCCAGCAAGGCCTCGATGCGCTCCTGGATCCCTGCGGGCAACCCACTCGCCGCCGTCCGGGCCGGCCAGGCAAACATCAAGAGCCCGCAAAGGCATCCAACACCTGCAAGAAGGCGAACAGCATGGGCAGGCAGGCCAGCACCACGCCCACACGCCCTGCCCACTCGCACACTTTGCCCAAGCCCTTCTCGTCCGCCGCCTCGCACAGCTCGGCCGCCAGATCGGCGCACCAGGCGATGACAGCACAGCGAAGCAGCGTCGACAGCCAGGGCGTTGTGCCCTCGCCCACGTCGCGCAGCCAGCCAAACAACGACAGCACGCCCGGCAACACGGCCAAGAACCCCGTACACAGCGCACCCAAGGCGCACAACGCGGCAGCGGTGGGGTGATCCTTTCGCAGCAACAGGCACAGCACACACGCCGCCACCATGCCGCCGCACAATCCAACGATGTTCCAATCCATCACACTCCCTTTGCACCTTAACCAAAGTTGCCAAACAAAGCTTGTAATTGAGAAAACAAGTCCGTCACCAAACTCAATACGATCAGCCCCACGGCGACGATGCCCGCCAGGCCCACCAGCAGGCCGATGTCCTGACGATCGGATTGCGCCAGCACCTGCACCAGCAGGGCCACGACAATGCCGATCACGGCGATGCGAAGAACCACATCCATCTCAACCCCCTACTATCTACCATACCAATGCCGCCACCAGCACGCCGCCCAGCAAGCCCACCTTGATCGCCAGCTTGGCACGGTCACCGCACTTTTTGCAAGAGATGTCCGCCTGCTCTTTGATCGCTTGAGTCGCCGACTGGAAGCGAGCGAAAAAGGCCATGCCCTGAGCGTTGGCCAGCAACTCGGCCATGGGGTCGAAGACTGCCAAAAATTCCTTGGGCAGTCCGCCAAAGCTCTTGCGCCCTTTTCTCCACGCCTCCTGCACGGTCAGACCTTCTTTGAGCCCCTCGCATAAGATGCGAAAAAAGGGGAAGGGCATCTCGTCAAAGGCCGTCACCAGGCTGTCGCACCCCGCTTGCAGTCGCAAACTCGCCTGTCCCATACCCTCGGCCAGCTGGGTCATAACCCGCTTGTGGGTCATGCAGGTCTCCCCCACCAGTGCCCCCACGCCACCCGCGACGACCACCGCCGCCACCGATGCACTCCACATCAGCCCATCCCCCTCTCGATCTTTTGAATGCGCCTGTCCGCCAGCCATATAATGGTGTCAAACACCCCGCAACGCAATGCCTCCGGCAGCTCGCCCACCCGTGCGTGTGCTGTCGCCAACACCGCCACGCCACAGTGTTTGGCGGCAATGATGGCGGCGGTGTCCGCAGGGCCACCCAACTCGTCGACAGCGACCACGCGCGGGCTGAGCGAGCGAACCGCCCACATCAGTCCATGTGGTTTGTCGCAACCGCTGATGACGTCGGTATGCGGACCGACCTCCAGCCCCGGCACACCCGCTCGGCATCCCGCCAACTCTCCCCGCTCGTCGATGACCGCCACGTCGAAACCCCGCGCCGACACTTGGCAAACGGCATCGCGCAACAGCGTCGTCTTGCCGCACCCCGGCGGCCCGGCAATCAGCAAACTGCGCACGCCTCTCCCTTCCACCAAATCGGGTAAAAGCTCCCGCGCACACCCCACCACTTGGCGTGGAATGCGCACACAGACACTGCCCCAGGCGCCAACAAGTCCTTGGCTCGACATCTGCCCCGCAATCCCCACGCGAATTCCCGCAGGCAAGCTGACAAACCCTTGCTTAACCGCAGCCTCCCGCGCAAAGGGCGCATGCTGGCACAGCGTCTGCGACAGTGCTGCCAAATC
>JGI994J12354_10004704_pt1 | contig 12133 bp, 13 predicted proteins | sample IntmicLarv3ML3BL_FD_12354 | JGI IMG/M metagenome (IMG submission 12354) | reverse complement strand
ATTAAAGTGAAGCACCGAGAGGTGCACACTTTACTCTCATTCCTTTAGATAACTATAGAAAAGAAGAGCCCTTACAGCCGATACTGTGGGGGTTTCTTTGTTTCTACAATCATCATTTTTCTTGTCTGGACAGTTCTTGGACAGTTTTTTAGGAATTGCAGTGAAACTTTAATTATATAATTTGTTGATATAGGTTTTCCAATTTGCTTAATTCGGATTTTGCCTTGTCGTTGGTTACATGAGTGTAAAGGTCTAATGTGATTGATACCGAGAAGTGTCCAAGATAAATTTGAACAACTTTTGCGTCAATGCCAACTTCAAAACATCTAGTTGCAAATGTGTGTCTTAGTGCATGAGGATGAAAGTGTGGAATCGGGTCAAAAATGGTTTTACTTTCTGTTGCTATCATTTCACGTTTCTTATTAATTGCTTTTTCAATCCAGTCTAGTGTCACTTGAAAAGTACGTGTGGTGATTGGCTTGCCATTGCGACTTGTAAATACGAGATTTTCAAAAGATTCCAGTGGTGCCCATTCTTCCGTACAGAGTTGCATTTTTTTCATGCGAATTTTTTGATGTTTCAAGGCACGATATACACTTTCTTGCATAGGAATAGTGCGTATACTGTTTTTGGTCTTTGGTTTTTGATATTTAAACTTATACAGACCAGTTTCCTTATCCTTTATATAGACTAAGGTTTTATTGATATTAATTTCTCTGTTCTTAAAATCAACATCATTCCATGTTAAGCCTAACATTTCACCACTTCTCATTCCTGTTCCTAATGCAAGAAGTATTAGATTTTCATATAATCGACTTTTTGCCTGTTCTAATACTTCTTGTTGCTCTGGAAGTGTTAAAACTCTGATTTCTTTTGTTTTGGTCTTAGGTACTTCAACACCAGTACAGGGGTTAAATGTAATTAGACGATTATTCATAGCGAATTTCACCATTGCATTTAAGATATTATATACATCTTGAATTGTCTTAGTGCTATAGTCTTTGTCTGCCATATCTTGTAATAATTGTTCAATCGTAAGTGGAGTTAGGTCTGCTATTTTCCGTTTACCCAATTTCTTCCTTATATATCGCCGATAAAAATCATCATAGCGTACTTGTGTACTTTCCTTAATCGTGCGTTTCTTATGAGTATATAGCCATGCTTCAAACCATGTGTCTAGTATGACATCAGTACCTTTTCCCTTTAAACCATGTTTTACTTCATAGCGATAGTCTGCCATATCTTCAATTAATTTTTTTAAATTTATGTTGTCTAAAGAATACTCTTCACCACAGTGCTGAAATCGTCCTCTGTATGTTCCGTTAGAACGTTGTATAATACCTTTTGGTAATGTATTTCCTTTTAAGTCCTTGCCCATAATTACGCTCCTTTCGTACACTGCAAGGACTATATTACTTGTTGGAATTTATTATAGCTCGGCTCCTTGCTAAATAGCAATTACTTCATGCTTATTTCTCAAATTATTATTTTGATTTTCTAATACAAATTTATCTAAGATTTCTTTTCTGATTAAAATTTTATTTCCCACTTTTAGCACGGATAATTTATTCCATTGAATCAAATTGCGTAGTGTATTTCTGCCAATATTGGTATATTCGGCAGATTCATTTATTGTTAGGGCAATTTTGTTTTGAATGGTTATAAAAAACACCTCCTTAAACAGATTAGCGTATATAGAAAACACCTCTCATAGACTGCATTAATCTATGCTAAGAGGATAGAAGTTACTAAGCAAATAAATGGCTTCGGCAAGCTCCGCTGGTATCTCAACCAATCCCATTCTGATGGGCAATCCGTGTCATACGGGCGTATCATTATTCAGTAATATAGGTCATGGCAAAATAACCATTCCAAAGGTTACTCTCTAAGCACTGCAAAAATCGCTCACTTTACTAAAAGGTCATGGCGTGCAGTTTTAGTGGCTAACTATATTACAAACGTATCTATTTGCTTTATTCAGTTTTCAACGTACAAGTCGGCATTATTCGCCTATCATAGCCCATAAGAAAATTATGCGTTACGACAAGATGAATAATTGGGTTAGCATTCCCCACGCACACATGAAACCTTATACATGGGGAACAGCTTTACATCAATTCAAATTTCAGAATTGCTACAATTAGTTTTGTTTCCAATGTACGCCTAACATCTGACTCTACATGGATATGTGGAGTGCCTGTTTCGTCAAATAAGGTCTTTTGAGAAAGTTTGATAATATACGGTTCAAAATGCTTTACAACTTGATTCACTGCAAGCACATCACCATGAACAGCTAATGTAATAATTTGAAACGGTAATACATTTCTTTTAATTCCCATTTTTGTAATCCTCCATAAATTTTCGTAATTCACATAGTGCTTTGTCTTTGTGATAATGTACCGTGCTTTGAGTGAGATTCATTAATGTGGCAATGTCTATCTCTTTCATGCTTAAAAAGAATGAGAGAAGAATAATATCTTGTTGCTTGTTTGATAATGATTCGATTGCCTGTGCAATCAAAATATCTTCAATCGGTATCTTATAATCATGTGTTACAAGAAAAATATACTCTGATTCATAAGTGTCATATGTGCAGAGCTGACTTAATTCTTCAAGTGTTAATGATTCCAATGATACTAATTTTTCATTCTTGCGTTTATTTCTAGCATAGGTATTTCGTGCTTCGTTTTGCAGAACCTTTTTACAAAAACTATCAAATTGATGTTCAGTAGCTTGCTCGTAGTTACTTGCATTTCTCATAAGATTCACCTCCTTTCCGATTTGCAAAGGAAAGGAAATTACCCTTTGCTCATTACTAACACAAATTGCAGAGGGTAAAATATCGAAAAATCAGAAAAAAAGATTAAAAAAATACACACGCAACCTTGCGGTATAATGTGTATTGTTATATCCTATGTTTTATGTCGTTGTGTTTTATGCTCGTTTACAGCCTGTTTTTGTTGCGTTTCTTTTACAATGCCTTGTAACTTCTTCACTAGTATACGTACATCACTCAACGTCTTTTTCTTTTTCATCTGAATAGCTCTTACCTCCCAGTGAGCTTCTTCTTTTAGTGCGGCAACCTCTTTTTTTGCTTCTTCGATTATCCACTTCCCTGATGCATCAGCACCTTTCATTGTCGCCACTATGATTTCTTGCGAAGTTGTATTTTCTTTTGTGCTTAATTCCTTATTTTCGGCCCTTAACTTTTCCCTATCTTTTTTCAAGTTCCGTATTTCTCTTTTTGCCATTTTTAAGTCTTTATATATATTTTCATATTCCGTTGCAACCAGATTCAGATATTCCTCTACTTCGTCTTTGTGATAACCCTGTTTTACCTCTCGAAATTTCATATGTCCCTCCCTTTGGTATTACATGTCTCTTTTACGGTATGACTCTCTGTTACATGAGTGTTTTTTGTACTATCTATTTATCATCTATTCATCTATATAACAAAAGAAAAGCTAACCACCTTGTAGCTAACCTTTCTTTCTTCTTTTCTTTATTAGCATACTTCTTTTTGCGTTTTTGTTATTTTTGCTTTTTGAAAATACACAACAATGATGCCCATACTTGTAGCCATAAGGAAGAAGATTCCTGTCATTCTCATAACATCGCCAGTTTTGACACCACCAGCAAACCCTTTTCCACCGGTACCACTTGGTGCGTCATTTCCAGTGCCACCACCCGAACCACTAGAGGGAGCGTTTGGTGTTCCATTTCCTGTATCATTTGGATTGCCTGTGTTATCTGTATCATTTGGTTTTACTGGATCAGGCTGTGTCGGCTCTGTTTGTTCATAGCTATGTGTGAAAATTAATTCTTCATTCTTAAGCCCTGCTGTATTTACTGCCATTACATATGCACGTAATTCGCCCATTCTTTCGGTTACATAAACGGTAATCTCATAGATTTCTTCGTCACAAGTAAATGCAGGGTCTATTTTGTTTTCTTTTAGTCGTAGTTGATAGTGATACTCGCCAGCTTGTGTAAAGGCTAAAGTTTCTAACTGAATACTTTGATTTCCTTTTAGGCTGAAGAGGTATTGATTGTCTTCACTTCCTTGTGGGAGTGGGTTTTTGTTCTCCATATCTTCTAAAACATAGATAAATTCTTGAACATCTTCCTGTGCTTCTATCCCTTTTATATCTAATATCTGCCTAACTGAGAAGCTCACTTGGGCAACGTCTGTAGCCCTTACGTTTACACTTGGCAACACAACGCCCAAACAAATAACAAGTGCACATATCCATATTTCTAGCATTTGCCTTACTCTATTTTTTTGTTTCATGTCTTTTCCTTTCTTTCTCTACATCTTTTCACGACCAACCACATATCAGCGAAAACCAACACGGTTATAAATACCCAAAAGAGTGGTTGCGTCCAAAAACCATCAACATTTTCAAATGCTCCGACAATTCTCTCTTTTAGGAAAGGGTCATCGTATACTTTATCTGAAAGTTGCCCGACTAAGATATGTCTTCCGTTTGTTGCACTAGACGTACACGTACTTAGTAATACGAATCTATCCAATCTACCAGTTTCGATTTCTCTAGTATGCAAAGCTTTTTCAAACAACCCTGCAAGGTATTCTTGCTGTCTATCTGTCTCAGTAATCGCTGGTGCATAAACGCTCTTGTCATAGGCATCTGCTTCTATAAATGCGAAAAACTCAATGCCATACTCTTGTTGACCGTCGTATAGTTTGCCATACCGATGTTCTTTAAAATACAGTTCATCTTGAAAGTCTCCAATTTCGCCAAACATCACTTGATTACTCATGTGGTGTCCATAGATGATACTATTGAAGTCGGAAAAATCCGGCTGATTGCGATAATCTAAAAAAATACTCCCTGATAGCATTTGCTCTCCGGTAACACTGGTATTTACATAAGTTTCATTATCTTCTGCCTGTACCAGTGGATAATCAATGTTTGTTCCATACACACTAAGCCAACCGATTACATCTTTGTTTATTGCTTTTAATTCGGTAAAAGAGCGTGTATCCTTATCTTTTGGCTTGTATTGTTCGTACTGTGTTGTATCAGCATCTACATAAAGTTGATTGGAGTCCCACATGGCGTATCCCCCAAATGCAATACAGCCTAAAAACAGGAGTAGCACCATCGATGTGATGATGCCCTCCAAAAGCCGTATTCCCTGGCGAACCAAGCGTTCATAGCTTACCTCCTTTAGGAGCGACTTCTTCATGAGCAAAGCCTAACGCATTGCTTTACGTTTGTTTACTACTGCCAATACTGCCACTGCGAAAATACCCGCTACCATTAAGGCAATAAATGGTAGGTTGTTTGCGAACAATCCTGTTGGAATTTGTGAGTTATCAAAAGTATTTGTGAAAGTAATTGTATTTGTTCCTGTTCCAACGGTTGCATTACTTGTAGAAAGAGATGCTCCATCTGTTCCAGTATTTACGTTTACCATTCCTGAAATAGCAGGAGTGTAGTTTGTAGTACCACTTTCAGTTACATTCACAATGGCGCCAACTGGCACGTCATGAAATACTAATCTTTGCCCATGTTTTAAATTAAAAGTTAATTGTGTTCCATCACCGTTTACGGTATGAGTTATTGACGTTGCTGTAGCACCGTTATAAACAGTTCCAACATAGTTTTTTGATGTATGCGTTGTAGCACTATCGTTTAATGTCATTGTAAATGCAAAGTTTCTGCCTTGATCTGCACCAGTACCTGTAACTGTTTTCCCAATAGACAATGCTTCATTGTCACCTGCTCCACCGCCTGGGTTCCCTCCAGCTTGTTTGCTGTAGATATTTGTGAAAGTAAAGTTATAGTCTGCATCACCAGAACCAGCGCTACCATCGCCTGGGTCAGCACCATTCTTACCACCACCAGCGCCACCATTATCTGTATGGGTTTGATCTGTGAATGTTGACTCTACGTAATAGCTATCACTACCTGGGTCATATGCAACTTTTACAACCAACTGAAAAACTGCTTCTGAATAATCCATGTTTTCGCCAGCACCGGCTGTGAAACCACTTTGTCGCTCTGTTACCGTCCATACATAAGTACCTGCACCATCAGCATCAGCCCAGTTAATACCAGCTAGTAAATTTGGTGTAGCTTTTGTTATGCTTGTTACTCCACCATTTGTCACTCCTGTTTCACCAGCAGTAAAGCCAATAGTCGCAGGGTTAATGGTTGGTATCTTTCCTAGCATTGGCGCGTCAGTGATACCGTCTTTACTTGTCTTTTCAAAATCAAATGTAAATGTTGCGGTTGGTGCTGTTAAAGTAGATGCATAGCTTACTGTTTTACTGAGTTTTGCCTCTGCTTGGTTTGTAGGTGTCCCTCCAGCACCTGCCATTGTTGTTAGTGTTGCTCCAAGACACATTGTGAGTGTCAATGCACTCGCTAGAGCTTTCTTAAGCCCTTTCATTTTGATTCCCATTTTAGAATCCTCCTTCATATTTTGTATTTATATAAATCGCCAGTTGATGTTATTGCCAACTGTACGTTTATACCATTAAGGTTTTCTTGTTTTGTTCATCATCGTTTCATATCATTTGCTTAGTGTTTATTTCTCGATAATGAGTTCCTCTGGTTCATGCCAATATTTGCTAACGGTCTTAATGCTTAGACCTGTTTCTCTGGCGCATTGCATTTTTCGATTAAGTGGATAGCGACTGCGATAAATTCTAACGAGATGTTGTTTTGTCGGTCTTCCCATTTTTCTCGTTTTGTCGGAAACTGTGTGCTTTTCTTTCGCAAGCATTTCTATGATAATATTTAACTGTTTTGATATGAGTATTAATGTTTCTTGTTCGCTCATATTTTCCCTCCTTGTGCATTGCACGTTTTGTATTTTAAAGTTTTCGCCGGCGCATAAGCACCATGACTTTCCCGTGTGTATCTTCTGCATTTACCACGCCATAAAGTCGACTGTCGTTAGAAAATTCACGGCTATCCCCCAATAGAAAGATTTCTCCAACATTTAGTGTCACAGGGAGTGTAATTCCATCCGTGTAGGCTAAGGTTTCTCCTATTATTTCTACTTCGTCTTGCACACGACCATTGATTGAGAGACCGTGTTCGGTAATATCTACGGTATCCCCCTCTATCGCCACCACACGACGAATTTGCATATCCCCCTCATAAGTAAAGACTGCCAAATCAGATGCAACGTACTCTTTATCCATACGGAAATAGAAGACTAGATCACCATGTTTTACGGCTGGACTCATGCCTAAATCAGTATTGCGCGTTACTCCAAATATAACGAGAAGTAACACACTGAATATCACGCCTAGTAGCAATAGTTTTATCAAGAAATAACCAATCTCTCGGCGTAGGGGTGGTGAACTTTTATTCTCTAGCAAGGGGCGCTCTGGCAATGAGGTTATTTCTTCTTGTAGCTTGCTTTGTTTTTTGATTTGTTTCTCTAGTAATTTCATTCGTGATTGTTTTTCTTTTTGTTGCAATATACAAATGTTGCACTGAGGAGAGTAAGTAGTAGCAGGCTACTACCTACGAACAGGATGCTTTGAGTGTCTGCAATACCCATATCTGGAACACTGTCTCGGACATTTCTAATTGCGACTTGTGTAGCACTTCCGTCTAGCACACCGGTAACGCCTGTGTCGCTAGATACGCCGTTATAAGTAACGTCATATAAAGCATTGCCATTTACAACAGCGATGTCTGTTTCTTTGACCGTATAGGTGTATCCTGTCGGCAGTCCTTGCATGGAAATGGTTTCATCATGCTTGATAGAAATGATTCCTTTCCCATTTGTAAATGTAACCGTATAGTCATTCACATCTACAAGGCTACTGCTCACAGCGTATGTGTCATTTACAGCGTTTCCTTGCTCATCTTCTAAGGATATGGTTACTTCAAATTCCTTGTGATAAGAGCCATATTGTCCAGATACTGTCTTGCTAATTTCAAGACTGCTAGAGCTTCCACTTAATAATTGGTTTGCTAACATGGTGGTTGCTTTATTTCCCGCATTATCGGTTGCAATGATGTAAATGTCATAGTGTCCATTTCCACCGATAAGGGATTGCCAGTTGCTAAAGTCATGATAATCCGTATCTGCCGGAGGTTGTTCACCCGCCTGTACAATCGCCACTTGTGTGCTTTGTAGACCCGATAGGGCATCGGATGAATCATTTATGAGTGTTTCGGTACCTGTGTTGTAGTGCACGCCTGCTATTGGATTAGTTAGGTCAATTTTGAGAGTGACAGGGTCGGTGGTCGCTGAAAGTTCAGTTGTTTTGGCGACATCTACCATTACGCCAGTGACATTTGTTCCATCGGTTTCAGTGTCATATTGTTTTTCTGCTACCGTTTTCTGAGCGTTTCCGTGACTGATACTACCGTGGTTGTCATTTAACTGGTTGAAGTAGTAGCCATCCACGATAAGATTCCCTGCGCCATTATCTGTATGAACGAGTGCTTTTAATGGTACGTTACTCCAACCATTAACCCCACCATTGGCTGTACCGTCTGTAAATGGTGTACCCTCTAAATCACCTGTATCATACACGAGTATGATGTTTGGTTTGTTCTCTGTGCGAATCGTGACATCTCGGTCAAATTCGGTGCTATCCCCGTCGAAGTCGGTTACACGTTGGCGCCACACTGATTTGCCAATACCTGTGATGTGTGTGCCGTCATTCATAGGTTCTCCACTAACACTTCTTAGATGATAATGTCCAGCGGGTGGTAGTTCGGTAGCCGTATGGTTTACCCAGTCCAAAAGCTGTTCGTAAAAACCACTTTTTACAGTTGCAATACCGTATAAAGGGTTGTACTGTTGATTGTCCTCCAAGTTGCAGACAATATCGATGGTCGAGCCTAAATCAACAGAGGTTATATATCCCGGTACCGCACTTTCAACTTCCACTGGCCGTACACCGTTGATTATGGGTGCGTGCCATGTCCGGTTGGCAAAATATACCAGCGCGCCGGTCTGAAATCTACCAGGAGAAGACGTTGCTGTTACCACGCCAGATGAGTATGTCAAACCAATAGTGTGCGTTCGCGAAAACACCGAGTTTAGTATTTCCCCGTCCGGATACTCAATCGCATCCAAGTTATATCTTATTTGTATTGATCCACCTGAACTCCATGTTGTTAATGTGTATATGAATTGTCCGTGAACGATAGTATTTCCATCGACGGAACCGTCTCGCGACGTCGTATTTGGAATAGGTGTTGCATGTGGACCCGAAGCACCAGTGGTAGATGCGAACATTGTAGGGCGTTTCATGATTCCCATACCGCCCCAGTGATACCCAGGGCCCCCATATGATGCAGCTAAAGCGCTCGTAGGTATTTTATCTCTGACGATTTCGTACCAAGTAGACTCATTAGTTAGAGAGGTGTGTTGTTCCGCCCGAGCGGTTCCCCCTATAAATAGTGGGACACAAAGTTGTAACAAATACAAAGCGAAATATTTAATTATCTGTTTCTTCATACATAGCATACTCCTTTTCGTTTATAGTATTTTTTCTATTCGTGTTCTTCGTTTAATCTTAAATGTGCTTATTCTGTACTCAACTCATGTATAATCCCTCCTTTAAATTCTAGGTAATGCTTAGCAAGTTTTTTCACATTCTTCACATTCGTCTACCTTTCTAGTTTTATGCTTAGTGGGTGTTGCACAAAGTAGACTTTGTGCAACACTTATGATAATCTTTTAAAAGCATGATAAATACGTTGGAAAATCTTTCGAATTTGCCAGTTGCACAAATCCTACTATTTGCAACAAATTTCTTGAAATTAATATAGAACTTAAATCGGTTTTAAATTCCACTCAACAAATTTATTCACTGCAAGTAGGAGATTTTGTATTTTTTTCTACTTTTTACAAAAGAGAAAATTTTCACAAAAAAAGAACTAGCCCTGCCACTTTCATGCAAGCCTAGTTCTCGTTTTATATTTTATTTTGTAATATTGTGCCGTTTTAACAATCTTGAAAAAGTCCCTACGTTGATTTCCAAATTTCTAGCTCCTTGTCGCAATCCTATTTTTCCAGTTCTCCATTGTTCTGCGATTTCATCAAAGTGAACAGGCAAAGCATTCATTTCCCGTCCAAAGCGCACACCTCGCTTTTTTGCCTCTTGAATACCCTCCATTTGTCGTTGGTAAATATTTTCTCGTTCTACCTCTGCTACATAGGAAAGAATCTGTAAAACCATGTCTGCCAAGAATTTCCCTGTCAATCCGTTCACTTGATTTCTTGTGTCAAGCAGTGTGCAATCAAGCACGATGATATGTATGTTTTTTATTTTTGTAAGCAGATTCCACTGTTCTATGATTTCACCATAATTACGCCCTAATCGGTCAATAGATTTCACAAACAGTTCGTCATTTTCTTTGAGTTGTGTGGTCAACTTCTGATAATTTTCTCGTTCAAAATCTTTTCCCGACATTTTGTCGATGTAAATTTGCTCTTTTGCTATGCCCTCTCGTGAAATAGCTGATAATTGTCTTGCAATATTTTGTTCTTTGCTAGATACTCGTATATAACCATACTTCATGTTTCGTCCTCCTGTTTTTTGTAGGTGTTTTTATATGCACTTTTCAAGATTTGTGCAACAAAAAACTAGATTTTATTTTTCCACATAAACTAATTTTTTTCATCTATTTCATAGGTTATGATTTGAAAATATTATATCTATGCCTAAATAATTAAACAGTTGGAATAAACACGTGTATCCAGAATTTTCAAAAGACAAGCCACTTTTTTATGTTTTACTCAGTCTTATATAATCTTCCAATTCCCCTCTTTTACAACCCTCAACTCATACTGCGAAATCTGCACCGTCTTCGTGTCTTGGTCTAAATACTTTACCCCCACAATCACATTTACATTCTCACCATTCATAACATAAACAGGGTTCACCAATTCTGCAAACACATAATTCTTTTGAATAACAGGCAACGCATTGTCACTAACATAATAAGCGAGCTCCTTTTCTGTAGCAGTGGGATATAGCTTAAAGAACGTTTCTAAAAAGCTAGTTATTTCTTCACTTGTTATTGCGTCTACTGTACCGTCACTTTCTGCCTGTTTTGGCTGATAACTAGATTTTTGAGGTTTCCTATCCATTGTCGGGTTCTTAATAATCACCATATTTTCGTTTTCATCTGCATGAACAACCACATGATACACCCCTGTGATAGTAGTGCTTATTTCATTCTCTGTTATCTGTTGCTCTACCGAAAACGTAACCGTAAAGGTCATGTCACTGTCTTGTGTTATGTTCCACATCTGCACATTCCAAACATGAGAGCTAGTGGGAATATCAGCCCTTACCATATCAAAGTTTAGTTGGCTTAACTCTTCGGTCAGATAGTTTCTTAGTCGCTCATTCCTTGCGTCTATAGCGTCTTGGCTTTGTCCCCACGCAAAGTATTCTTTGGCAAAGGACTCTACAAAACTTTCTACTCTATTCGTATCAACAATTCTCTGTTCTATAACTTCACGCTCATGTACCGTATGCCTATCTATTGCAGTAAAATTCTTATATACTCCAAAACTCACACTAGCAATTAGAAGTACCCACAATGTTACCGTAAGTTTTTTATGTGTGCCTAATCGTATCGTCGGTACTTTCTTTTGTTTCTTAGGTCTGCTTATTTTTTCCTTTACGTTTTCGTTTCTCTTTCTTCTTTTGTCTATTTTCCTGCCTGTTCTTCTTTCTATTCCTCTGTCTATTCTTCTTTTCATTTTTTGAAGTCCTTTCTTATCCTATCTATATTTTCAAAGTTTTGCTGATGTCACTTTTGTATTTCCTGCTTTCATAACCTATTGACACTATTTTTATCTATTTATAACACGACCAGCCCCCAACAAATGAGATTGCCAGTAGCTACTTGTAAGGTCAGCGTAACCGATCGGTGACCCTGCATGGTAAAACTGTGTTTGTGATACCAGTATGCCCACATGGGTTACGAGTGTACCCGAATTATACGTTGAGTGGAAAAACACCAAATCGCCAGCCCTTGCATCACTCATAGCAATGTGACTTGTTGCGTCATACTGCATTTGTGCAGTTCGTGGTAAGGAGATACCAGCTTTTCCATAGCACCATTGCACCAATCCACTACAATCAAAAGAGGTCGTTGGTGACGCTCCA
>JGI994J12354_10004703_pt1 | contig 12134 bp, 17 predicted proteins | sample IntmicLarv3ML3BL_FD_12354 | JGI IMG/M metagenome (IMG submission 12354) | reverse complement strand
GCGAGCACATTTGCATACTATCAGAGTATAGAGAATCAAAATCCAATTAATATGAGTGTTGGAACATTTTCTAGTGGAGACATAATATTCGCAGTAACCATTGATGGAGTCCCATCAAATAACTTCCCTGCTAAAGGAGAGGGATACATATCTAGTTCTGTAATGTGTGATAAGGGAGCAAGTGGGAAATGGAATAATAGCGAATGGACAATAGCAGTATCAAATTTAACTCAAAGCAAAACAACATGTAATATCGCATTTATAAATGAAATGGGAACACTTGCATATGAAATAAAACAACAAGGTGGAGGGGCTAGTGCAATAGAAGCAAAAGGAAACCCAGTGTTTAATGTTGTTCCAAATACATCAACAAGTGGAATATATGCAACAGAGGATGAATATGGAACAAGTTACTACTATAGAGGAGAGCGAAACTCACTCTCAAATAATTTAATATTTGCCGGATTCCAATGGAAGATAGTAAGAATAAATGGAGATGGGTCAGTACGTTTAATATATAATGGAACTGAGGCTCAATTTAACGGTGCGAATACAATGAATACAACAGAAGAGAACACTCAAATAGGAATAAGTGAATTTAATACGAACAGTAGTGATAATAAATATATGGGGTATATGTATGGCGGGACTAATGGTACAGCTTCTACATCACTCACTCAAGCACAAACTAATCAGACCAATAGTACAATAAAAACATATATAGATGCATGGTATGTAAATAACATAGAAACACAAGGAACGACAATAACAAACAGTCTCACAGATAACTTATTTTGTAATGATAGACAATTGGGGCGAGAGTATCCAGGAACACCAACAAGTGGAAGCGGATGGGATGGAACTGGATTTGGAACGAGTGTAACTTACTATGCAACGTTTTATCGACATGCAACGAACCCAAACAATCCAACACTGAAATGTGCACAGAAAAATGATCGATTCACAGTAAGTGATAAAGAAGTAGGAAATGGATCACTAACTTATCCAATTGGACTAATAAGTGTTGATGAAATGGCGTATAGTGGGTTGTCAAATGGTTATTCCAATGTAAATATTTACTTAGTAACATCACAATTTTTTTGGAGTTTGTCTGCAAGTAACTTCAGCAGTGCCATTACTGCTTGGTACTTAGTTTCAACTGGTTATTTTAGTAATAGCAACGTTATTGCTGCTATGGGTGTACGCCCTGCTTTAAATTTGAAATTTGGAATACAAGTAACTGGAGATGGAAGTGCAACAAATCCCTTTAGAGTTTAGAAAAAAAATAGAATTGTTGAGTTCTATTCTTCTTTTAGTTTTTCTTTGTCCATATAAAATTTTTTGTTGAATTTAATTATAATTTTTTTCTTTACTAACTTATTGTATGTGTTGATTGCCAGTGGATTTTTTTTGTAAAGCTCTTTGAATTCTTCTTTAGCAATTGCATTTTCTTCATAATAAGCGTTATTTTCGGCAAATATTTCATTAATTTGTTTAATGCTTTCTTCTTCTGCTTTAGCATTATTTTGCTTCATTGTTTTCCATATTGGTTCATTACTTCCAAAGCTGTTAATGCTTTTTATAACACTAGATATACCAATTACTGCAAATAAAATTGATATAAATGCATCTTTTAAAATTGCTGAAGTAAAATCTGGACTTGTTTCGTATAATGAAATTAAGTTTGAAATACTTGCTACATTTCCGCTATTTTGTAATAAAAGTAGTGGAATAATTATAAAAATTTGTAATGCAACAATCAATAATGTGATAACTGCAATAATTGTTCCTAAATTTTTTGTTTCATCTCCTCCCATTTTTTTGTAGCCCCAGTCTGCAGCTAGAGCGATTGGCAATGCAAGAAATGCAATTATGTAATTTCCATATACATAAATTAATAGCCAGGGAATTGAAGAAATAAGACCAGCTAAAAATGCACCAATGATACCATTAAAACGTTTCATATATAAACTCCTTTTCTATTAATAATAATATCATAATATAAATGTATATTACACAAAAAAATGTTTTTTGTAGTTTATATCAGCTTTTTTTGTCATTTTTGTTAAATCTTTAGTTTTGATTATGTTATTAGTATTGATTTTTCTTTTTGAATCACTTTTGTGAATGTAGCAGTGCAGGCAGCCATCACTACATTTTATGCATCCTCGCCATGGATTCCATATTGTCATAATATGCTTATCTCCTTATCTTTTTTATTTTGTTATATGTATTTTTAGTATAACATAGTAGGAAACTTTAGAATATTTTTTTAATTAATGTCGTATTATTTAATAGATATATGGAGGGAATGGAAGATGATTAATAAACAAAACATGTGGTTTGTGACACTTTTTAGTCTTATTTTAGTATTAAGTATTTATTATATTACAATGCCAGATAGTGCACTTAAGGATATATCAAATAATAATACTAATAGTGTAGATAGTGTTGCTAATGTTCAAGATAGTTCTATTTTAGTAGCACTTAGAGTTCAAGCAGATGAGGAAATCTTGGCAGAAATGGAAACTCTTCAAACTATTCTTTTGAATGGAACAACAACTATTGAAGAAAAAAATGATGCATATGAAAGTTTAAAGCAATTAAACTCTAATAAGGGAAGAGAAGAAGATGTTACTAAGAAGATAAAAGAAGTTCATAATTTGGATAGTTTTGTTAAAATCAAAAGCGATCAAGTTAGTATTGTTATTGCAAGTAAAGAACATAATGAAGAGCTTGCAAATAAAATAATTAGGACTGTTCAAAGTATGTATGAAATTAAGATGTATATAACTGTTAAATTTCAATAATTTCACCTTTTTTAGGCTAATTAGCTGAACCTTTATTGCAAAACTTCATAAAATGATAGTGAAAGTATCAAAAGAAAGTGAATAAGGTGAAAGTGAGGTTATGCATGAAAAAGGGAATTTTAACTAGCAGAGAACGTGAAGTGTTTGAATTACTGATATTAAATAAATCGACTAGAGATATTGCTATATTTTTAGGAATAAGTGAAAAAACTGTCCGTAATCACATATCAAATGCAATGCAAAAACTAGAAGTTAAGGGACGTGCTCAAGCAGTTGTTGAATTAATAAAACTAGGTGAAATAACTTTGTAATTAAAGTCGATATTTTTTCGACTTTTTTGAATGTCAGGGGAATATAATTTTATTAGGAGTGATTTTATTATGTTAAAGCGAAGTTCGATTAGAAGAATTGTAATGGCAAGTACAGCCTTGTTTATACTAAGTATTATTTATTTGTTTCCAAGTGAATCTAATGAGATGTATAAAACTACTGTTGAATATGTTGCAGTTGATAGGACAACTATTTATTTAATTGATAATAATAATTATGTTGCTAGAACGAATATGGTTTTAAAAAAAGATAGTGTTATTGAACAAATAGAACAAATAATTGAATCACTTACTATTAATGGATTGAAAAAAGATTATATTCCTAATGGATTTAGTGCTATTATTCCAAAAAATACTAAAGTTTTAGATTTATCATTGCAAGATAAGCTACTAAAAATAGATTTTTCTAATGAATTTTTAAATATTTCTAAAGAAATAGAGGAAAAGTTGATTGAATCTATTATTTTTAGTCTTACAGATATTAATGAAGTTGAGAATATAATTATATTTGTTGAGGGAAAGCAGTTAATTGAGTTACCTGATAGTAAAAGAAAACTTCCGCCATTATTAAATAAGAGTTATGGGATTAACAAGGTTTATGAGATAGATAGTATTAAAGAGACTACAAAAACAACTATATATTATGTTAGCAAGTATAATGATAATTATTATTATGTTCCAGTCACATTAGTTAGTAATGATTCTTCGGAAAAAATAGAAATAATAATTGAATCTCTTAAAAGTTCGCCAATATATCAAACTAATTTAATGAGTTATCTAGCTGCTAATGCACAATTACTTGATTATGAGATACTTGAGGAGTCAATAAATTTAAGTTTTAATAATTTTATTTTAAATAATTTTGATAATAATAGTATTTTAGAAGAGGTAAAATATGCAATTTCTTTATCAATTGCTGCCAATTATAATGTAGGAGAGGTTGTTTTCTTAGTTGATAATGAAAAAATAGTCAACTTTATTCTTGAATAAATCTATTATGTTGTGCTATAATCATTTTGGTCATTTGATTTATGTCCTCGTAGCTCAGCTGGATAGAGCAATCGCCTTCTAAGCGATCGGTCACAAGTTCGAATCTTGTCGAGGACGCCACATTTAGATAATTAGAATATAAGGGAAGCCTTATATTTTTTTTGACCTATTTATATACAGCGATAGCAGTGTTAGACATTAATATTTTTATAGATTGTTAAATTGTCTTAAATCTCATTATAAGATTTCAATATTTCTTTCATGCTTAGCATTATACGTGTTATAATTATATATGTGAAATAACTTTGAAAATATGCAAAATCAAAATTTAATGGAGTGTTCAGCAATATTTTTAACAGTATTATGGTATATCTCCACTCGAATATAGAAAAGTAAGAAATGACAAGATATAATTAATGTTTTAATATATAATCTGATTAGAGGAGTTGATTATTTATGAACAATCCCAAAATAACAAAAAATGATATTGAAATAAGAGTTATTTATATTAAGTTTAAAGGAACATATGTTGAATTTAGAAAAAACAGCAGAAAATTATTCAATGAATTATTTAAATTTGCTACGAAAAACAATTTAGTTCAAGAAAGTATAACTAAAGTTTTAACAATATATCATGATAACCCATTTATTACAGATGAAAAAAATTTAAGGACAAGTGTTGCTATGACTATTCCTAAAGATTCTATCATTGTAGAAGAAGGACAAATATGTTCAATGTTAATATCAGGGAAATATGGTGTGCTTCACTATGAATTATCTTTGGGAGAATATGATAAAGCATGGAAATATGCATATAATGAGTGGCTATTTAAAAGTAAATCAGAAAAACCAAGAGATTCTTTTCCTTTTGAATTATATGTGAATGAGCCACCAAAAAATTTAAAAGATAAAAGTTTAACAGATATTTATATTCCTATTGAATAGCCCTATAAATTACAATTTGAGTGATTTGTTAGATAATTGATAATTTGTAATGGAGGTGTAAATTATGTCTAAGGTTAAATTTTTTAATTCATATAAATTGAAAAAAGGAGTTTCAGTTCCAGATTTTTTAACTGCTGCTGAAAAACTAAATAATGACTATATATCTAAGCAAAAAGGATATATTTCGTTTGAGTTATTAGTTGATAAAGAAACTTATGCTGACTGTACGACTTTTGAAACAATGGAAGATGCTCAAAATTTTGCTCAATGTTCTGATCCAAATGAACTTGCAGAAAATTTCTATTCTTTTATTAATTTTAGTAGTTGCAAAAGTAATTTTTTCTCTGAAATATTAAAAGAAAATTAATACGAATTACAATTTATAAAGGAGTGATAATTTGAAAAGGTATTTAAAAGCAATGGGCATTTGGCTTTTATTAACTCCATTAGGAATACTAAATGGTGGTTTAAGAATTTATATCACTGAGCCTTTGCTAGGGAATATAGCATTACCATTAAGCAGTATTGTTTTATCGTTTTTGATTTTTATAGGTGCATATTTACTCATTCCTAAAATTGGCAAATGTAATACGAAAGAATATATTTTTATTGGAATATGTTGGGCTATCTTAACGAATGTATTTGATTTAATTGTTACTGTAATTGAGCAAAGACCTATATCAGACTTTTTAGAAATGTATGATGTTACAAAAGGTAATTTATGGATAGTTGTTGTAATAATAACATTAATCACTCCCACCATAGTAGGAAAACTTAAAAGTGAGAAATAAACAACAAATTACAATTTAGTAATTTGTTAGAAAAACAGTAATTTTTAGAGGTGTTAATATGCATGAAAGAATGTTAAATAAAGAAAAAAAACCATCTATTGATGAAATCATTAATCACATTGGCAATGATAGTTATGAACTATTAAAACATTTAGAAAAAGAACTAAATGATAAATATGATATTGCCAGAGAATTAAGATTTCCTTATGGAAATTCTTATGGATGGGGTTTTAAATATAGTCATAAAACTAAACATCTCTGCGATATTTTTTTTGAAAATAGTGCAATTACTATAACAATTCAAATCGGTGGTAATAAAGTTGTTAAACTAAATGAAGAATTAAACTATTTGCTACCTAAAACGAAAAAGCTTTGGGAAGAGATCGNNANNNTTGTGGAAATGGCGGTTGGATTCATTATAGAGTTTTTGAAGATAAAGAGTTAATTGATGTATTACGAATAATTGCAATTAAGCAAAAACCAATAAGATAACAAATTACAATTTATAAAGTATGAGGTGAAAAAATGGCTACAAGTATACTTGATAAAAAAGAACAACAACCAAATGATAATGATTTAGAGAAAGTATTAAAAGCTAATATAGGACTTTGGGAACATTTAATTGAATATTTACAAGACAAACACGAAGTAATAGAAACAGAATGGAAATTTTACAGTAAAAATGCAGGTTGGTGTTTAAAAATTTCTAATGAAAAAGGCAAAAATTTGATTTTTTTATTACCAAATGATAATTATTTTATTGCAACAATTAATATGGCTGTAAGAATAAAAGAGCAAGTTCTACAATCCAATATATCAACTGAAAATAAGAAAATTATTGAAAATACTAAAATATATACTGAGGGTATTTCTTCTCTATTTGTAATTAAGGGGAAAAACGATTTAGAAGATATAAAAACAATTTTAAGTATCAGAGATAATTATTAAATAAATTACAATTTAAAATATAAATATGGAAATCGAAACTTTTGGACAAAAGAAGTGTAAAAGAATATAAGGAGCTTTTTAAGGGTTAGCAAGAGAGACAAAGGCAGTTGGCAGATAAAAAAACCACCATGTGGTGGCTGCCAAGTAATCGCCCTTGTAGGGCTTTGTTAAATATGACGGGTTGTTTACCCATCGATATTTATTTTGTCATATATATGCTATACTATAGATGGTAGTTTGTAATAGCAGAATGTGTTGATATAAGCCAAATAGTTAGGATGGTATTTTAGTTGGATGAAAAAAATATTGAGATTGATTGTAGTATTAATGTTTTGTCTTATTTTAGTAGGATGCAGTGAAGAGATAGTTGATTTAGTTAACATTGGAGATAAATCTAAGTATGTTGTGAGAGATGATTTAATAGATTTTAAATTAGAGGATAAAAGTTTGAATAAAACTGGTGCAACATTTGTTTTGGTTAATAATACCAAAGAAACATATATATATTCATTATCTTATTTTTTAGAACACGAAAAAGATGGTGTTTGGTATGATTTGAAATTGGTTAATGAAGTTGCTTTTAATCTACCTGCTTTTTACCTAAATGCAAGTGAGTCAAACGAAATAGAAATTGATTGGGAGTTTGCTTATGGCAAGCTATCAGCTGGTAAATATAGAGTTATTAAAGAAGTTTTTTTAGATTTGGATAAGGCTATAGACGAATCTGATTATGTCTATATTGGAGCAGAATTTATAATTAAATAGTTTTATTTGAATATGATGGGGATTGAGCCTTGTATTTTATCTGGTTTAAAATATGATATAATAACTTATGAAAAAAGAGGGATGTACATGCTTGGATTTTGTAAATTGTTTTTATTGTTTATTATATATAGTTTTTTTGGATACATAATTGAAGTAACTATTTGTAGTATTGAGTCAAAAAAGCTTGTTAATCGAGGTTTTCTTGTTGGACCAATTATTCCTGTATTTGGAGTTGGAGCAGTTTTTATTACTTTACTTTTGACTGGTTATAATCATGATCCTTTAGTAGTATTTATATTTGGATTACTTTTAACTAGTATTTTAGAATATGCTGTAGGATATGTATTAGAGAAAATTTTTCATAATAAGTGGTGGGATTATACTAATAATTTTGGTAATATTAATGGACGAGTTTGTCTGTTTAATTCATTAGGTTTTGGAATAGGTAGTTTTTTAATAATATATGTATTTAATCCATTTCTTTATAGTTGGATGGATGGCTTATCAAATACCCTTATAATAGTAGTTGGGATTGCTCTGCTTATTTTAGTTATGGCAGATTTAATTTATTCTACTTTTGTTGCTTATAGTTTAAGAAAAAACATTATTGTTGTTGAAGAGTTAAAAAATAAAAAACTATTGAATGTGACATTGTTTTTGGAGAAACATTTAAAGTTTGAGATTAAAAGTATTAAGCTTAATCCAGACAGGTTATTGAAGTCATTTCCTAGATTAAGAGAGGGAAGTGTAAAAGAATTTGAGATTGTAGCAAAATTTCGCGAAAAATTAAAAAGAGAAAAAAAGTTGAAAAATGAAAAAAAATAATTTTTCTTTTTTTTTTGAATAAAAAAGGAAATTGCAAAAAAAAAGATAATATAACTAGTGAGGGGAGGATTGGAAGATGATGAAGAAAGAATGAATTGTGAAGCAAGCAGATTTAAGGGACTGCGGAGCATGCTCGCTTATGTCAATTATTAAGTATTATGATGGTTATGTTTCATTAGAACAAATTCGAGCTGATACTTGTACAACATTAGATGGAACAACTGCATTTAATATAATTAAAGCTGCTAGTAAGTATGGATTTAATGCAAGTGGTGTACAAATAGCTGATGATAAACTAGCAGAAATAAATGTTCCATTTATTGCTCATGTTAATCAAAATAACTTGGAACACTTTGTTGTTGTATATAGAGTATTAAAAAATCAAATTGTTATTATGGATCCAGCAAAGGGATATATAAAAATATCTAGAGAACAGTTTTATGCGATTTGGACAAATGTTGCAATAATAATGAGTCCAAACGTTCCGATTGTGAAATTAGAAAAAAATAAAAGTATAATAGAGCTATTTATAAATATTCTTTCTCAAGAAAAAAAGTTAGTATTCAAAGTAATTTTAATAAGTACAACCTTAAGTATTTTCACAGTTGTAAGTAGTTTTTATTTTAAGTTTGCAACTAATAATATTGCTCATGAAAATAATTTGATTCTCCTTATTATGTTAATGGGGATTGTAGTATTATTTAAAACAATTCTTTCTTATCTTAAGTCCTATTTAGAAAATTATTTAAATAAAAATATTGATTTAAGGGTAACATATCCATTTATGCATCATTATTCACATCTGCCCTCAAATACTATTATTAGTAGAACAACTGGTGAAATTGTGCAACGCTTTGAAGAGCTTAATCAAATAAAAGATTTATTTTCAAAAGTGTTTTTAACAATTTTTCTAGATTTAATTTTAGCTTTTGTAACAATAATTATTTTATTTAATATAAATGAGCAAATATTTTTCTTTCTTTGTATAATGCTTATTGTATTATTGATTTTAGGAGTATTGTTTAGTCCTTTTATTTATAAAAAGGTTGTTGAAAATATTGAATGTAATACAGAGTATAATTCATATTTGATTGAAGCTATTAATGCTAATGTTAGTATTAAAAATTTGAATATTACTGATATAATAATGCGAAAGTTAGAAATTCGTCTAGTAAAAGTTTATTTAAATTTATTTGAACTTAATAAATTAATAAATTTCCAGAGATTTATTAAAGAATTTGTATATGAATTTGGGTTATTTTTTATAAATAGTTATGGTTTTGTATTGATTTTTAAAGGGGAATTAGAGTTGATTGATTTAATAACATTTAATTCATTCTTAGTTTACTTAATAAATCCTATTCAAAGTATTGTTGACTCTATTCCAAGTATTAATTATTTAAAAGCTAGTTTTAATAAAATTAGTGAATTTAGTGATTTGGAAGAGGAAAAATTGGATGGAAATAATAATTTTATTAATGGTGATATTGAATTTAAGTATGTAAGTTATTCTTATAATGATTATGATTATATATTGGAAAATGTTAATTTAAAAATTGAAAGTTGCAAATCGTATTTGTTGAGGGGAGCAAGTGGGAGTGGGAAAAGTACTGTTTGTAAACTCATTAGTGGACTTTTTAAGAGCCAAAGAGGAAGCATTTTTATTGGCAGTGTTAATTTAAATGAATATAGTCTTAAAGCAATTCGAGATAATATTACTTATTTATCACAAAATGAATATTTATTTACAGATACGATAAGAGAAAATATATTGTTGGGACGAGAAATTTTAGCAGATGACTTGCAAGAAATATTGGGGATTTGTGAATTAGAAACATATTTAAAATCAAAGCCATTGGGGTTAGATACATATTTGTTTGAAAATGGGAAAAACGTGTCTGGAGGAGAAAGACAGCGGATTATTTTGGCAAGAGCACTAGTTAAGAGAAGTGAAATATTAATTTTAGATGAGGCGATGAGCGAAATTGAAGAGGAGCGTGAAATGCGGATTGTAAAAAAAATAATGAAAAAGTATGTTGATACAACTTTCATTTATATTTCACACCATAATAAAAACTTATCTTTTAAAAACATTATAGATTTGGAGAGTAAGTGTGAAAAATAGTTATTATAAAAATAATTTTAATTATGTTCTTAGTTTAATGCCGAATAGTTTTTTGAACATTGGAATTATTGGATTAGTTTTTGGAATTATTTTTTTAACAATTTTAATGAATAAAGAAATTTATGATATTGAAAAATTTAATGGATATGTTGAAAAAGATTCGTGTGCTGTTTTAATTTATACTACTCCAGACTATGTGCAAATACTAGTAGAAAATTTAGAATTTGTTATTGGAGGGGAGACATTTAAATATAGAATTGTTGAAATATCTGAGTTGTTAATTAATTCAAATACAAGTATTAATTATCAGGAAATACATTTAAAAATTGATGGAGAAAAATGTAGTGAGTGGTATTCAAATCAAGTATTGGAAGTGAAAGTTTTACATAGTAAAGAAAGAGCAATAAAAAAAATATATAGAAAAATAGTGAGGGAGTGATTAAAATGAGAAAATTAGAGGATACAGAACTATTAAATATTAGTGGTGGATTAGCTACTAGCGTAATCTGGGGGATACTGGGTGTATTGACTTTTATATCTGGTGTTATTGATGGTTTTTTAAGACCAAAAAAATGTAATTAGAAAGGGAATAATTATGCAAAAATTAGAACAAAAAGAATTATTTGCTATTCAAGGTGGGGCTTTAAAGCTGAGTGCTGCTTTACTTAATGCCTTTTCAAGAGCGATTGGAACCATATTGGATCTTGGACGGACAGTTGGAACATCAATTCGAATGGCAATTGATAAAAAAATCTGTTAAAAGGGCTTTTAAAAGCTTTTTTTTCTTGTCAAAGAAAAAGTAGAGTGGTATAATTGTTGATAGAAAAGAGAGGGGGGAAAATTAAATGACTAAGGTAGTGGTTAGTAATGGTAATGTTGATGGTGCTTTAAAGAAATTCAAGGTTAAAGTTGCTAGAAGCGGAGTCCCTTCTGAACTTAAAAAAAGAAAACATTATGAAAAACCAGGCGTTAAGAAACGTAATGAGAAAAAAGAACAATTACGCAATGCTAGAAAAACTAAAAGAGACTAAAGAGTTTTGTGAAATTTATGGAAAATGATTAGATTATTATTAAAAGATGAAAAATCATTATAAAGAGGGAGCTTTGTGAAAATTATGTTGATTGATAAAATTAATGGTGATACAACAATTGCTATGAAATCTCAAGATAAGTTTTCTTTATCAGTACTTAGAATGTTAAAGAGTTCTATTCAAAATGAGGCAATAAACAAAACTGATGATTTAAGTGATGAAGACGTTATTGCAGTTATTAAGAAGCAAGTTAAAGTTCGTAAAGATTCAAAGCACGAATATGTTAAATATGACAGAATGGATTTGGCGGATAGTTTAGATAGAGAAATTGAATTACTTTCAAGATATCTTCCAGAAGAATTATCTGAAGAGGAAATAGAAAAAGTGATTAAAGATGTATTTAATAAAGTTAATCCAACTAGTGTTAAAGATATGGGATTAATCATGAGGGAACTTACACCATTATTAGCTAGTAAAGCAGATATGAGTGTGGTTAGTTCATTAGTTAGAGCAAAGTTAAATAAGTAGGAGTCAATGTTTGACTCTTTTTTTTGTAAAGAAAGTGCAAATTGACG
>JGI994J12354_10004702_pt1 | contig 12134 bp, 10 predicted proteins | sample IntmicLarv3ML3BL_FD_12354 | JGI IMG/M metagenome (IMG submission 12354) | reverse complement strand
CAGATTTTCCCACAGTTCTTCTCGCGTTTTATATGCTGTCAGCGCGTCAATCACTTCGGCAGCCGGCTCGGCATAAATTGTTTTAAAATCTTCTTCTCCGTGGTCGAGGCAGGCATAAAATGCCGGTTTTTCATCGTCGGGATCAATTGAAAATTGAGCATCAACCTTCTTTTTATTCCCACGGGGGTCTAATCGTACCCACGTATTCGATTCTTCAACATAAACGCCGCAAAGACCGTGAAAAATCAAAACCGGATTATTGATCTCATCCAAAATTAATTTTTGATAACAAAATCCGGCAGGAATGCCGTTTTGCCTGAGAAGCGCCGCCAACAAATGCGATTTTGCAAAACAGATGCCATGGCCCTTGTCCAAAACGTCTGACGCTTTGAGCGTTACTTCCATGTCACCGCTGTCGTTTGAATGAGATATCTCATCGCGGACAAATTCATAAATCCGCTTCATCAAATCGATTTTGTCGGATGCTTCCCGATTTAATTTTTCAGAAACGGAACGGATTTTCGGATTTGAAAAATCAATAATTTCCGTTTCTTCCAAAAAATAAGATATTTCTGAATCGGGAACAATTTTCATAATTATGCCGCCTCAATTCTCCGGCCATGGTACGCAATATAAATTCCCATCAAAATAACAGTCGGAATGTTCATAAAAATCAACACTTGAAGCGCCGTAAAAAGAACGCTGACTAAATTCGGCAGCATCGAGTAAATAATAATTCCGATAACGGCAAGGATGGACGCAATAAAAGAAAGCGCCGGCAAAATCAAACCGGCTTTTCGGCTTTCGCGTTTGCAGAGGTAAACCTGCAACATTGCGACGAGGACAAAAACAACCGCAATAGTACCAATTCTATATATTTCGACATCCATTTCAACACATCCTTTTATCTTCTCAATATTTTATGATTGCTGTCTATTGCTTATTTAATTTCCGTTCTTTTCGATTCCGATGTCCAGTTCTTCCGCCAACTTAATCATTTTCGGCGGCAGCGAATTCCATCGCCAAAAACCATGATTGACATATTTTTCAGAGACGCCGTTTCGCTTGGCCCATTTGCTCAGATACGTTTCCCACTTGTCCGCCAGTTCCGGATGAATCTCCTTCATCCGCTCGTATTCCGCTTGGAACGCAGCCGGGCACATCCAGCAGCCGATTCGCTCCAGACCGTTGTCGTAAAGCGGATTGTACGGCAGCTGCCGCCAGTGAATGTAAAGCCAGACCTCAATCGCCCGCCAATCTCTGATCGGGAAAATGTTGAGCTGCCCTTCCACATTCGGATTTGTATCCATCGTCGGAATCTTGGACCGCATAAACGATTCGTGACGGCGTTTTCCGTCCAATGATAAATGCTCTTTTCCGTCGGCGAGGCGGTTGCTGGAATTGAGTTTGCAGACTTTGCAGCACCATCTGGAATCTTTTGTCGGGTGATCTTTTTCCCTCAGCGTGTCCCAAAAATCGTTTCCGGCATCCATCTCTTTAAACGGAATCTGCCGATCATTGCAATAATTTCTGGCAAACGCAATCGTTTCGGGGTAATCGATACCGGTGTTTAAAAAAACGGCCGTAAACGGTTTGTGAACCAAAGCCGAAGCCGCCAAATCCAAAACGACTAAACTGTCTTTTCCACCGCTGAACGAAACAAAAATCGGCTTACCTTTGTGTTCTTTCAAATTCACGGCGCCCTTTATCGTATTCAGCGCATTTTTTCCGAGCGCTTTGATATGTTCTTTATTGGCGGTCACGATTTCATCCATCGTCGGCCTCTTTTCGGAAAGCGCAAATTGAATCGGATTATCCGATGTGATGTTTTTGACTTTCAAAACTTGAGCGGCTTTAATTTCTTCATCGGAGCGCGTTGATTTCAAAACACGACTTCCGGCAGTACTTTCATCCTGCTTCTTTTGGTAGTCTTCGCTGTCGATATGAGAGATACCGTAGCCGGTTAACGCACCGCTGACAATCAGAATGGGATCGCCCTTTTTAATTCCGGCGGGGAAGTCTTCAATCAAATCGTAAGACACATTTTTCCCGTTCAAATGCGTTTTTGCTTTTTTGATTTTAACAATTCGGGCGGCAGCATCATAACTGTAAGGCGGATTAAAGAACAGTTTGGAACCGTAAATCGTCGGTTCAAATGTAAAATCCAACAGTTTCAAATCAAATCGGAGGATGCCGACAACATTTCCATCGGCAATGATTTCCATCGACTGGTCGTCGCCCGGAATCTTATTCAGCAGAACGATCCGTCCTTCAAACGGGTTGCAGGAAAATAACCGGACGACGTGTTTTTGAATTAATTCATTGTCATAGCCTTGCGCAAATCTGACATCGGCCGGCTGAGATAATGTTATTTTTTCGCCCGCTTCGCCGCAAGTATTGCATTTTTCGCCGATCAGCGGCACATTACATTTTCGGCACCAAAAAATAAAATCATTTTCATAGAAAACGCGCTGTGACGGTATATTTTTCTTATAATCCCGCTTCAAATTTTCATCTTGGAAGTTTCCGAGATCTTTGACGCTGTAACCGTCTTTGTATTGCTTTTCGCTTTTGTTTTGGGGTTTGTTTTGGTTTTGAATTTTGTTTCGGCTTTCGGCATTTCCTTCCTTTTTGCCGCTGCTTGCGGAAACTTTCGTCGTTTTCTTGCTTTCCTTTTCAGTACTTTTGCGTTCGCCGCGTCCTTTATTTCGATAACTGTCCTTTGAATTCCCTGCTGCGGGAGGTCTTCTTGCCATTATGCCACCTGTTTACTTTCGTTTTTCATTTTGTTTTCTTTCAAAGACGCTTCTTTTATTAAAGGAAAACTGTTCTAAATATAAAATATAAGAAAAGAAAAATCAAGAAAAACAAAAGCGCATATATGAACATCTTTTTATCAAAGCGGATGCCGCCGCTTCCAAAAATAATCGGAATCGGCCCGATTAAAATCATGCCGGATGATTTTGTCCGCGGCTCTTCAAAATCGCCGGTGTCTTCATTTTCATAGTCAACTTCCGGCATTTTCATCATCCGTTTTCCCCAAAGATTCAAGCCGATCGTCAAGACAACGGAAAGGATAATTGAAAAGAGGATTGACCAAAACAGTCCCGGCCAAAAGAAATGAAATTGTATGTCTGCCATTTTTTTCTCCGAAAATTCATTTTCTGTTTATGTCGATTTAATTTATGTCTTTTTGGATGACAGAAAATATTATTATAGAACAAAACAGTCAAGGATATACTATGTCAGAAAACGACTTTGAAAATACAAATCAAGATCCTGTTTCTATCGAAAAAGCGACCACATCGGATACGGCCGCCGAGCGGGAGCCGCTTGTTCTAGAAAACGAAGTGCTTCATGCCAAAATTAAAGAGCTGACAGAGGAAATCTCAGCGGTTCAAATCGAAAACGGTGAAATGAAAGCAAATGTTTTGAAAATGACGCAGATTGTGGAAGACCACCGCTGGGAAATCCGCCGCCTCAAAAATCAAATCGAAGATTTGACAAAGACACCGTTTTTCATCGCAACCGTTATGGAAATTTTTGAAGAGGAAGTTTTAATCAAACTCCATGGAAATAATCAGGAGATTTTAACGCATACCGCGCCTGATTTTGAAGAAAAGCTCGACCCTGGAATGCGTGTTGCCGTTAACGGTGCCGCTTACGTGATTATGGACATTCTCAGCCAATCCACGGATGTCCGCGCTCAGGTCATGGAATTAATCAGCTCGCCGAATGTCAGTTATGATCAGGTCGGCGGTTTAGGCGATGTGATTCAGGAAGTTATCGAAACCGTCGAGCTTCCGCTGACGCATCCGGAATTGTTTGAAAAAATCGGAATTGAGCCACCTTCCGGCGTCCTTCTTTACGGAAGTCCCGGAACCGGAAAAACGCTGATTGCAAAAGCGGTCGCAACGCAGGCAAAAGCAACCTTTATCCGTATGTCCGGCTCGGATCTGGTTCAAAAATTCGTCGGCGAAGGCGCTCGCCTCGTTAAAGATATTTTTGCAATGGCTCGCTCCAAAGCGCCGGCGATTCTTTTCATCGACGAAATCGATGCCGTCGGCGGCACAAGAACATTTGACGGCACCAGCGGCTCGGCCGAGGTTAACCGGACAATGCTGCAGCTGCTGGCTGAAATGGACGGCTTTGACGGCCGCGGCGACGTTAAAATTATGGCGGCCACCAACCGAAAAGATCTGCTCGACCCCGCTCTTTTGCGTCCCGGTCGCTTTGACCGCGCAATTGAGGTGCCGATGCCGGACGAATCCGCCAGATTTGAAATCTTACAGATTCACACCCGTAAAATGCATCTCGATGATTCGGTTGAGTTGGAAAAACTTGTCAAAGAAACCGCCGGATTCAGCGGCGCCGATTTAAATGCGGTTGCCCGAGAAGCCGGAATTTTCGTATTACGAAGACGCGGCAATGCTGTGACCATGCAGGATTTAAGAGGCGCCGTTAAAAAAGTTAAAAGAGATGAAGAAAACAATAAGCTGAGTGCCCCAAGCGATATGTTCGCTTAAGGCCGGCTTTTTTTATTTTTCGCCTTATGATTCATTCTCATTTGATTTTGAATATTTCACCCAATCATAATAGAGAAACATTCTGGCAATACCGCCTTGATTTGTAATTTTCAAGGCCGTTTGCCATTCGTTTTCATTAATTTTACCGCATTCCGCCCAAAAATCTTCTTTTCGTATGTATTCTTCTTCAATCCATTTCATCAGATTTTCATGGCCCCGGTCTTTTACGTAATCGTACACTCTGATAAAATCCGCTTTGGCTTTGATTTCTTTGGATAAAATCCGGCGTTTCAATTTTCCCGGCAAAACGACCGCACCTTTATTCAAGGTCGTTACGCCGTTTTTGTATTCAAAATAAAACAGATCGAACGGATTTTTTCCGAGAACCTCTTTGCCGCTCTTTTTGACATCTTCGGCGTTGTCCAAATAAACAGCGAGAAAAGCCTTTCCCGCTTTGAAACTTTCTTCAATCGTCCTCAGGCATTTTTCGCTTTCAAAAGTGTACTTGCCGATAAAAACAACAGTAATATCCGTTTCTTTTATCAAATCCAAAAGCTCTTCAGATGTTTTATTCTGAAAATTGTCGGCGAAAACGGCCGGATTTTGAAGTTTTCCGCTCCAAAAAGAGTCAATCTCTTTAACTCTTTGAAAATCTTTCGAATCAAAACAAAAAATAGGTTTAGCATTCATATTTGCCGATAAAAGGGATTGATTCTATTTAATTAAATCCCGATTGACGATCATAAATGCGAAAAATGAAAACGATTCTCTATTCCTTTTAAGTCTTTAGAAAAAGGGAAAGTGCTCCGATCGGGATTCGAACCCGAGTCTTCGGCTCGAAAGGCCGGAATGATTGGCCGAGCTACACTATCGGAGCATATATTTTACTTTAAATATTGTATATGCAATTCGTTTTTTATTTAAAAGTGTTATCCGCATTCTTTTTTTTGGATTGCGAACAGAGCATAACAAGGAATCGCTGCTATATATACGTTTTGGTAGTTTTCGTCTTCACTTTTGAGGGTTAAAATGCATCTCTGCTTCTTCATTTCTAAAATCTTAAAAAAGAAAATATTAACCGTTTGAATTTTCAAACGGTTTATTCATATACGATTTCATCTTCGAAATCAGAGTCGTCTTCCATTTTCATTTCTTCAATGAATTCGGGAGGCATTTCGATTTCATGCGATTCGGATTTCGACGGATTATATCCTAAAGCGGTCCGAAGTTCTTCCAGATTGTCGCCGATGTTCATAACCCAAAATGTCAAAGCGGGGCAATACTCGGGCCGACATTCACCGAAACATCCGGTACACGGTGAAAATGTGCCTTTCACCATCAAAACATCATAATTTCTTTTCTTTTCTTCCGCAACCGTCTTTAACAAATATGTTTTTGTTCCGTTAACCACGGCTTCTTCGCGGATGATTATTTCGGCATCCAGTAATTTTTTGAGAATTCTGGAACATTTCCGGCTGTCAATGCTTGTCTTTTTCCAGACTTCATTTTGGTATATCCCGCCGGGCGTGTTTTTAATCAAACGGAGTACTTTGTCTTCAATATCCGCATTTTCATCAACGATTTCTTCTATTTCTTCCGCTTTCTTTTTTGCATTTTTCCGCGGTTTCTTTGTCAGCGTTTTTTCTTCCGGAATTATTTCGTCGTCCTCCGCTTCATCTTCAGTGGGTCCCGATTGTTTTTTCGCCCCCTTTCTTTCCTTCTTTAAGGGCTTTTCCGATTCCGCCGAAATTTCGGGCGGTAATTCAACTTGAACGGATTTTTGTGTTTTTCTCGCCTTTGTTTTCTTCACGAGCGTTTCCGATTCTTTTTCTTCTTCAATCATTTCTTTTTCTTCTTCAATTGATTCTTTTTTTGCGGCTGTTTTCTTTTTTGCGGCCACAGGTTTTTCTGCTACCGGTTTTACTGCCGCCTGCTTTGCTGTCGCCGGCTTTGCTGCTGCCTGTTTTGTTGCCGCCGGTTTTGATGCCGCCTGCTTTGCTGCCGCCGGTTTTGATGCCGCCTGCTTTGCTGCCGTCGGCTTTGCTGCCGTCGGCTTTGCTGCCGCCTGCTTTGCTGCCGTCGGTTTTGCTGCTGTCGGTTTTGCTGCCGTCGGTTTTGCTGCCGCCTGCTTTGATGCCGCTTGCTTTGATGCCGCCGGTTTTGTTGCCACTGGTTTTGTTGCTGCCGGTTTTGCTGCGATTGACTTTGCCGCCGCAGGCTTCGCTACCGATTGTTTTATTTCCGTAGTCCTTGATGCCGATGATTTTGCTGTCGAAGGTTTTTGAGCATTTTTAGGTTTTTCGACAACCGCTGTCTCTTTTAAAACAGTTTTTTTCGAGACCGATTTTTTTATAGCAGTTTTCGTTTCCGCTTTTTCGTTAATCGCATCGGTTTTTTTATCTTTTTTGGGACTTTCTTTTGTAGGACGGCTCATATTGCTCTCCGTGGTTTTCTCTTTTTCAGCAGATTTCTCTAAAACGGACGGTTTTAAAATTATTCATCAACAGGCGTAATTAAGATGATATTATTTCCTCTTAATACGACCGATTTCAACGATCTTTCTTTTTGACCGTTGACGATTTCAAAAGTATCCACCAAATGGAGATTCATGTAATCATCCACAGTGCTGAGAGTTCCTTCAAGGAGGTTCGTGTCACCTTTCATTTCGACAAGAACGCGTGATCCGACAATTTTCTGAACTTTTTTATTTGGGAACAAAATAATCCCTCTGTTTCATTTAACTTTAATAAAAATAAAAAACGAAAAGATATGAAATTACAAAACGGTTCCAATTTTTTATAATTTCATTTAGATTTCGGAGTTTAAATTGCATTTATTGCATATAAATGTTTATAAAACCCGACTACGAATTATTTGCATGAAATATTTGCATGAAATATTTGCATGAAACGGCGAGAATTGCTTATGCGTATCCGTCAAGCATATTTTTTTCATTGCCGCTTGTATTTTTGTGTTCGCTCGGTATGTTCTGCCCCTGTGTTTTAATCGGGCCGAATTTTCTTTCATAATCTTTGACATTTTGGTCCAGCCAGCGGGAAAGTTCAAGCGCCGCAACCGGCGATAAGATAATTTCCGATCCGATTTTTCTATGAACCTTTCGAATGCCGTTGTTTCTTCCGAGGTCCGGTTCATCATTATAGAAACTGATCCTGAAATCATAAATATTGTTGACACCAATGGCGCCGATGGCGTAAAATTTTTTGCAATCCTCTTCTTTTGACACTTCAATAACGATTTCAATCCGCTTCCCTTCTCCCATTTGTTCATTTGCATTCTTCAAAGAATTCGCATCCGAATTTTGCTTTGATTCTTTTTTTTCCGTATTTTCGGTATTGCCATTACTCATTTTTCTTCCGTCCTTTTTAATTTCGTTGGGTTTTTATTCTATCTTTAATCTGTTTTCTTTCGTTTTATCTATATGTTTTTTTCTCATTGTTTTTTCTCATTATGTTTCCCTTTTTTCTTAACACTTATTTTATTTGAAATATTGGTCATTTTTTCATATTTTTGATTTTTTTCTATTCAGCCGTGAATTTTCATTTTCAGCTGCCTTGCTTCTTTGGCAATTTCTTCCTTTTTCATGATTTTTGCAATCAATTCAACTGCTTCCGAATTTCTAACAGCGTCTTCCAAGTATGAAAAAACATCGCCGATGTAAGCGGTAATTCCATATTCGTTTTCCAGCCATCTTATAATTTCAATCGGTTCCATCCCTTTCATTCTCAACAGCAATATTTTTTCTGAAAATTTTCGCTCGGCACAGCCGCAATACGGTGATTCTTTGCAGGAGCAGACAAACATGTCGGAGGCAAAATTCAAGAGCAATTTCTGATATTTCGGGCTGACTTCTTTTAAAACAGACCCGTCAAACATGATATCTAAAAACGCTCCTTGAAAAACACGCGCCGGCAAATTCATACGCAAATCTTTTGAAATCTGCTCGGCGTATTTGAAAGTCGCGCCGGAAAAGAATTCCAAATTCGTAACCGTTCGAAGAGCCGATACGTTTGCTTTTATCGAATCCGTTATCATGAATGTTTTTGTCACCGATAAGAAGTGCGCCGACGCAATTTTTCCGAGTTCCGTTTGAACGACGTTTTTTCCGCGGATTTCAATAAATTTGTATTTCTGAAGTTTCAAAAGAATGATGTTCTCATTGATTTCGCCGAACATCGTTGATAAAATTTTTAATAAATCATTTTTGGAAGACGTGACAGACACGGATGCCAACAGCTCTTCCAATTGGTCTTCTTCGTTATAATTGAAATCTTCGTCCAGCAGCGTTCCTTTCAAAAGCGCGACTGCGACATCTTCTTCCGTTTCTTTCGTTCCCGACGAATAAGATTTTCCGGGAACCGGCATTAGAACAACAACGCCTCTGTCATGATAATCCGGTCTCCCCGCACGGCCGCTCATCTGCAAGAAATCCTGAACCGTCAGCCACTCAATTCCCATGGCCAGCGACTCAAAAATAACCTGCGATGCCGGAAAGTCAACGCCGGCCGCAAGCGCCGCGGTGGTTACGACAACCGGAATTTCGCCGTTGCCGAATCGCGTTTCTACTTTTTTTCTTTCCTTCTGATTCAGTCCGGCATGGTAGTAAGAAGAAGGCATCGGCAACGCTTCGGATATGCTTTGGGCGTTTGCTCTTGAATTTGTAAAAATAATCGTCTGCCCGCGATGTCCTTTTGAAGACGTCATTTTGTATTCGTCTTCAGCCAGCCGTGCCATTAACTTATTCTTTTCATGTTCTTGAACAAAAAGCAGATGCCTTTCAATCGGCACCGGTCGGTGTTCATAAATGACAAGTTCTGCGCCGAGCGTTTTTGCGAAATATTCCGGCTTCCCGACAGTCGCCGACAAATAGATGAATTGTGCTTCCGGGACTGTATAGCGGAGGCGCGCAATCAGCCCGTCCAGCCGGTGCCCGCGGTCATCGTCCGTCAGCATATGCACTTCGTCAATGACCACCGTTCCGATTTTCCCAAGGCTGTCGGCGTTACCGAGACGAAGGATGTGGTCCACGCCTTCGTATGTTCCGACGATAATATCGGCGTCCAACGTCTTTTTCATGGATTCCGTTTCTTTGGTTTTGATCATTTCCGCGCCGATTCGGATGGATGTTTTGAGTCCGATTTCATTGTAGCGCTGCGTGAATTGGTCATATTTCTGATTCGCCAGCGCGACCAGCGGAACCAGGTAAAGCATTTTTCCTTTGCCGGACAGCACATTTTCAACGCCGGCAATTTCGCCGATGAGTGTTTTTCCGGTGGCGGTCGCCGAGACAATCATTAAATTTTTGTTTTGAAGAAGCCCGGATTCAACGGCAAGCGTTTGAACCGGCATAAGGTCTTTTGATTTTTTGAGAAGCAGGTCTTTCAGCCTTTTGTGAATCCGCAATGATTTCACAGGCATTTTCTTTTCGTCTTTGGAAGAGACAACGGTATCGTATTTTGTCGTGTTTTCATCCAAACGGTCGGCGTTCAACATTGAAAGCGTTTTGTCAAAATCTTTTGTCCGCTCCAACACCTTTTCAAAAAACTCCATCGTGGAGTCGCCCATGTGATGTTTTGAATTCCGAAGCGCTTTTCTCAGCTCGTCGCCGGCGCAGTCGGGGCAGATGAATTCTTTTCCGTATTTGACGGCGGATTTGTTTAAAAAATTAAATCTTTGTAAAAGCAGGCAATGGCGGCAGATGTCAACGGTATCGGCTTTTAACTGGTACGCCTTAAACAGGTTTTCCAGTTCCGCCGTCTTTCCGGCTGACGTTTCTTTTGAAATCATAATCCGATTTGCTTTTTTCAAAAGTTCGGTAAATTCTTTCGTCGGATAATATTCTTCATCGGAAAGCACTTTTCCGTTTTTCTTTAAAACGCGGACTTTATGCGGGCGAAATCCTGCCGTATTTTGTTTGAGTTCCAGCTCTCCGACCCACAACGGCTCCCGCATTTTATCGGCAATGACCATAACGGCCAAATTTTTGGCTTTTCCGGAAAAGAGAATCCATAACATTTCGGTATCCGAAATGGAAACAGAGTTTAAAAGCTTTTCATAAAGACGAACATCATAAAGAAAGAAGTTAAGAAATTTCCGAAAAAAATTAAACAACCGCCTCAATTCGAGTTTCACGAGCAAAGCGAGTGAAATGAGAATTGAGATTCGATCCAAAATATAACAAAATACAAAAATCAAAGGGTGAAACAGAAAAAAATCAAAAAAAGAAATTGAAATAAAAATGGAATAAAGACGAAAATAAATAAAAAATGATTTCAGGCGGTCAAACGCTTCCCGCCTTCAATGCTTTGCAAACGCATTCGACTTCTTCGCGGAATTGCTCATCCGTAAAGCCTTTCATGGCGGCCAAATACATGGCTCCGCCGGCGCCGGCACCTTCTTTAATCGTTCCCGTATCATATCTTTGAATTCCGGGGAGGTTGGATTTGCCGAATCCGGGGTCTGAAATATATGCGCGGAAGCCGAGAATTTTTGAAAGCTCGCTGAAATTGGCAGTCGTATCATCCATGACGTATCGGGTCGTGGCCAAATCCACATCTTTTAAATTGATTCCCATATGCTTTGCTACGGCGTAAACGGCTGCCATTTGCGTTCCGCCGGCCATAATGATTTTCATGTCGGGATCGTATTCTTTTAATCCGGCAACCAATCCGGCAACCGTCGGCATCATCGGGTCACCGAGAAGTTCAATCGCTTTCAACGGATCATCTTTGAGACTTCCTTTTACGATGTTGTTTTTCTTCATAGCGTCTCCGACGATTTTGCATTTTAACTCCGTCGGATTGACGTCGGCGCTGCTGCTGACTTTTGCGTCATAGCCGAGAGCCAGCAAAACGCCCATCGCCGTCGTTGTGCCGCCCGGGATGCTTTCGCCGATGATCGGATGGTCCGTTGTCGGTCCCAATTCATAGCCGATTTTTTTGGCGTTTTCAAAAATCGCTTTCGGGTTGATGACCGCAATTCCTGTTGTTATGTCTTCTCCCGCTTCGGCATTTACGGAGTGCATCGGAATGGAGTTGTCCGGCAGAATCATTAATCCCGCATTTATGAAGCGGTGGGGAGTTTTCGTTAAGTTTAGCGCCGATCTTGTGATAACAGCCGGCGTCGGCGTATCGTAAGGCGGCGTCATCGGCAGAACAGGAACGCTAATGATATTTCCGGTGTGCATTAATTCGCTATCTCCCGCCGGCGTATATACCGTCAGCTCCGCCGTTTTTCCGGCGGCGGAAAGGCCGGGAATCTGCGATGTTTTCGTATTTGATAAAACACAGATGTACAGCGGCTTTTGAACATCATATTCAGGTTTTGGTGTTGTCCAGCACATTTTTCTATCCCTCTTTTTAATCCCCTTTTACAAATGTATAAATCACAACAGAAGTTTATTATGGGATTTTTTGAATATTAACTCTCTGTTAAATGAAATTGAACGGAAGGAAAGTGAAATTGCATTAACGAAACATTACTTATAATTTTCTATTTTTTATGACATCATGTAAGGATGCGACTACGGCCAGATGGTTGAGGGCTTTGAAGATGTTCTGTTTCAATCCACGCATCCGTGAAGGATGCGAC
>JGI994J12354_10004701_pt1 | contig 12135 bp, 15 predicted proteins | sample IntmicLarv3ML3BL_FD_12354 | JGI IMG/M metagenome (IMG submission 12354) | reverse complement strand
CGGGAGTCGATGCGGTATTGCCCGTCCATCAGTTTTTTCAGCAGCGGCAGTTCGTTGGCCTCGAGGCCCGCCAAAAAGGCAAGCCGTCCCGCGTTGATGCCCAAAACGGGCTTGCCGTATTGGGCGGCCTGCTTGGCGGCGTAAAGAATCGTTCCGTCCCCGCCGACGGTCAAAAGCAAGTCACAGCGCTCCAGCATGGCGGCCTCCGGCAAAAATTCGGCGCGGGTTTCGGCGAACTCCGCCGCAAGGGATTGCGGCAAAAAGAAGCCAAGCCCCAGCTCTGCCAGTGTTTGGCACACGCGCAGGGTGGTCTGCGGCGCGTCACAGCGCGTCATATTCGGCACAATGGCGATTTTCACGCTGTGCCCTCCTTTTTTTGAAGATACAATAAAAATTCTGTGTTGCCTGCCTGACCCAAAATGGGGGAGACAGTCTGCCCCAATACAGCAAAACCGCAGGCCTGCGCCGCTTCGCTGGCCTCGGTCAGCACGCGCGCATGAACGCGGGTATCCTTCACCACGCCGTTTTTGCCCAAATGCCCGCGCCCCGCCTCAAACTGCGGCTTCACGAGGCACACAGCTGTTGCATTTTCATGCAGGAATTCCGCCAGCACCGGCAGAATCAAGCGAAGGGAAATAAAGGAAACATCCACGCTCGCAAAGTCCGCCTTTTGCGGCAGCTCTGCGGCCGTGACATAACGAAAATTGCAGTTTTCGATGGAGACAACACGCGCGTCCTGCTGCAGGCGTTCGGCAAGCTGGCCGTGCCCCACGTCCACGGCCCAGACCTTTTGCGCGCCGTTTTGCAGCATACAGTCTGTGAATCCGCCGGTGGAAGCGCCGACATCCAGGCAGGTCAGGCCATCCAGCGCAATGCCGAATTCCGAGAGCGCCTTTTCCAGCTTCAGGCCGCCGCGGCTGACGTAGCGCTCTGCCGCGCGCCGCAGGGTTATTATATCATCATCGCATATCCATTGTCCAGCCTTTTTGGCAGGTTTTCCGTTTAAATATACAGTTTTTTCGCGAATATACAGCTGTGCCTTCTCCCGCGAGGGGGCGAGGCCGCGCGATGCAAGGGCAATATCCAGCCGTTTTTTCTCAGCCATGCGCCGCTGTCTCCCCGTGAAGCTCCCGCAGGATTTCCTGCATACCGCTCGCGTCCAGCCGATGGCGCTGCAGCAACGCTGCCGCCTCCGCCTGCTCCACAAAACAGTCCTCCACGGCAGTCAGACGGAAACACCCTGCGAAGCCGCTCTCCAGCAACCGCCGCGCAAAGGATTCCCCGATGCCGCCGCTGCGCACACCCTCCTCAAAGAAAGCTAGGGCGCGGCAGCTCTTTGCCGCCTCGACCGCCGCCGGGTCAATGGGCTTGATGCGGTTGAGCTTGATGATTTTGAGTGGGATACCTTCTTCTTGCAGCGCGGCATAAGCCTGAGCCGCCGCCGCGAAAATGCGCCCGTAACAAACAAGCCCCAGCGCCGCATCCGGGTCGCCGAATTCGGTGAAGGGCGCGCCGTCGGGCAAAAATTCTTTGGGCAGGGGTGTTTCGCTGCCACGTGGATAGCGGATGGCGGTCACGCGCTTTTCGCCGCGCACGGCGCGCTCGAGCATGCTTTCCAGCTCCGCAAAACAGGCGGGCGCGTCGATTTGGATTTTCGGAATGCCGTTCATGAGCGCCGCATCATACAGCCCCTGATGGGTTTCGCCGTCCCCGCCCACAAAACCTGCGCGATCCACGGCGATAATCATTTTTTGCTCCTGAAGGGTGCCGTCGTGCAGCAGCTGGTCAAAGCAGCGCTGCAGAAAGGTGGAGTAGACGGCGAAAACGGGAATCATTCCGCCGCGCGCGAGCCCCAGCGTAAAGGTGACGGCGTGCTCCTCTGCAATGCCCACATCAAAAAAACGCCCCTCAAAGCGCTGCGAAAAGTCCGAGAGCCCTGTGCCCAGTGCCATGGCGGCGGTTACGGCGCAGACATTCATGTTTTGCTGCGCGAGGGCGCACATTTTTTTGCCGAAGCATTCCGAATAGGTCTCGCCCGAGGGCAGCGGCTCGCCGCTGACAATGTCAAAGCGCGAAATGCCGTGGAACTGCGCGGGTGCTTTCTCTGCGAAATCATAGCCCTTGCCCTTGACGGTGTTGATATGTATCAAAACAGGCCGCCGCATGAGTTTGGCGCTGCGGAAGGCCGCGCAGAGCTGCTCCGTGTCGTGTCCGTCCAGCGGGCCGATGTAGCGGAAGCCCATCTCCTCAAACCAGGTGCTTTGGTACATCATGTTTTTCATGGTGGATTTCATCTTGTATACGCCGCTGCGCAAATCGCGTCCCACGAGCGGAATGGCTTCCAGCAGCCGCTCCGTGCGTGCCTTGAGACGGTAGTATTCCGGGCGGGTGCGCAGTGCCGTGAGATAACGCGCCAGCGCGCCGACATTTTCCGAGATGGACATCTCGTTTTCATTCAGCACCACAATCAGGTTGTTCTGTGTGCGCCCCGCGTGGTTGAGCGCCTCATAAATCATGCCGCCGGTGAACGCGCCGTCGCCCACCACGGCCACGGTGCAGCTGCCGTCGCCCTGGATGGCGTTCGCACTGGCAAGACCCAGCGCGCCGGAAACGGAGGTGCCCGCATGCCCGGCGTAAAAAATATCATGTTCACTTTCGTTTGGCCGTGAAAACCCGGAAAGTCCGCCCTCCTGACGCAGGGAGGAAAAATCCGCCTGCCGCCCGGTGAGCAGCTTATGGGTATAGACCTGATGCCCGACATCCCAAATCAGCTTATCCTTTGGGGAATCAAAACAGCGGTGCAGCGCGATGGTCAGCTCCACCACACCAAGGTTCGAGGCGAGATGCCCGCCTGTTTGGGAGACGGTTTCAATCAATTTTGTGCGGATTTCCGCCGCCAAAGCGCCGAGCTGTTCCGAGGAAAGGCATTGCACATCCGCTGGAGAGCGAATGGCGGAAAGCAGGGAGTCACTCATAGAAAACTCCTTCTCCGTATTCATTCAATCAATTTGTGCGGGTACAAAGAGCGTCCGCCAGCGCGCACAAAAAGGCGCTGTTCTGCCCAAAAACGGCAAGGGACTGCTTGGCACGCGCGGTCAGCGTCTGCACCTGCGCGCGGGAGTCCGAAAGCCCCAGCAGGGAAACATAGGTGGATTTGTCCTGCGCCCAGTCGCTGCCCGCAGGCTTGCCCAGCGTGGCGCTGTCGGCTGTGACATCCAGAATATCGTCCTGAATCTGGAAGGCCAGCCCCAAATCCCTGGCGAAGGCCAGCGCCGCGCCGCGCTGCGCGTCACTTGCACCCGCCGCAATGCAGCCCAGATCACAGGCCGCGCCGATCAGCGCGCCGGTCTTGCGCGCATCGGTTGCTTCCAATGTTTCCAAGTCTGCTTTTTCACCCTCGTTTTGCATGTCCATGGCTTGCCCCGCAATCATGCCGCAAAAACCGGAGGCATTCGCCAAAATCTGCCCGGCGGTCACCCGCCGCTCCGGCGGCGCATCCGCGCCCAGCAACAGCTCAAACGCCAGCGTCAGCAGGGCATCCCCCGCGAGGACGGCCATAGCCTCGCCGAATTGAATATGGACGGCTGGTTTGCCGCGCCGCATGTCATCGTCGTCCATGCATGGCAAATCATCGTGAATCAGGGAATAGCTGTGAACCATTTCCGCCGCGCAGGCAAAGGGGAGCGCGGTCTGTGCACTTTCACCGCAGAGTTCACAAAAGACAAGTGTCAAAATCGGGCGGATGCGCTTGCCGCCGTTCTCGATGGCATAGCGCATGGCCTCCAGCACTGCATCACTGCCGCAGGAGCGGTTTTTTGCCGCGCCGAAGCGCGTGAGGGCATCGCTCAGCGCCGCATTGATTTCGGCAAGATAATCCGAAAAGCGCGGCTCCAGGGCGGTCATTGCAGCACCTCTGCGTTCGCGCCCCCGGCGGAAAATTCCGCCACCTGAAGCTGGGCGCTGTCCAGGTTTTTCTTGCAGATTTCCGCCAGCTCCGCCGCCTCGCGGAAGAGCCGGAGGGAATCGTCCAGCGGCAGATTTCCCGCCTCCAGAAGGGCAACAATCTCCTCAATGCGGGTCAGGGCTTGCTCAAAGCTCTTATTCTCCATACGAATTCTCTCTTTCACTGATATCGTTTACGGTGCAGAACAGCACCGCATCATACAGAAGCACTTCCAGCGTGTCGCCCGGGACGGTGTTTTTGCCGTGCGTGAGCAGTGCGTTTTGCCGGTAGACGGCGGCATAGCCGCGCTGCAGAATTTTCAGGGGACTCAGTGCGTCCAGCTTGCCGCAGAGCGCGGAAAGCTGCTGACCCTTTTGCTGGATGCTGCGGGCGGCGGCGCGTACCAATGCCGCTTCCGCCCGGTCTGCGGCTTCGCGCCGATTGTTCAGCAATTGGGCGGGGTGCTGCCGCGCAAGCTGCGTTTCCAGCTGCGCAAGCTCCCGTTTTCGCTGCGTGAGCATGCCGTGCAGCAGACTGCCGCTGTGTGCCTGCAGGGCGCTGAGATGCTGGCGCAGCTGTGCGCTGTCCGGCGTTGCCAGCTCCGCCGCCGCCGAGGGAGTCGGCGCGCGCAAATCCGCCGCAAAATCGCAGAGCGTGAAGTCCGTCTCGTGCCCCACGGCGGAGACGATCGGGATTTCGCTTGCCGCAACCGCGCGCACGAGTATTTCTTCGTTGAACGCCCACAAATCCTCCAGCGAGCCGCCGCCGCGCCCAACGATAAGCACATCCGCCGCCTTTGACGTATTCAGCTGACGGATGGCGCGGGCGATTTGCTGCGCCGCGTCCTCGCCCTGCACCAAAACCGGGCAGAGCAGCAGCTTGGCGCTCGGCCAGCGCCGCGTGAGGACGTTGCGAATATCTTGAAACACCGCCCCGGTGGGGGAGGTGACAACCGCAATGCGTGTGGGGAAGGCGGGCAGCGGACGCTTCTTTTCGGCATCAAACAGCCCCTCACGCTCCAGACGTTTTTTCAGCTGCTCAAATGCCAGATGCAGCGCGCCCACGCCGTCCGGCTGCATATCGTCAATATACAATTGATACTGTCCGTCCCGCTCAAAGACGGTAACACGGCCGCGCGCGAGGACGCGCATCCCGTTCTCCGGCAGAAAGCGCAGGCGGCGGTTGCTTTGCGCGAACATGACCGCGCGCACGGCGGATGTTTCGTCTTTGAGGGTCATATAATAATGCCCGGAGCGCACATGGTTGGTGAAGTTGGAAATCTCGCCGCTGATATACAGCGACTGCAGCGTGAAATCCGAATCCAGCATGGTTTTGAGATAGCGGTTCAGCTGGCTGACCGAAAGGATGACGGAGGAATCTGTCATCGTGCGTCCTCCTTCCAGAATGTCATGGCGGCAATGCCCGCTGCGTTGTCCGCGCTGTAAGCGGGCGGCGCAAAGACAGCTTGGAAGCGCGCTTCCAATGCCATGCGCAGGAATGCGCTGGCGGCGACACCGCCGGAAAACACCAGCGGCAAGGCACCGTGTTGCGCCCGCGCGTTTTCCGCAAGCGCCGTGAAGGCAAAGAGCAGGCTCTCAAAGCAAAAACGGCTGATGTCGACCGTGCTCTCGCCGCTTTCCTGCATTTTGATGCACTGATTCTCCAAGCCCGAAAGGCTGCAATCCAGACCCTTTATGCTTAGCTTTGGCTGAAACTGCCGCGTTGATTCGCCTGCAAGCAAATCCATTTGCGCCCCGCAGGGGAAGGGAAGACCCATGCGCACACCGATGCGGTCAATGACCTGCCCCGCGTGCAAATCTGAGGAGCCGCCGATGCGTTCCACGGTGAAAATCGTGTGGGGATTAGGCGTAACATGCAGCAAATCCGTTGTTCCGCCGGAAATGTGGAATGCCAGAAACGGTGCAAAGCGCAATTCGGTTTTCTCTGTGCCGAGCAGCACTGCCGCGAGATGTCCCGCCTGGTGCGAAAAATGATACAGCGGCACGCCCAGCGCCGCCGCCGCACATTCCGCCGCGCTGACTCCGGCAAGAAAGCAGGGCATGTAGGAGCCGGGCAAATCGCGCGGACGGGCGGAAACCCCCAGCGCGTGGGGCGGGAGACTGTGTGAAAACAGCTCCCGAACCAAGGCGGGGAGCTGCACGGTATGGTGAAACAGCGCGTCACTCTGACGCAGGCCGCGTTCCCCCACAGCGACAGGCAGGGGCTTTTTTTGCTGTGTGAGTTCTGCGGTGCCGGGGCAGTACAGTGCGGCGGAGGTGGTGTAGTTGCTCGTGTCGATACCCAAAAAGGCGAAAAGCCTGTCCATCGTCATGCGCCGGCGGCCTCTCTTGCAATGGTGCCCAGAATGCCGTTGACGAAGGAAGCATCCTCTGCGGCGGCGTATTTCTTGCACAGCTCCACCGCTTCGTTGATGGAGACAGAGGGCGGAACCTCTTCGATGTACAGCAGCTCGCACACCGCAAGGCGCAGCACGGAAAGCGCCACCTTCGAAATGCGGCTGAGCTTCCAGTTCTTGGCGTTTTTCTCCAGCAAACAGTCGATGTCCTCCAGCTTGTCCCAGGTGGTGTTGACCAACTGCATCGTGAAAGCGTCCTCCTGCACGGATTCATTTTTCAGCCCCAGGTCAATGATGTCCTCCAGATCCGCCTCCGGGTGAAAGGATTTTTCAAACAGGAGCGCAAAGGCCTGCTCGCGGGATTGTGTTCTGGTCATTCAGCTCACCTCGTATGATACAATTGCCGAAACAGGGGCCGCCGTTTGGACCCCTGCTTGTGCTTGGCGAATATTAGTATATCATGTACTTGTGAATTTCTCAACCGTTTCGCTCGATAATTGTAATTTTTTCTGCGGGGAGCGTTGTTTGCTTCATCACCATTTCCTGAACCTGCAGAATGCTTTGCGCGTCCGGGCTGTTTTGCCCCAGCACTACCTGCGCGCTGCTGCCGTTCAGGATGACAATGCACTCGCTGCCGAGCTTTGCCGAAATCAGGGTCTCCAAATCCGCCTCGGTCTTGATGGCGGCGGCAATGTCCGCAAGCGCCTTATTGGCGTTGTTCACAGCTGCTTTGTCTGCGTTCTTATCGCTGATGATTTTTTGCAGCTCCTGCTTGGCCTGCTCGTGTGCCGTGCCGCGCCGCAGCTTGGCGGAGGCAAAGTACTCCTGCTTCATTACTTCCTGCGCGCTGGCGTTGACGTATTGCGCATCGCCCAGGCTGCGTTCGCTTTCCGCTGTGGTGCTTTGTTTTTCGGAGACCTCTGCCGTTGGGGTTCCGTTTGCCTCCTGCACAGGAACGCGGGTGTAATACCAGTTCACAAACACCGCCGCGCCCAGCGCAATCACCAGGGTCGCCATCAACAGTTGCCTTTTCCTGAGAATCATATCGCTTCCTCCTTGTTTCGGTTTCGAAATTATGGTTTCATCGCGCTCACGGATACACGCAGGGTGCTGATATCCAGAACGGCAGTGACGACATCCGTGATTTCCTGCCGTATTGCGGCGGAGCCGCCGCCATCGCAAATGACTGCAACGCCGCGGATCTGGGGCTGAATAATCTTCACCAGCAGGCCGCTCTGCGCGCCGTCCGCCGTGCGTACCAGCAGATAGCTGTAATCGTCCTGTGCGCTCTCACCCGTCTCGGAGGCGGTCAGCTGGTGCCGCTCATCCTGTGCATACAGCTGCTCCGGCCCATTCTCCAGCGTGATCATCACCGCGACTCTGCCCACACCCTGAATGCACGCGAGCGTTTCCGAAAGACGCTTCTCCATGTCCTGCGCGTATTGCTCTCCGAGCGGCGGTGCGCTGCTTACGGCGGAGACCTCCGGCGGCAGTGCTTCTTTGGAATTCCACAGCTCTGAAAGCAGAATGGCCAGTACGGCGAGCGCTGCGGCCGCCAGCGTCAGGGTCAGCCGTTTGTCCTTGGGGATGCCGATTTTTCGCAGTTTTTCCAAAAGCGGGGCAAAGATGTTTTTCATTCTCCCATAGTCACCATCCTTATTTTAAGCTGTATTCCGGTTTCTGTCAGCACCAGCCGCTCCAGCTCCTGTGCTGTGACGGTGCAGGTGCTGTGCAAAGGGATTTGGGCTTCTGTAATTTGTATGCGCGTCCCGTCTGGATTATCCGTTTCAAACGTGATTTGTCCAAAATTTGTGCTTGCCTGTAAAAGTGTCCGCTGCAGGATGCCCGAAACAGCGGCCTGCTGTGCCTGCAGGGTCTGGGCTTGCAGCAGTGCCTCCAGATTCTGTTCCTGCGGAGGGGAAGTGTTTTCCTGCATTTGCGGCAAGGTGAGCGGAATATCGCGCAGCTGTGCGGCGGGCAAAAAGAGAACAGCCAGCAAGAACACCGCCGCCACCGTGCGCAGCGCCTTTTGGGTCGCCCCCTTGGGCGCGAGCAGGGATACCAGCATCCCTGCCAGCGCCGCAAAGGTCAGGGACAGAAGCCATTGCCGCAAAATTGCCATGGGGAACACCTCCTATTGGTCTGCTCGAATGGAGATAACAAGCCCGGTACACACCATCATCAGCAGCGCGGCGAGCAGCACAAGTACCGCCAGCAGCACCAGCGCGCGGGCAAAGCCCTCCAGCAATTCATCCAGACCCTCCAGCGCCAGCAGCTGTGCGGCGAGCCCGGCGGCCTTGAACGCGGCAATCCACAGCAGAAGCTCCGCCAGAACGGGCAGATTCAGCAGCGCCAGCGCCAGAATGCCGAAAATCCCGATGGCGTTTTTCAGCAAGGAAAGGCTGCCCGCAATGGAAGCGTAGGCCTCGCTCAATGCACCGCCCACAATCGGAACGGCGCTTTTCATCGCCAGCTTGATGCCGCGCACGGTCATGCTGTCCGCCGCGTTTGCCAGCACGCCGCGCAGCCCCAAAAAGCCCGAAAACAACGCGGCGGCGCAGGAGAGTACCCACGCGGCGGTTTTGTGCAGCGTCTGCGAAAGGCTGTGCAGCTTGTATTCCGGCGCGAGCGTGCCCGCAATGCTTGCGGCAAGACTGAGACCCGTGAGCGGCAACAGAAAGCCGTCTGCAAGGCGGGCAATGGCCTGCGCGGCGGCAAAGGCCAGCGTGCGGCTGTTCAGCGCCAGCAGGGGATTCCCGGCGGCGGCAACCACCGCCGTGAGCGCGGGAATCAGCAGCAGCATAAAATCCGCGCTTAGGCGCAGAGCCGCTGCCGCCGCGTTCAGCACGGCGGCGAGGGGCGAAACAATGCTCACAATCAGCAGTGCGCCGCCGATGAAGCGCACCGTGCCGTTCAGCTTGCCGTCCTTGGGCGCAAGGCTCTCCGCCACGGCCAGCAGCAGCAGAATGCCCACTGTTTTCAGCGCCGCGCGCAACGGCTCCGCCGCCTTGCCGCGAAAGAGCGGCAGCAGCAGATTGAGCAGCGCGCGCGGAGAGCTGTTCAGCAGCGCCTGAAAATCCACCGTGTCAATCCCTAGGTTCCGCAGCAGGGCGCGGGTTTCCTCCGGCAGAGACTGCGCCAGCCGATCCGCGCCGCTGGCTTGCAGCTGCTCGTCATAATAGCGCTGTGTTTCGTCCGCAGGCTCCGCCGCCGCAAACAGGCAGAACGAGAACAGCAGAAGCAAAACGGCGCAGCATACCGATATCTTTTTCATACGTCACCTATCAGCCCGGCGGCAATCTCCGCCACGGCGCGCAGCAGCGGCAGGCACAGCAGCAGAATCATCGCCTTGCCCGCCAGCTCTGTGATGCCCGCGAGCGCCGTTACGCCGTTGTCGCGGCAGATGTCGGCGGCAAGCTCGGTGAGGATGGCGATGCCCAGCGCCTTTACCAGCAATATCAGCCAGCCGCCGTCAATGCCGCCGAACGCCAGCAGGGAGGCGGCATCCTGCGTGAGGCTCGGCACCAATGCCAGCGCCGAAAGCGCCGTCACAATCACGCCGCCCAGCTGCACGAGCATGGCATATTCGGGGCGGTATTGTTTGACCACTAGGGAAAGCGCCGCCGTAAGGATGGCAAGGGCCGCTGCGCGAATGATGTCCATATTGCTTACCTCTAAAAATTGAAAATAGTCTGAATGCCGCTCAGCAGCGCGGAGAGCTGGGGCAGCAGCATCATAAGCACCACGGCGATGCCGGCGAGCGCGGCAATCAGCGCATAGTCCTCCCGCCCGGATTTGACGAGAATTTGGTTGAGGATGGCAACAATCAGCCCGATGATGGCGATTTTGATGATGATGTCAATGTCCATGCATTTTTCCCTTCTCCGTGTTAATATAATAGGATGGCAATCCCCGCGCCGCCCAGCAGACCGAGCATGGGCAGGAGCTTGCCGTATTTGCGGCAGTCCTGCGCGGCGGCCTGCAGCTGTGCCTCCAGCAGCTCCGCGCACAGGGCGCAGGCGCTGAGCTGGCCGTCGATGTCCGTTGCGCCGATGCTCTCCCCGAAGAACAGCAGCTGTGCCTTGTCCTGCGGCTGCAATGCGCCCGGTTCTTCGTCCAGCGCCTGCCGCCATGCCTGCGGAAAGGGGATGTTTTCCAGCGTCAGCGCCTGGCAGCGCGGCAGAAAGGGGAGCGGCCGCAGCGCCTCGCGGCGGCAAAGCTGCGCGAGTAAATCCGCCGCCGGCAGGGCGAGAAAGCGCAGCTGCGCCTGTGTCTCGCGCAGCAGATGCAGCGCTGCCTCCAGCGCCGCGACCCGCGCGCGCATCCGCGCCGCAAATAGCTGCCCCGCCATCGCGCAGGCCGTCACGGTCAAGGCGGCGGCAAGGATTTTCATGCCAGTTCTCCCTTCAATTGAGAGACGGCATAAATCTGCGCAATGCGGCAGGGTGCCGCGCCGCCTGCGAGCAGCACCACAAAATCGAATGCCCCGGTGTCATACAGCTGCCGCAGCTGGCTGCGCCGCAGCAAATCCGCGTGGGAGGCGGCGTGGGCGCTCACGGCAAAGCATACGCCGGAGTTCACGCCCTCGGCAATGGCGGAAAGCTCCGCCGCGCCGCCCACCTCGTCGCAGAGTATCATCTCCGGCGCAAAGCAGCGCAGCGCGGTCTGAATGCCCTGCGCCTTGGGGTAGGCGTTGAGTACATCGCAGTTGATGCCCACATCGTTTTGCGGGACGCAGCGGTGGCTTGCCGCGATTTCGCCGCGCTCGTCCAGAATCACGCAGCGCACAAAACGCGCGTGCTGCGCGCCGGAAAGCTGCCGCGCCAAATCCCGCAGCAGTGTGGTCTTGCCGCTCGCGGGCGGCCCCGCCAAAATCACGGAGCAAAGCCCCTGCGCAAACAGCCGCTCATACAGCGCGTCCGCCGCGCCCCGGTATTCCCCCGCAATGCGCAGGTTGATGGCGGATATGTCCCGTACCGCAGACACAGCATCCCCCTCGCAGACCGCCGTGCCGCAGATCCCCGCGCGGTGCCCGCCCTCCACGGTGACAAAGCCGCGCGCAAGGCTCTCCCGATGGCTGTGGACGGAGTAGGCGCAAAGCCGCGTAAAGCAGTCGTTCAGCTCCGCCGCCGAGCATTCCGCCGCCGTCTCGCCGAAAATCGCGCTGCAGCGGTTCGGGGGAAAGAGAAACTGCGATTCGCCCGCGCAGGTCAAAACAAGGGGCTTCTCCGCCCGCAAGCGCACCTCACGCACCCGCGCCTTGCTTTCCGCAGGCAGCCCCTGCAGCAGTGCCGCAATGCGCGGCGTCAAAAAAGAAACCGCCCGGTCAAATTTTTGCAGATTATCCGTCATGGTCATCGTCCGTCCTTTTTGCTGTATAGGAATATGTATGAGTCCTTGTCCGGGGTTATGCCTGTATGTTATGTCCGGACGCAAAAAGTTTGCGCTGCTGCGCAGACTTGTCAAAACAACCCTGCCGTCAAATATGCTTGATTCAAATCGTCCTGCGCCACGCCCAAATAGCGGCGCGTGACATCATAGCTGCTGTGGTTGAGGATTTCCATGATGACGACGGGGGAGACCGCGCCGCCTGTCCAGGCGTGGTAGCCCCAGGATTTGCGCAGGCTGTGCAAGGAGATTTTTCCCGCGATGCCCACCGCCGCAACCGCCGCGCGCAGGACGCGCCAGGCCTGAACGCGGCTGATGGCCTTATCCTCCCGGCGGTTGCTGGCAAAAAGATAAGCGCCCCGTCTGTGCGGATGCAGCAGGCGGAGCGCTTTTTGTATTTGTTTGTGCAATGCGATGGTTTTTGTTTTGCCTGTTTTGCNCTCCGTCA
>JGI994J12354_10004700_pt1 | contig 12137 bp, 6 predicted proteins | sample IntmicLarv3ML3BL_FD_12354 | JGI IMG/M metagenome (IMG submission 12354) | reverse complement strand
GTACGGACAGCATGTGGTCGGCTACAATATAAACGGTATGGCAACAGAGGAATGGTATCACCACGGCTGGCATAACGATACGCAGGACGATTACAGCAATGCGAGCATATCGGGCTTTCAAAGCTGGCTTGAAGAGAAATACACAACAGATGGAAATTTGAGAGCAGCATGGGGGGAAACAGGATCATTCGGTTTTAACGATGTCGTTATTCCGACTCCCGCAGAGAGATTCAGGGGTGCAAATCAAGCATCTTCGGATCAGTTTTACGATACGGCAACCGACATGAATGTTGTTGATTTCCATCGCTACAACAATGAAATAATTCCGGACACAATACTTTACTTTACACAGCGCTCAAAAAATATTGCGCCTAACAAGATAACAGGTGCATTTTACGCTTATCAATATGAAAACGGCGGAGATATCGGAGCGGGAATGAATGCCCTTGAAAAGCTGATCAGCGGTTCGTCAATTGACCAGATTTTGGTAACGGCATCTTACCAAAATCGTTATCCCGGCACAGGTGCCGATTCGTTAAGAGCACCGTTAAAATCTGCACAGTTAAATGGTAAAGTGGTTCATATTGATAATGATATTGTAACTTCGGAATTTCTTAATACCGATGCCTTTTACAATGTGAGCGGACCGGAGCTTGACAGTCAACTTTATGAGGTTACAAACAAGTATGCGTATTCTGCCGACCCGAATGTGTCAGCATCGGTCATAAGACGTGCATTCGGTGCTGCGATGAGCAACGGATTTTTAACAAACTTTTTCGACCTTCATGGAGGATATTATAATAATTCAACTATCTTAAGCGAGGTTCAGAAGCTTGACAAGGCTTTTGTGCAGTCGTATCAGCTTGACCGCAGCTCAGCGGCTGAAATACTGGTCGTAACCGATGAAGCCTCATGCGAATATCTAAAACAGACCGACATGAACGGTAACCCGTTTTTAAACAGTGAGCTTAAGCTTATGATTAAAAATTTCGCCAAGATCGGTGCGCCGTTTGACGCTGTTTTGGTCAATGACCTTGATAAAATTAATCTGGAACAATACAAAATGATTTATGTTGCAAACAGCTATAATGCGACCAATGCCCAAAGAACAAAGCTTGATCTCTTAAAGGGCGGAAACAGAACTGTTGTATGGTGTTATGCACCCGGACTGTTTAACGAAGGTACCAGATCGATATCGGGAATAAGCAGTCTTACAGGCATAACGGTTGCACAAGACACTACAAGACGCTTGGGATTAAGATTTCAGGTTCTGGGTGCATCCTCAACGCTTAAAACGAATATCCGGACGGAAAGCGGAGTAAGTGTTGTAAGCAATCTTAACATAAGCTCGGGATTTGATATGCCTAACTTTACCGTAAATGATTCAAGTGCTGTAACGGTGGCTGTAAATCCCGATTCAACCGATAAGGTGACAATGGCGGTCAAGGCGATGAGTGGCTGGACATCGGTGTATTCATCATTCGCAAATTTACCGTCATATGCGCTTAGAGCTATTGCTAAGACAGCAGGCGTTCATCTTTACACAGCTAAAGGTTCAGGCTCTGACCAAAATCTATGGTATGATACCGTGACCGCAAATAAAAATCTTGTAACGGTACATGCAAACGGCACAAAATCCAGAACCGTTACCTTCCCGGCGGCGAAAGATGTTTATGATTTTATTACAGGTGCCAAGCTGGCGACAAATACGGCATCTGTCACAATAAATATGTTGGATACAGAAACAAGAATTCTTCGGATAGAGAATCCCGGATATGAGAGAATATTTGAGGAGTATACAACACATGTTCCTGTATATCCCGAGCCTGACATAAGTGACGCTCATTCAGGAACACATTCTCTTGCGATAACAAAAGGCGCACCGTGGGCGAAAGCGCATTATTCCTATCTTAGCCTTGAAGAAGGAGAAAGATACCGTTTCTCATTCTGGGCAAAGGCTCCGGACGCAGCAAACAGAAATGATATTAAAATTTCCGCAAACCTCACATACAGCACCGAAAACGGAGCTCCTGACCTTGACAAACCGCCTGTCGATCTTGTAGGAGAAGATTTATATTATGTCATGCCTGTAATGAGTCTTGCGGTTACACCGGTAGAGGTAAGGGATGACGGCTGGGCTAAGTATGAAACCAGCACAATTATTGAACCGAAGGATCTTACCGGAGGACTTCACGGAGTGAGGCATCCCGGTACAAGCAACCGCTACGGACTGTTTATTTATACAAATATTTCGGACAACACGACAGACGGAGTTTTTTATATTGACGATGTGGAGTTTTTTAAGGCTGACTGGAGCACAGGAGAAAAGCTCGGCGCAAATATGATAATTAATTCTGATTTTGAGTCGGATGTTCCGATATCCCAAAACTGGAGTACCGGTGTCGCGGTAAGCTACAGTCTTGTCGGTCCTCCGATTACCTCATCAAATGCAAATTCAGGAAAAAATTCAATGTATGTTGATAAATCAGCCAGTCCGTGGACCGGCTGGGAAAAGGCACTTTATCAATATCTTACCTTTGAAGAGGGGAAAACCTATAGGGTTAAGTACTCGGCAAGGGTTGAAAATCCAAAACCGGACGATGCCATGGTGTCGCAGCTGTCGTGGCATGATTCTCAAAATATAGAAAAATACCCTTCTCCGACTTTAGGGAATGCGATTCATGCTGTTACAGATGACCTTTGGCATACATATATCAGCTATTTTACCGTTCCGGAAGAAGATATGACTTTAGAGAATAATCCGGCACCCGGAACAGACAGCGGCTACGGAATTTATATATACACAGGAAACCAAAGCAACGGACCTTCGACTTCAAGCTTTTATCTGGATGATGTTGAAATTATAGAAGTAAACAATCATACAGACCTGACTCCTGTAACAGGTGCGTTAAATCTTATAACAGGTTCGTCATTTGAAACAGGCATCCCCTCAAACTGGTCGGGAATAGGGTCTGCGTTGTCTCTTCCGAAATTTGTGACCGGTCAGAATGCGATGTTTGTAGATAAGACAAATGGTCATTGGGACGGCTGGGAAAAAGCGCTTTATCAGTATTTCACCCTTGAAGAAGGCAAGGCGTACCGAATCAGATATGCCGCCAGAATAGTAAACCCGTCGAATGACGCGGCAATGGGTACGCAGTTGTCGTGGCAGTCGGTTCCGGGTACTGAAGAATATCCGGCGCCTACCCTTGCGAATGCGGCTATTCCTGTTTATGACAGTGCATGGCATGTGTATGAAGCGCATCTTACTGTTCCTGAAAAGGATATGGCGTTAGGTAATCCGGCACCCGGTACAGATGACAGATACGGGCTTTATATCTATACAGGAACTCGTGACAACGGACCTTCTACCTCAAGCTTTTATGTGGATGATGTTGAAATCATAGAGGTCAATAATCAGCTGGAGCTTGCTCCTGTTGACGGCGCCTGCAATCTTATATTTGATCCTTCCTTTGAAACCGGACGGTATGAGGGCTGGAGCGGAGTAGGATGCTTACTTCCTGTTACAACGACGGCAAGCGGTTCGCGTGCCGCGTATTTCAACAAAACAAACGGCGAGTGGGGCGGCTGGGAAAAGGCACTCTACCGTTATATCAGTCTGGAAGAAGGAAAGGCATACCGTCTGAGATATTCGGCAAGAATTTCCAATCCCCAGCCAAATGATGCCATGATAGCAGCGCTGTCATGGGAGCCTACACCCGGTGATGAACAGAATCCGTCACCTCCTTTTGCAAATGCTATGACCCCTGTTACCGATGGATTTTGGCACAATTATGAAAGCCATTTTACCGTTCCCACAAAAAATATGACTCCAAGCAACCCGTCACCCGGAACCGATGACCGCTATGGAATTTATATATACAGCGGATCAACCTCCTACGGATCTTCAACGTCAAGCTTTTATCTTGATGATGTTGAGATTATCGAGGTTGATGATCAATATTCGCTGACTCCGGTATCCGGCGCGGAAAACCTTTTCCCGGACCCGTCCTTTGAGCAGGCGAATATTACGGGATGGTCAGGTCTTGGCTGTGTCATGACAAGTGTATACGGCGGAGATATGGCTCCGGTTGCGCAAAACAGTACAGTAACAACTTACAAAGGAATAGCAAAATCAGGAACGGTTTTTGCAACCGACGCAAACGGTCAGGCTTTGACATATAAGCTTGCAAAAAGACCCGAAAACGGAACGGTAACGCTAAGCAATAACGGAAGCTACGTCTACACGCCTGATGACTCCTTTACCGGAACCGATACATTTACCTTCAGGGCGTATGACGGTATTGTCGATTCAAAATCGGCACTCGTTACGGTAACTGTGCTTAATTCTCCTCCCGAGGTTCTTGCTGTTATAAACGCCATCGCAATGCTTCCGGATGCCGCAAATGTTTTCCCTGAACACCAAACTGATGTTGCGAACGCAAGAGCTTTATATTCATCTCTAATCGATAAATCAGGCGTAACAAATCTCAGCCGTTTGGAAACCGCTGAGGCAGAGCTTATTAAATTCAGCGCGTTTACATTCCAGACAGATGAAGAGCTTACAGTGGCAGGAGGAAACATATTGCTTGATTCCGACAGTGCGGCAGGGGAGATACTCGCACTTGTAAGCAAATCGGACGCGGCAGCTTCAGTAATCATAAAGAGAAGTCCGGCAGCTTCAGAAATTTTGGGAGAATACGACTCAATTAATACAAATGCCGTTCTTTTGCTTACATACAAGGGATACACCTTGCAAACCTTAACCTTTGTACGCTACGGCGATGTTTTGGCGGATGCACTGATATCGGTAAGTGATATTGTTCAGATGAAGAAGATTTCACTCGGAATCACTTCAGGTCTGTCGCCGCAGCAGATACTTGCGGCGGATTTAAACAACGATACAGACGTAAATGCCTATGATATTGTTGCGCTTAAAAAATATACGCTTGGAATCAGCGAAACGGTACGCAGTATCGAATAAACACCTCTTTATTAATATGGTTGGAAATAAAAATTTGAAAATCTGTCTTTTACAGGAGGAAACAAATAAATGGGGAAAATCTTTTTAGGGTTTAATTGCAATTGTTTTACAAACAGGTTCGATGAACCTGAAGTGTGGACGAAAATTTGCAAAGAACTCGGAATTAAACATGTCATGTTTAATATTGACCTGATAGATCCGTATTGGTCGTGGGAAACACAGAAAAAATTATGCGACGCAACACTGGAGTCATGCGGGAAAAACGGAGTTTCAATATTCGCGGGCTTTGGAGGACATCACGGACATCAGCATTATTTGGGGCACTTTGACGATGATGTACGTCGCGAGGCGATTGAATTTTTCAAGCGCGCTGCCCGTCAGATTGCATATCTCGGAGGGAAAAGCTTTGGAACATGCTTTTCCATTATGACAGACAAATGCAACAGTGATCCTAAGTTACGTGAGGCAATTATAGAGAAGGCGTTGGGAGGCTATGAGGAAATCGCCGAATATGCGGCAAATGTAGGGCTTCCTTCCCTGGCATACGAAATGACGAGCGTAGACAGAGAAAGCTGTGCGACCTTCTCAGAAAATGATTACATATTGGAACGTTGTTCGAAATTTGCCGTTCCCATGAAAATTTGTCTTGATATGGGACACCGCAATATGAATGGTCTTTCGGAGGAAGCAGACCACCTGGCATGGATTCGCCGCTATGCCGGTCGCTGTGATGTTATTGACTGCCAGCAATCGGATTTGTCCGCAAGTCATCACTGGCCGTTTACTCCGGAAAACAATAAAAAAGGAATTGTACGCGGTGATGAGGTTATAAGCGCTATCAAAGATTCGGGTGCGCAAAACGACATTTTGCTGGCGTTTGAGCTTCGCTCCCCGGCGTATTATCCTCATGACGATATGCACCTTGATATGCTTAAACAGTCTGTAGATTATTGGAGAAATTTCGTTTCAGAATAAAAAAGGAGTATTTTGATGAAAGCACTTGTTTTACATGGGAAAAACGGCGATTACAAATATGAGCCAAATTGGAAAATGCCCGAAGTACAGCCCGGATGGGCAATCGTAAAGGTCGCCTATTCGGGAATTTGCGGCTCGGATTTGCCGCGATATGCAAGCGCAGGCTCATATCATCATCCCGTTATTTTAGGGCATGAATTTTCGGGATATGTGCACGAAACAACATCTGACAGCAATTTTAAAACAGGTGACAGAGTAGCTGTTCTGCCGATTATACCTTGTGAAAAATGCTATTGGTGCAAAAAGGGTGAAGCCTTTCATTGTGATTGGTATCAGTTTATAGGTTCGCGAAATGACGGAGGTCATGCGGAATACTGCGCCGTACCCGAAAGTAATCTGTTTTTGCTTCCGGATAACATCGACATTGCTGAAGGAAGCCTTGTTGAGCCTTTGCTTGTCGCGCTGAACACTGTACGCCGTTCAGGATTCACGCCGGGAAAAAGCGCAATTGTTTTCGGAGCAGGTCCTATCGGAATGCTGGTTGCCTGTTGGCTTCGGGTGTTTGGTGCAACACGAGTTGTTGTTTCGGATTTACGGCAATTCAGTTTAGACATTGCGAAGGACTGCGGATTTGACGACATATACAATCCTTTTTCAGATTCTCCTGACGGCTTTAAAGATTTCGATTATGCCTTTGAAGCGGCAGGCTCCGGAAAAGCGCTGCAAACCGCGGTAGACATGTTGAAAATCAAAGGTGTTCTGACCATTGTCGGCAGAGATGTAAACGATACTGTCATACCTGTAAAAACCTTTGAAACGCTCATGCGCAAGGAAGTAACGCTGAATGGCTGTTGGGGTTATCACATAGACGGTGAAAAAGACTTTTTATATCAAACAATGAAGAATAATCTGATACCCTCTAAAAAACTTATCACACATAAAGTAACGATAGAAGAATCAGCTGAAATGATCGATAGGATAATCGAAAAAAAGCTTGATTATTGTAAGGTTGTTCTTGATTTCACAAACTAATTAAAGGAGTCATAGCGATGAAGATGAAAGCAGCGGTAGTATACGGTCAGAACAATATGAGACTTGAAGAGGTTCCGATTCCGGAGGTGCCCGAAGGCTCTATACGTATCAAGGTGAAATATTGTGCCATTTGCGGCACAGATAAACGAATTTATAAAATCGGTGATTTCCGCGCAGCATATCCGGTTATAACAGGACATGAAATCGCAGCAGAGGTTGAATCGGTAAGCAAGGGTGTCACTTCGGTAAAGGAAGGTGACCGCGTATGTGTCGCCCCCGGTCACGGCTGCGGACATTGCAGAGCCTGTATCTCAGGTTATCCGAATGTCTGTACAAATCCCCATCCATCGCTCGGATATAAGCTTAACGGAGGCTTCGCTGAATACATGGCCGTTCCGGAGCATATTTTCAGATTAGGATTCGTCAACCCCATTCCTAAGGAGCTTTCCTTTAAGCAGGCATCCATGTCGGAAATTATCGCCTGCTGTATAAATGCTCAACACAATGCGCCTGTAAACAAGGGAGATACGGTGATTATAATCGGGGCGGGGCCTGCCGGTCTTATTCACGCACATCTGGCTAAACTTAAGGGCGCGTCAAAGGTTATTGTTACACAAAGAAGCGCATTCAGACTTGAAAAAGCAAGAGAGATGTTTCCTGATATCGTTGACCATATTATCCCGTCCTCTGAGGTTGATTTGCAAAGTACAGCCATGGAGCTTACAAACGGACTTGGCGCGAATGCCGTATTTGTATGTGCTCCGTCCAAGGATGCTCAGGAAGCTGCGCTTAATCTGGCAGCAGCACGCGGACGTGTTAATTTCTTCGGCGGACTGCCAAAGGATAACCGGTTCGTTTCGGTTGACTCCAACAATCTTCATTACAAGGAGCTCTTTATTTCCGGCGCATCTTCATCCTTACCGGCGGGCAATATAGAAGCGCTTAATCTGCTGGCAGCAAAAAAAATTGACCCTGACAAGCTTATTACACACACCTTCGGTCTGGATGACATTGACAAGGGCTTTGATGTAATGGAAAGCAGAAATTGCATAAAGGTTGCTATTGAAATGCCATGATGTGTCCGTGAAAATCATAATTACAGGAGATAAATTACATGTTCGAAGAAAAATACACCCTGATTTTAAGTGAAATCAAAAATGCCATCAGCGCTGTTGATGCACAACAGACAGAAATGCTTACAGAAAGATTGCTTAAGGCCGATAAGGTATTTTTGATAGGCGTCGGCAGAGTGCTTATTTCGTTGCAGGCCTTCTGTAAACGGTTGAATCACCTTGGAATACAAGCTTTTTGTGTAGGAGATTTTAATGAGCCCGCTATCACAGAAAACTCACTCCTTGTTGTAGGCTCAGGCTCCGGAGAAACTGCAATTCCTCTTAATATTGCGCGTATTGCAAAAAAATACGGTGCGGCAGTTGCACATATCGGTTCAAATGCAAACAGCTCACTGAAGGAATACACCGATTTAATGGTGCGTATTCCGGTTAGAACGAAATTAAATCTTGAAGATGAAACAGATTCAAGACAGATTATGAGCAGCCTGTTTGAACAATCACTTTATATTCTGTGCGACAGCATTTGCCTCATGATTTCGGATAAAAAAAATCTGGTTATCAAAGAATTATGGCAGCATCATGCCAATTTGGAATAGGAGCGAAGTCATGAATAAAAACTGGTATAAGTCGGTATTCCGCCGAAATGTAGTGGACATGCATATCCCTGATTGGGACGAAAGTTTTCTTTCAAAATTTGATGCTGAAGCCTATGTCGGTTTTTTAAAGCAGTCAAAATCAAAATCTGCGGTAATTTATGCCCATTCTCATGTGGGACTGGCTCTTTATCCTACAAAGGTGGGGTATGCTCATAAGGCGCTTAAAAGCCGTAATTTTGTCAAAGAAGTATTTGATCTGTGTGAGCGTGAGGATATAGCCAGAGTACTTTATTTCAGTTTGATTTATGATTGCGCAGCATATGACGCGCATCCGGATTGGCGTATGATTAATCGTTTCAACAGGGAATTTGCATTTGATAAAAATGAACGGCTCTCTCGCTACGGCCTTTGCTGTCCGAATTCTGAGGGTTACCGTGAGTATGTTCGTGATTATATAAAAGAGCTATGCGAAGAATTCGATTTTGAAGGCATTCGCTTTGACATGACCTTCTGGCCGGATCCTTGTTTTTGTCCGAACTGCCGTGAAAAATTCTTTAAGGAAACGGGAAAAAGTCTTCCGTTTGTTGTCGATTGGGAATCTCCCGATTGGGTTCAGTTTCAGCGTAAGCGTGAAGAATGGCTTGTCGATTTCGGAAAAATGGTGTTGGAAACTGTAAGAAAACACAATCCAAATGTAACTGTTGAGCACCAGTCATCGACATACATTTCCGACTGGGCATTTGGAGTGACTGCCGATTTACGTGACGCAGGAGACTTTTTACAAGGAGATTTTTACGGTGACCATATTCAGGGTTCAATTGCCAGAAAGCTCTTTTCTACATTAAGTGTCAACCAACCCTATGGCTTTGAAACCACTTTTAATATATCGTTACAGAATCATACCTCTAAAAAGGATGAATCATTGCTTAAATGCAAAGTCAGCGCTTGTATGGCTGACGGCGGAGCGTTTGTATTTATTGATGCCATAGACCCTGTGGGAACGCTTAATCCGGCTCCTTATAAAATTATGGAGGACGTATTTGGATTTTCCGAACCATATGAAAAATTTATCGGCGGTGAACGCGTTTGCGATGCCGCAGTATACCTTGCCACCGAATCAAAGTTTCCGTATGACTGTGCGCCTAAAACCGTTATCGACGGCGATCTTGACAAGAGTAATCCTCATATGACGGCTGTTACGAACGCTTGTACCGCTTTGATAGAGGAAAATATACCATATACTGTAATCACACGCAAAAGTCTTGATTCGCTTTCAAAATATAAGGTTGTAATACTTGCGGATGTGTTTGCGTTGAGCTATAATGAGTGCGAAGCATTACGTGAATATGTGAAAAACGGCGGAAATCTGTATGCCAGCAGATATGCATCCCTTATGGATACGCAAGGTAATCTAAAGGAAAACTTCATATTGTCTGATGTGTTCGGAGTTGATTACAATGGCAAAACCGAGGAGAAATTCACATATATATCCCCTGTGAGTGATGGTATGGAAATTTTTTGCGGCGCTTCAAAAAAATATCCGATTGGAATTGAATATAATCAGGCAATGGTTTCTGTGCACAAAGGCGCTCAGGTTCTGGGAACGCTGACACTACCCTATACCAGTCCTGTTTACGGCGGCAAATTTGCATCTATTCATTCCGACCCTCCGGGGAAATATACCGACGATGCTGCATTGGTCAGAAATCAGTATGGAAAGGGATGTGCGGTTTACGCTGCCGGACCTGTTGAATCGGCAGTTACTCTGAAAAAGGTATTTACCGGTATTATAAAATTACTTATATCTGACAGACTTATCGAAAGCAATGCTCCAAAGCCTGTGGAAATAACCGTGCACAGACAGCCGGACAAATATATTGTGTCACTGGTGAACTTTCAGCATCAAACCCCTGTTGTTCCTGTTCATGATATTGTTTTATCTCTTTCGCTGCCCGAAAAGGTGAAGAAAATAACGCTTCTGCCTAACGAAACTCCTTTGGAATATAAATGTGAAGATATTAAGGCAACCGTAAAAATCCCTTATATAGAAACCTTGGCTATGATAGCCGTTGAGTTTTAGGAGGAATTAATGTGTCATATACAATTATTACCAATCAAAGTCAAATAATTTCAATTATCGAACGTGAGTTTGAGATTAATGGCGGTATTTTTCGTTTAAAACCCACATGGGTAGCACGTCCGGGTATCGTTCAGCCCGGAAGACGAATCAAATTGGGCAGTGAATACCTTGCTCAAAACCTTGCCGTCAACGAAAGATGGCTGGCATCTGTTACTTATTCCGACAACGGCATATATAACGATATGTGTCCGGAGGATCACGGATACAGCTATATCATTGTTCCGGAAGGTCTTATAAAGCTTAAAGATGCAATTGATAATTGCCGTGAGCTTATGCTCGGGTCAAAGGGCAGAAAATGGGATGTTCTGCCCAAATTCTTTGACAACTGGAATCGGATACCCTTCCATATGCATCCCTGTCAGGAGCATGTAAGCGAGGGTCTTTTGGGGAAGCCGGAATCATATCATTTTCCTGTCGAATTAAATATAAACCGTAATGCGTCGCCGGCAACTCCCGTCGGGGTTGACCCTACCTATTCAGATAAGCAAATTATGGACTATCTGTCAGCTTATTTCAAGGGCGACAACCGGCTGACAGACATTGGAAACACTGTCAATATTCTTCCGGGAACGGGATATTTTATGCCTCCGTGTACGCTTCATGCTCCAGGTTCGCTTGTAACCTATGAGCTTCAGGCGGCATCGGATGTTTCATGCATTCCGGAATCGCGCGTCAACGATATGCCTATGCCTCCCGATATGGTTGACCGCGATTTGCCTGTGAAAATCGATAAAGACGGATTTGATAAGGTTTGCGAATACATGCTTGACATGATTAAATGCAAAAATGCAGGGAATATGGAAAATTTCAGAGAAGAATATTTCCGTCCTCCGATAACGGTTCGCAAGGAGGATGAGGGTGAGCAAAAGCTGGTTATTTACAGATGCGGCAAGGCAAGCGAAGCGTCGAATCCTGATATTTACAGTTCTAAGAGAACTGAAGTAAAGGCGAAATCCGAATGGAATCTTACAGAAACATCTGCTTTCGGAGCAATTGTGCTGCGCGGTCACGGTACACTTTCTGCGAATGGAAAGTCACCGCTTGAAATTGAATCGGCATCACTTTTCGAAAGCCGTGACGACAGCTTTGCCGATGAGTTTTTCGTATCAGCTGAAGCAGCAAAGAATCTTACAGTTAAAGCAAACAGTCACGAACCGCTGGCGTTTTATCAACACTTTGCCGGTGGTTCAAACCCTGAAGCTTCAACAATAAAAGTGCCTGAATACGATTTTTTTCAAAGGAGACCAACTATGGAAAGTCAAGCCCCAAACAATAAAAAAGCATATGTAAAATATGGAAACGGATCATCGGGATAAAAGGACAGGGAGAAACAGACC
>JGI994J12354_10004699_pt1 | contig 12139 bp, 11 predicted proteins | sample IntmicLarv3ML3BL_FD_12354 | JGI IMG/M metagenome (IMG submission 12354) | reverse complement strand
AAAGCCAGCACGTTGCCGTATCAAACGTGGGAATATCTTCGCATTCAAAGCCGTCCGGAGCTTGGGCTTCTTCACTAAAAAACATACCAATCCAATATTCGACCATTCCGTCAACGACTCGCATAATGCCCAAATAAGCATCACCATTTTCAGGAATCGGATTTAGCTGCTCAAGTGTATTAAACCAACCGTTTTGAAACCATTCTGCCCATTTCTGCCCAAAGGTTCCATTGATTCTGTCACTGTCTGAATAACGTTTTCCAATCAGTCGTAAAGAAGGAAAATGCTCTTTGTAGGTTTTTCTGATTTCAACCGCCATCGTATTCTTCCTCCAAACGTTTTTTTATGTCTTTTTCCAAGGTTAAATGAACACTGTCGCCGAATTTTTTACCGACAGATTCATCGGATGATTCAGACAGGACATCCGATATTAACGCTGAAAAATCTACAGCATTTTTTTGCGTAATAACAGGCTTTCCTGTGCGTTTTTCTGTTTCTTTTCTTGCAATTCCCGCCACCTCGCCGCCGCTTTGCGCTATTCTTTTATTTTCGTCAAAGGTTTGCGGTTGCTGTTCTCTTGAAATTTCAGCGGTAGTTGCTTCAGCCAACATGTTCAGCACAAGCTCAAGTGTGGACATGTTGTCCCGTAGATTTTCTTTTTTTAGTCCTTTGAATTGCTTGTATTGACGTGTGGTTAGTCCCGACCAGGCTTTTGAAATTTCATCTGTTAATATCGCATACTCAATTCCTTTTGAAACACCGTGAGAATCCCATTCATTCGTGAGCTCTTTGCGCACTTGAATGGCTTGCAGCCGTTGGTTTATCCATTCGCGAGTATATCCTTTTTTCAGATAGGTTTCCAATGCGCGGTCAATCGTAAGCTCAGGATCAATCGTTTCATCAATTCTCTCACGTCCGACAGCTGCCAACCACATTTTAAAAGGCTCAGCTTTTGGCGACGGTATGGATTGTATAATACGTAAAAGCTGTTCGGTATCGGCAACATCGGTTAGATAATGCTTACCGTCCGCCGCTTTCATTTTCAGTTGCTTACAATTTGTAAGCAACTGAATTGCGCCCTCTTCTTTCAAGCGTTTTTTCATGACAGCCCAATATGTGCTCGCATTGCGCTGTGTTTGTTGATCCGTCAAAACTGCAATAACGTCCACAATGGAAAAATACCATGCTTCACTGTTTTCATCCCAAGCGGTACGAATTCTTTTATCTTCAAATAATTGAATTTTGCTATAATCATCCATTTAGACATTTCCCTTCAAAACCAGCCTTCAGTTACTGAACAAAACATTCTCCGATTTATACTGTTTAATTATAACAGTTAATATCACTGTAATTATTGCGATAGTAGAAATTAACATCAACAATACATGAATATAATTAATTGAACCGTTTGCAATATCGTCAAACAACAGCGTGAAATTTAAAAATGGAATCATTGACAAAAGATAACTTGATTCGAGGTTTGACATAAAGGCTATCATGCCCGGAAAAACCGATATAAGCGTAAGAGGTGTAAGGGCGCTTTGAGCTTCCTTGAAGGTTTTTGATTTGCTTGCAATGGAAATACACAAGCCGCTGATAAGCAGCGAATAAGCAACAATTACAATCAGTGCAAACAATATGCTCTGTATTGACGGCATTAGACTTATGCCCTCATATATATCAAACAGATTTCCGGTAAAATACAGCGAAACCAGCATTAACATGAGGCTTACAAGACCGGTTATTGCGGAAGAGACAGAAACGCTTAAAAATTTGCCGACAATAATATCCTTACTGCTTATTGGAAATGTAAGAAGTGTTTCTAAGGTTCCTCTTTCTTTTTCGCCTGCGGTTGCGTCAGTCGCGGGATACGTCGCCGACACAGTTATCGCCATAATAATAAATAAGAACGCATATGTTGTAATATAACCGACAAAGAAATTTTCTTCCGCATCAATGCTTTTTTCGGTAATGATTATATCCATAACATCACTTGCCGGAATATTATTGGCTGTAAGATATTCAGCCTGTAAATGCGCCTTATACATTGCAAAGTAGTTATCAGTTAACCCGAATGCATATGATGCAGTTTCGCTGTCATCGCCGTAAACAACATATTTATTATCGGTTTTAACAACATACAGGAATACTTCTCCATCCTCATATGCTTTCTTAAGCGCTTCATCGGTTTTATAAATACAGTCGATATCAAGCTCCCCGGCAATAGCTTTTTCGGTGTCGCTTAACTCATAATTAAAGCCGATTTTGTTATATTCGGCAGCATCCTTATTCATCTGAGAATCAAATAAAGCCGACATTCCCAGAATAATTGCGGGAATTAAAACAGGAATCATTAACATCATCATTAAGGACTTTTTGTCACGAAACATTTCTCTGAGCTCTTTTTTAAGTACGTTTAATAAATTACTTTTCATTTGATAGCCCTCCAATCAAAGCAAAGAAAGCGTCTCGCAAATTTGTTGTTCCGGTGACCTTTCTGATTTCCTCCGGAGTGCCTTCCTTAATGACGACTCCCTTATTAATCATAAAGACATTATCGCAGATGTTTTCGGCTTCCTCCATATAATGGGTTGAATACAAAACGGTTTTGCCCTTGACTTTCTCTTTTTTTATAAAGTCCAGAATGATTTGACTTGAGATAATATCAAGACCGCTTGTCGCCTCGTCAAGTATGTAATATTTCGGGTCATGAATCAGGCAACGGGCGATATTTACACGCTGAGTCTGACCTGTTGACAGATTCTCAATCCGATTATGCAAAAAACCGTCCATTTCCAGAGTGTCGGAAATTCCCTTGATTCTATCCTCGATAACGGTTTTATCGACATCATACATATCTGCGCACATCTTTAACAATTCATAAGCCGACAGAGAATTATATATTTTGGTGTTACCCGACAGATAAGCGATATTTTTTTTGATTTCGGTTTCATTTTCTTTAAAATTAAGACCATCAAAATCAATGCTGCCCTCGGTAGGTGTGAGTATTCCCGCAAGCATTCTGAGGAAGGTGGTTTTGCCCGCGCCGTTAGGACCCAAAATCCCAACTACCTGACCGTCCTCAGCCCTTATGCTGATGCCGTCATTTGCATAGAATTCTTCTTTTTTTCTTTTTTTGTCGATTCTGGTAAATTTCTTTTTAATGTCTTTTACCTGTAACATAATAAACCCCTCTCAAATAATTGAAAGAAATGCAAAGCATTTCAAACTGCAACTCCACTCTTCAAACTACAAACTCATACACTTCGTTATCCAAGCTTCTCTGTGCCAGCGCCGCATATCGTTCCCTTTTATCTCTGATTTTTTGCTCAAGCGGCGGAAGTATTCCGAAATTTGCTCCCATTGGCTGGAAGGTTTTGACCGATTCATCTGAAATATAATGACACAAGGCTCCGCACATTGTTGTTTTCGGGAGAACAAGCGGCTGTTCGCCGTTAAGCCTCCGCGCAAGAGAAATTCCCGATATCAGACCGCTCATGGCAGATTCCATGTACCCCTCAACGCCGGAAAGCTGTCCCGAAAAATAAATATTTTGATTGCTTCTTAATGAAAAATCAGCATTGAGAAGTCCGGGGCTGTTGATAAAAGAATTTCGGTGCATTACGCCGTAGCGTATGATTTCCATATTTTTAAGAGCAGGAATAAGTGAAAAAACTCTTTGCTGTTCACCGAATTTAAGGTTTGTCTGAAATCCGACCATATTGTAAAGCGTGCCTTCGGAATTTTCACGTCTGAGCTGAACAATAGCGTGCGCGCGTTTATTTGTAACCGGATGATATATCCCTACAGGCTTAAGAGGTCCGAAACGCAATGTATCCTTGCCCCGTTTTGCCAAAATTTCGACAGGCATACAGCCCTCGTATACATTCGGCTTGTCCACGCTGTGCAGCTGTGCTGTTTCGGCTGAAATCAAAGCGTCGTAAAAAACAGAGTATTCGGTTTCGTCCATAGGGCAGTTTATATACGCATCGTCCTCGCCCTTGTTGTAGCGTGAGGCAAAAAAGGCTGACTCCATATCAACGCTCTGAAAAGTAAGTATGGGTGCCGCCGCGTCATAAAAGCTGAGAGTTTCGCTTCCTAAAAGCTCTGTTATGCTTTGCGCAAGACCGCCGTCGGTAAGAGGCCCCGTTGCGATAATTGTGTATTCGTCCTCGGGAATTTGTATAAACTCCTGATTTACAACCTCAATATTCGGATGATTTCTTATGGTGTCAGTAATAAGTTCTGAAAATATTACACGGTCAACCGCCAAAGCACCGCCTGCCGGAACACTGCATTTCTTTGCCGTATTAACGCAAAGACTGCCAAGCCGCGACATTTCCTCCTTCAGAAGTCCCGACGCGCTGTCAAGGCGGTAGGATTTTAAAGAGTTGGAGCAGACAAGCTCGGCAAAGGTATCCAGGGTGTGTGCCGCCGAACGTTTGACCGGTTTTTGCTCGTATAAACGCACCTGTATTTTGTTTTGCGCAAGAGTCCATGCCGCCTCAACTCCGGCAAGTCCCGCACCTACGACATTAACCGTCATTTTCTTTTGAAGCTGCCTTTTTAACAGCAGGTTTTTTGGCTGTCGTTGTCTTTTTAGCAACTGTTGTCTTTTTTGCGGCAGGTTTCTTAGCGGTTGTAGTCTTTTTTGCTCCCGCCTTTGTTTTGGCAGTCTTTTTTGCAGCAGTCTTTTTGTATTCCTTTATTTCGGGAGGATTACAGGTCGGACAGTAAATATCGCCCTTTGCCTTTTTAAAGAGCGGTTTGCCGCAGACCGTGCACATCTCCTCGGTTGGCTCATCCCACGATATGAAGTCACAGTTCGGATATCCGCTGCAGCTGTAAAAAATCTTGCCTTTTCTGCTTTTTTTGCGATGTATTGTCGAGGTCGAGCACTTGGGACACACAACCTTTGTGTCGTCAACCTCCTTGTGAATTGTCTTGCACTCGGGATATCCGCTGCACGCGACAAAACGTCCGAAACGACCGTATTTTACAATCATGGGCTTGCCGCAGTTCGGACAGATAAGCCCGGTGTCCTCCTCTGTAAGCTTGAGCTTAACGCCGTCCATTTCTTCCTTGGCGGTGTTTAAGGTCTTTTCAAAATCGGTATAAAATTCCCGCACCGTTTCAACCCAGTCGGATTTCCCGGTTTCAACGCCGTCAAGATTGTTTTCCATTCCGGCGGTAAATTTAACATCAACAATTTTATCAAAACGTTCCTTCATGAGCGAGGTGACAACTGCGCCAAGCTCTGTCGGCTTGAGCGCTTTCCCCTCACGAAGAACATATTCGCGCGCGGTTATTGTTGAAATTGTAGCCGCATAGGTTGACGGACGCCCGATGCCGTTTTCCTCAAGCGCCTTTATAAGCGATGCTTCGGTATAGCGTGCGGGCGGCTCGGTAAAATGCTGGTCTCCCTTTAAATCCTTAAGTTCAAGGCTGTCGCCCTTATTGACTATCGGAAGCTCAAGCTTGTTTTCGGTGTCTTTTGTATCTCTGCCCTCAGTATAAAGTACTGTAAAGCCGTCAAATTGCACAGTGTATCCCGAAGCCTTGAAAATATAATCGTTTGCGCCGATAGTAAGCGTTGTTGTGTTTTGGATGCATGGAGTCATCTGGCTTGCAATAAACCGCTCCCAAACAAGCTTATACAGTCTGAACTGGTCATCGGTAAGACTTTCCTTTACCTCTAAAGGAGTAAGTGCGGGCATTGTCGGACGGATTGCCTCATGACCGTCCTGCGAATTGGCTTTTGATTTGTAGAAATTGGGCTTTTCGGGCTTATATTTTGCGCCGTAGCGTGAAAGTATAAAATCTCCTGCATCTGCAAGAGCCTCGTTTGAAACACGAAGTGAGTCAGTTCTCATATACGTTATAAGACCGACAAGTCCCTGACCTTTTATATTCACGCCCTCATACAGTTCCTGAGCCGCTTTCATCGTGCGGCGCGCGTTAAAATTAAGCTTTCTGGAAGCCTCCTGCTGCATTGTTGAGGTTATAAAGGGCGGAGAAGGATTTTTCTTACGCTGTCCTTTTTTTATGTCGTCAATAATATATGAAGCGCCGTCAATTCCGGCTAAAACATTGTCGGTATCTTCCTTGTTTGTAAGGCTGATTTTGCCCTTTTTGTCGCCGTAAAACTGTGCGTCAAAGGGATTTTTTGCATTCGGAGCAAGCAAGGACGCGACTATTGACCAGTATTCCTCGGGAATAAAGGCGTTTATTTCATCTTCGCGGTCAACAATAAGACGCACGGCAACCGACTGGACACGCCCCGCCGAAAGACCTCTGCGTATTTTTTGCGAAATAAAGGGACTTAGCTTGTATCCGACAAGGCGATCCAGAACGCGCCTGGCTTGTTGTGCGTTTACCAAATCAAGGTCAATATTTCTGGGCGATGCCATTCCGCCGGTAACTCCGCTTTTTGTGATTTCGTTAAATGTGACACGGTTTTTGTCGCCGGTATCCAATCCCAGAAGATACGCAAGATGCCAGGAAATGGCCTCTCCCTCGCGATCCGGGTCAGTTGCGAGATAGACCTTGTCGCTTGCGGCGGCGGCGGATTTAAGCTCCTTTATAAGCTTGCTTTTTCCGCGGATTTCAACATATTTAGGTGTGAAATCATTTTCTATATCAACACTTAAGGTGGATTTTTGCAAATCTCTTATATGTCCGTTTGAGGCAACGACATCATAACCCTTTCCAAGATATTTTCCAATCGTTTTTGCCTTAGCAGGTGACTCGACTATAACTAATTTCATTATTAACCTCCTCGTTTATATAGCTTTCCGGGGCAGGGTGTAATCAATCCTGCCATTTCAAGCTCGGTAAGCCTTGCAAGAAGCACGTGTACAGGCTTTGATGTTTTTATTGACAGCTCATCGACATGGACAGGGCTGTCGGATATTATATCATACAATTCTCTTGCTTCAGAAGAAATAAAAGTTAAATTTTCATTAACTTTTTCGTCCTTTGGTTTCTCACAGACCGGAGATTGTGCGTCAAGAGGCTGCATGTCAAAGCTTAAATTAATGGAATCCCTATAGTAATTAGCGTATTCCAAAAGAATATCCATAGCGCCGGTGACAGGAATTGCGCCGTCCTTTAAAAGAGTGTTTGTTCCGTTTGAAAATTCGCTTAACAGGCTGCCCGGAACAGAAAAAACATCCTTGCCCTGTTCAAGCGCAAGCCGCGCGGTTATAAGCGAACCGCTTTTTTCTCCCGCCTCTACAATCAAAACACCGTTTGAAATTCCCGACATAATCCGGTTTCGGACAGGAAAGGTATATTTTGACGGAGGCGTATCGGGAAAATGCTCGGACAAAACCGCGCCGCGCACGGTAATATCATCACGAAGATTTTTGTTTGCCATGTTGTATGGATAATCAATGCCGCACCCGAGTATTCCGACTGTTTTTCCGTCCGCCGCAAGCGCTCCTCTGTGAGAAGCGGTATCAATTCCGACCGCACAGCCGCTTACTATTATTGCGCCCGCCCTTGCAAGGTCACGGCTTAATTTGTAAGCGATTTCATTTCCGTATTCGGTTGATTTGCGCGAGCCGACAACAGCGATACAGGGGTAATTTTCAATATCGGAAATATTTCCTTCAGCAAAAAGAAGAATCGGAGGGTCGAAAATCTGCCCGAGCCGCTTGGGATAATCCCTGCTTGTTAAGGTTATGATTTTTTGATTGTGCTTATAACAGTACTCATACACTTTTTTTGCGTGGTCAAGGGACTTGTCCGAAAGACGTTCAAGCTGCTTTGGCGTAAAAAGACCGCTTTGTATATGCTCCTTCGGTTTTGCGTCATAAATGCTTTTCACATCACCGAAATGCCTGAAAATTATCTTGATTTTTGAGTGTGCCTGCCCCAGGGACTTTAAAAGCCAAATATAGTACAGTGTGGTTTCGTTCATTTAATCGTCTCCCACATCAGAATCGCCGCGGCAGAGGCGGCATTCAGCGATTCGGTATGTCCGCTCATGGGGATTGTTACTGTTTGCGAGGAAGCGGATATGGTTTCGGTTTTTATTCCGCTGCCTTCATTTCCGATTATTATTGCTGTTTTTTGATACTTACAGTCAAGTATGCTCTTATTTCCGTTGGGAACAGATGCCAAAACGGTATATCCGTCTTTTTTAAGAGCGTCGATTTCGGATAAAAGATCACTTGTTATTTTGATGTTAAGACAGGCAATTGCTCCCATGCATCCTCTTAAAACCTTGGGGCTGTATATATCACAGCAATCATCTGTCATAAGGACATTGTAAATTCCGAGAGAGGCAGCGGTTCGAATAATCGTTCCGATATTACCCGGGTCGCTTAAGCTTTCCAATATAATAACAGATATGTTTTCGGCAAAAATCTTATCGGAGGGAACTTCAAACAGACAAAATACTCCCTGAGGAGTCTTTGTATCCGAAAAGAAAGTCTCAAGCTCCTTTGAAATTTCATAAGTGTGCTTTGCCTTTTTCGCTAAAATTGCTGTATCAGGATATTTTTTCATACCTTGCTCTGTGAAAAAAAGTGTGTCGAGAATTGTTCCTGAATTGCAAAAATCAACGCAAAGGCGAACCCCTTCAGCGGCAAACAGCCCTGCTTCCCGGCGAGAGCTTTTAGACGACTGTATCATTCGGTAGGCTTTAACATGTCCGTTTTCTCTGCTTGTTATTTTTTCCTTCAAAACATACGCACCCTCACTTGAGATTATATATATGGAACTCGTACACATTTGTTTCCTTAAGGTTGTTCTCATTTTCGATATAATTTTCTGCAATAAAATTATCAAGGAATTCCTGAAGCCTTGGATCTTCGGGGTTTTCAGCCCTTTTTCCGGTCACTATGGTTTTCGGAGGTTTTTTTTCAAATTCGGAGACAATCTCCTTGAATATCTCTTCATAGTAAGAAATATGTAAATCCTGGAAATAAATATATTTGTTTGACGGTACAATGTTATTATAATAATAAAAACCGTTAAGGGTATTATAACAAAATACCGAATCCATATTTTCTTTCGGGATAAGCTTTCCTGCCGCCCGGCTGTCATTTTTAAACAGTGTACGCATTTTCCGCTTTTGGGGAATAACCGCGACATTAAGCAGAATTGAAGCTGTGCATATTGCAGCAAGAAAGATTAATCCTGATTTTTTTTCGCCTTTTCGCTTTATAACAAACAGCATAAAAATCAATGCGGCAGCGCCGCACATCAAGACACCCGACAAATAGACATAAGGCGTGAAAGAGCTGCCGATACCGAGCTTGTCCGATATTTTGTCAATAATGCTGTAATATAAGGTGAAAGAATATGCCGCTTTTGCCGTCAAGTCTGCGGCGGCGCAGGCAAAGATTGTGAATACAATAATCCTGACCGTTTTTGAAACATTTCCGCAATTCTTTGCCAAAAGAATTATTCCTAAAATCGCTGAGGGAAGTGCAACTGTCACGTAATGCGGAAATGCTCTCATAGATAAGGTTGCCAGCCAGAAATTAACAAGCGAGGAAAACAAAACAGTAAGCGACAATATGTATTCCCGTCTGCGGAGAATCTGAAAAATCGCACCTGTTATACCTGCTGCCGCGAAAATGAACAATGGAAGTGTAAAGGCCGAATTGCGGCTAAGTAATTGCAAAAACGTCTGCCGCGGAGAACCGATGCAAACAAAATTGAATATAAAGGTACCGAATATCATCTCTGAAAAGGCACCGTTTATAATGTAGTAGAGTGCGACAGGAAATGCAACAGCAGCAACTCCCGATAAAAATGTAAGCACAGTCAAAAAAAGCCTTGCGATTTTTTTTCTTATCAAAAGCACCAGACCTAAAGCCAACAGGGTTACGCACAGGGTTCCCATATTGTTCACTCTGATTAACATTACACTGCAAAAACATATTCCGTATGCAAATCCAACGTACCATTTGACGTTGGAGAAATCAGATTTATATTCCCGAACGAACAAATAAACCGTTAGCATAACAAAGGGAAGCGAAAGCTCTTCGGTCAGATTCCCTCTCAGAAAAGTAAAGTTAAAAAAAATAAGATAAATTATTGAAACGGTAAGTCCGTATTTTTCATCAAGCAGCAGCCTTGATGTTTTATAAACAAGAATAAGACAGAACAATGTAATAATAAACAGCATCACAAAAACACCGAAAGGACCCTTGAAGAGAAGCTGAGAGGCTCCCTCCATAAACCAAAGCATGGGTCCCTTATGATCAAACATGTCTTTATACGGAATCAGTCCGTCTTTTGCCATCCAATTTCCAAATGTGAAAAACAAAAGAGAGTCGGCACCAAGATCCTCGGTTAAAGGGCTGAAGGAAGTAGAAAAAAACAAGTTGAAAACTAAAGAGAACAGAGCTAATTTGGAATAATCGTGTTTTGCAATATCCGCAAGTTTTCTCATATAATTCCAACCCTTCTGAATGATAAATACCAGCTACTTAAATCAGCAGCTGTCCGCGTGTTGATTTAAGTAGCTGGTTGCTATCAATTATTTACTAAGCGCTTTTTTTGCCTTGTCGGTAAGTGATGTAAAACCGGCTTCATCGGCTATCGCAAGCTCTGAAAGCATTTTGCGGTTAAGGTCGATTTCAGCTTTTTTAAGACCGTTCATAAAGGTTGAGTAATTCATGCCGTTCATTTTGCAAGCCGCTGAAATTCTTGTAATCCAAAGACGTCTGAAATTTCTTTTTCTCTGCTTTCTGCCGATATATGCATAAACGCCCGATTTCATGACAGCCTGTTTTGCCATTTTAAAATGCTTGGATTTTGCGCCGTAATATCCTTTTGCAAGCTTTAATACTTTATTTCTTCTTTTGCGGGTCATAAGACCGCCTTTTACACGTGCCATAAGAGGTCATCCTTTCTATTTTAAGCGTAGGGGAGCAGGCGTTTTACCTGTGCGATATTGGTTTTGTCGGCAAGACTTTGCTTGCGCAGTCCTCTCTTACGCTTGGTTGTCTTTTTTGTAAGTATGTGTGATTTGTTTGCGTGACCTCTTAAGACCTTACCGTTTTTCGTAAGCTTAAAACGCTTTTTAGCGCCGCTGTGGGTTTTTAATTTCGGCATTTCAGTTACACTCCTTTTGATTATGATTCATTTATTTTGCATTTGTATTTGTGGGCTTCACTGCAAGAAACATCAGCATCTGACGGCCTTCAAGCTTGGCCGGCTTTTCAACGACGGCAATTTCGGAAACAGCCTCGGCAAATCTGCGCATGACCTCAAGCCCGATTTCGGGATGAACCATTTCACGTCCTCTGAAACGGATTGACACCTTAACCTTGTCTCCGTGGTTAAGGAAATTAATAGCCTGATTAAGACGTGTGTTAAAGTCATGGATATCAATTTTGAGGGAAAGCCTGATTTCCTTAAGGTCAACGATGTGTTGATTTTTTCTGGCTTCCTTTTCCCTTTTCGCCTGTTCAAAGCGATACTTGCCATAGTCGATTATCTTGCATACCGGAGGATTTGCATTGGGAGAAATTTTAACCAAATCAAGGTTTTTGTCCACCGCGAGTTTAAATGCATCCTTTGAGGACATTACACCAAGCTGGTCGCCGTCCGGTCCGATAAGTCTGACTTCTTTATCACGAATTTCTTCGTTGATAGAAAGCTCCTTGCCTATAAGAGAACACCTCCAAAAATTTTGATTGTCAACAAAAAAGTACGGATGACAAAATCATTCCGTACCAACACACAAAAAACAACGTTTTTTAAGTATTGACCCCGGCGCATAAGCACCGTCAGGGTGAGAACGATTTTGTTCTGCTTTATTGTCGAGAAGTATCTTAACATTTCAGGCGCTGATTGTCAAGAAAAATTTGCATATTCGTATATTTCGGATATTCGAACTATAACTTTTCTTTGCTTGTCAATGTTTTTATGCGGCACTCTCTGCCCGTAAAAAGGGGATGTCAGAGGTCTCCACGACCAGGAGGCTGTTTGGTGGATGGCGGTAGCCGTCTACACAAACAGCTTGTCGGTGGCAAAACCCCCGAACCCCATTATCGGCAGAGGAAAAATCAATCTTCAAGAGAAAAAAGATATCCTGTGTTTTTGTAAAGGCTTATTACCTTCCAAATAAATAAAACGACAGGAACAAAATGAAAAATGATAAATGATTCGCTTG
>JGI994J12354_10004698_pt1 | contig 12140 bp, 9 predicted proteins | sample IntmicLarv3ML3BL_FD_12354 | JGI IMG/M metagenome (IMG submission 12354) | reverse complement strand
TAGCTCTGAGACCTGAGGTAACGAGAATGGCCTTTGTATGATTATAATCATACAAAGGCCATTTCTGCTTCTTATGCCGCTTTTATTATGTTGTATGTGCACTTCCCATTATACTTCCCTTCCCTCCGTCCCACTATTTTCCCATTATATGCTTATTTTTCTGATAGAATCGGCTGTCACATTGGCAAAAACCAGATGCCCTCGTTAAAACCCTCGCCGCTGCGCCGCCCTTATGATATAATCATCATAAAAGGAGGGCGCTCATGAAAAAATTACGTTACCCCTCCTGCGCGATGCTCATGCTCGCCGCTCTGCTTCTCGCCGCTCTGCTTCTCGCCGCCTGCGGCAGCGGCGGCGGTAGCGACCCTGTTGCCAGTCCGCCGACGACGGCGGCTCCGCCCACCACCGCACCGCCGGTCATCCCGAGTTTGCCGGAAAAATCGCCGCCTATTACGACAGCGGCTGCGAAAAACCCTCTGACGAAGGCTCGATGCACGCCCCCGCCGTCACCGGTATTCTGGTGGGCGAAACCGTGGGCGTCGCCCCTGGTGCCGCCGTCTATTTTGCCGCAGCCCCTGTGTGGAGGCGGGACGCCGCCTATGCGGCCGATTGCCTCAACTGGATTATCGCAGAGAACGAGAAGCTGCCCGACGGCGAGAAAATCCGGGTGGTGTCGCTGTCTGCCGCCCCCTCGGGGCCCAACTCGGAATACATCAATCAGCACCTGTGGGACGAGGCGGTTGAGGCCGCCCGGCGGGCCGGGATTGTGGTGCTCGACTGCCGGGAGAACACCGAAACCGGCTTTGTGATGCCGGCCTACTACAACCGCACCGACCCGGAGGCCCCGGCCAAGTGCTATGGCGGGTTCCCCGACGGCGCGTTTGCCTTTGATGCCGACTATATCGGCGCCCCGGCCTCCTACCGCACGGTAGCCGAGGAATATACCGAGAGTACGCCAGCCTATCGCTACTTTGGCATCGGCGGCCTGAGCTGGGCCGTCCCCTATGCCGCCGGAGTGCTGGCCCTGGGCTGGCAGGTCAACCCCTATTTGGATGGCGACCAGATGGTCGCACTGCTCTTCCAAACGGCGGCTCGGGGCAAAAATGGCTGCCAAATTGTCGACCCCATCGCCTTCATCGACGCTGTCGAGGAGACGGTGAAATACGACGATTAGGCCATAATAGGAGAGCACCCTCATGGGCATTCACTTGAAATCGATCCTGCGCCAGCCGGTGCGGACGCTGCTTTTGCTGCTGCTCATCGGCCTCATCTCCTTCGCCTTTGTGGCGCGGGCGGTTGAGTACATCGTGGTCTCCCGCGAAATTGAGCGCCTGGGCGGCTACTACCGCAGCATCGGCAGCCTGGAGGCGGCGGATTCGGATGCCGCCCCCATGGCGAACGCCATGGCCCTGGTGGCGGGCAGCCCCTTTGTGTCGGCTGCCGACCCGCGGCGCTATGTCTCGGGCATTCTGCCCGAGGGACAGATGAGCGCCGACCGCTACGCCATCACCAGCGACTGGACGGGTGGCCCGGCCCGGGGCGTTTTCATCACCGATGTCATGGCCTATGGCGAGCTGGTTGAGCTCAATTACAGCGATTCCACCGGATGGTGGCACCTGGGTCTCAAGGTGGACGAAATCCTAGAGGGCCGGCCCGAGAACGCCGCAGTGGGCGAGGTGCTCAGCCTGACCATCCTGCCGGCCACCGTGCCCGAGGGCGTCGACCCTGTGGCCGGGATGGTCAAGGGCGGGCGCTACTTCATCCGCGCCTGTGCCGACATGGGGTTCTCTCTGGCCGAGCGGGGGGAGGACCGCCGGGTGGCCCATCTGCGCATGAAGCCCATCCTGGAGGCCGGCGGCCCGTGGTTCCTGCCCGTGGCCGCGGGAGCGCGCATCGACCTGGACAGCCCCGAGCTGGCTCCCCTCAAGGCCGACTTGGCCGTGCTGCGGCAGAATATCCGCACCCTGCAGGTCATCGGAACGCGAGACATGGCCTCGGTGCCCCAGTTTCAGACGGCGGCGCGGGAGTACGAAATCACCTCGGGCCGGGGCATCACCCCGGAAGACGGGGCGGGCGCTCACCCGGTGTGCGTCCTCTCGGAGGGCTACGCCGCCCACGCGGGTCTGGGCATCGGCGACACCTTGACGCTCACTCTGCGGGACAGTCAGGGCCCTTACGGTTATATTTCGACCCTCACTGAGGACTGGGAAAACTGGCAATCACTGCCCACTCAGGAGATTGAGCTCGAAATCGTCGGCACCTTCGACCGGCAGCAGCGGGTGGGCACTTATTACTACTATCAGGTGCACGAGGTCTACATCCCGCTGTCGGTGATGCCCGAGGGCTTTGGCCGCGAGGGCAGCGACGACATCAACAGCGGCAGCTTCAGCTTTGTGCTTGATTCCACCGAGAATCAGCCGGCCTTTCTGGCGTCTTTGCGCCTGCCTCTGGCCGCGTTGGGCTATGAAATCCGCTTTGTCGAGCACCACGCCGACAATTTCTGGCTGTCGGCCCGGCCCATGGTGCGGGCCTCCGGCCTCAACGCCGCCGTGTTCACCCTGGTACTGGCGTTGACCCTGGTGCTGTGCGCATTTCTCTATCTGCGCGGGCGGCGGCGGGATTTCGCCATCCAGCGGGCTCTGGGACGTCCAAGCCGCAGGGCCATCCCCGAAATGCTGGCCCCCATGGCCGCAATCGCCCTCCTGGGCATCCTGGGTGGCGGAGCGCTCGCCTGGCGATACGCCCTCGCCCGGGCCGAGGAAACCTTGACGGCCCTCTCGGGGCCTCAGGATATGGCGGCGTCCGCCGCCCTGTCGCCCCTCTGGCTGGCCGGACTGTGCGGCGGGGTGCTGGCGCTTCTGCTGATGGTGCTTCTGGCCGGCATAGCCTTGACCGTGGGGCGGCCTGTTCTGGAATTGCTGCAAAACGGCGCGGCCCGCCCGGCGGGCGACAAAGCGGCCCTTGAGGCCGCCATGGCCGGGCAAGTGATTGAAGCCCTGTCCTCCGGCATGACCGCCGAACCCGCCGCCACCGCCACCCTTCCCGCCCGGCAGAGCGTCCGCGGTGCGGCGCGCTATGTGCTGCGCCACGCGCGGCGGTCGCTGGCACGCTCGAGCCTGTGCATCGTCACCGCCCTCAGCTTTGTGCTGGCCCTGGGCTGGATGAGCGCCGCCTTGCGCGGCAGCATGGCCGAGGTCGACCGTCTCTACGACACCACGGCCATCCGCGCCGAGTTCGTCCCCGCCGTGCGCGGCGACCAGGGGGGCGGCATGGTGGTGCGGCCCCAGGTGTGCGAGGCCATTTTGGAGACCGGCATCATCGAGGATTACTATTTCCAGGGCACCCTCTTCCTCCGCGCCATGGCCCCCGCCGCGCCGCCCGAAGGGCAGATAGAGGCCTATCCCTTCGACAAATCCAAGCTGACCGGGCGCCCGTCCCTGACCTATTATGTGGATGATGTGGGCGATTTTCTCGCCCATTTAGGCGTGCAAACGGACGCCCCGCGCCGCTATCTGGACGGCTGGGACGACGGCTTTTTGGCCGGAGACCACGCCGGGCGTCCATTGACGCCGCTGCTGGTCAGCGAGACCTTTTTGCAGGAGACCGGCTTCGCCCTGGGCGACACCGTCTTCCTCACCAGCTTCACCGTGCCCATCGGGGCGCGGGCGCTGGTGACCGACCCCGATATGTACACCTGCGTCGGCTATGAAATCATTGGCGCGCTTGAGGGCGACAGCGGCTTTTTCCTGGCCCCCCGGGCCTGCCTGGGGCGGCTGCCCCCCTCCTATCAGGTGTACAGCGCCGCCGAGTTCGCCATCGATCCCCTGCGCAACCGGGACATCCCGGCCATCCGCGAGGCCCTCATGCTCGATGTGCCGTGGACGGCCTTCAAGGTGAGCGTCCGGCTGGAAATCTTCGACGAGGAGCTGCGCCAGGCCGTGGCACCCCTCGAGAGCAACATCGCCCTCATGGAGGTGCTCTATCCGGTGACCTTGGCCGTGTCGGTGCTCATCGGAGCCGGGCTGGCCCTGCTGCTGACACTGCAATCGGCCCGAGAGGCCGCCATCATGCGGGTGCTGGGCATCACGCGGCTGTGGGTGCGGGCCCAGCTGACCGCCGAGCAGCTAGTGCTGTGCCTCATCGGCCTCGCCCTCGGCCTCCTGGGCTTGATTGCCCTGGCGGCGCAGTCGGGCGCCGAACCTCTGGTGTGCGCCGCCCTCTACCTGGCCGGCACAGCGGCCGGTGCCACCGCCGCCGCCGTGACAGTGAGCAACCACGCCCCGCTGGAACTGCTGCAAGTGAAGGAATGAGGCGGATTTGGCCCAACTACGACGCAAAAAAGCCCCACCGGCATATGTCGGCGGGGCTTTTGACTGCTCACGGAGCCTCTACCTCGTCATATGGAACCAACATCACTGCGGTGAATTCGGCCATGGCCACCAGGCTGTCCCGGGCTGGGAGGTTGACCAGCACCAGGCGGGCATCCTGAATAAAGGCGTAGCTGTGGAAGAGAACCTCCCCGGTCTCGGGCGACCGCTCGGTGTAGCCGTAAATCTCCCGGGAATCGCCTGCGAGCAAGGTGTATCCAAACTTGATGAAGCCCTGCCTCAGCGCGTTTTCCGGGTCATTATAGAAGTACACGATATACTGGGCCGTGCGGGCCTCCTCGGGCAAGGATGGGTCGAAATCAAAGACATACTCCAAGGCGACATAGGCTTTCGTATCCACCTTGGCTCGGTCAAAGCGCGCGCCCTCGGGCAAGATGAGCGGCACGGCGCACCGGGCCGAGGGCCCCTTTGTGCCCGCCTGATACTCGGTCAATCCGGCCACGGTTTCAAACCGCAGCGGCTCCCTTCGCGGCCCCGTCAGGAGGTGGATACGCGGCTCCATCCAATCCACAGGCAGTGGATGGGTGTAGGGGGTGGTTTCCGTGCGCATCCCCTTCGTCGCGGCGTCGTAAACGCTCCAAGAGAAGGCCACCGGCACCCCGGCCTCAATCTCGATGCGGCGGTTGCACGACAGGTGGAATTTCTCCCCGCTCTCACCGGTTCCGCCGATGAGCAGCGTGATATCTCCGGGGGATAGCCGGCCCGGCTCGGTGCTGCGGGTGATGTAATAGATCATGCGGTCAGAGCTCTCCCGAAGCTCGAACGCCAGCTGTTCGATTTGCCCGGGGCTCAGGCCGTCGGCCAGGGTAAACCGGATGAAGCATCCGGGCCTATTGGACAAGACATCCAGCTGCACCCGCTTAATCCACGCTCCGTGCTCCACTTGGCGCAGCCGGGCCAGTAGGTCGCGGTAGACCCATTCATCGCTGCGCAGCACCAAAAGCCCGGCAATGAGCAGAACAGCCAAGGTGATGATGAGCAATGCGCGCCATTTCTTTTTCACGGAAATCCCCCTCCCTATACTTAGTAAACCCTCGGGAGGCCCGGATGGTTACAGTTTTTCCTAAGTAAATCGCTGCACCCGCTCAGGCAAAAACATCGGCCACCGTGTAGAGGCCCGGCCCCTGCCCGGCCAAAAAGGCGGCGCAGTCGCAGGCGCCGTGGGCGAAGCAATCCATATTGTAGGCGTGGTGGGTCAGCTCGAGCCGCTCACCCAGACCGCCCAAAAAGACGATGTGGCTGCTGGGGACATCCCCGGCCCGCAGGGCGTGGAAGGCGATGGCGCCATCCTCCCGCACACCCTGGCCCCGGCGGCCATAAATGGCCACCGACTCGAGGGCGGTGCCCCGTGCCCGCGCCACGGTCTCCCCCAGCTCGAGGGCCGTGCCGCTGGGGGCATCCAGCTTGCGGCGGTCGTGGAGGTCGAGGATTTCCACGTCGGCCTTGTCCCCCAGGGCGGATGCCGCCATGGCCAACATACGGTTGAGCACAAAGACCATTCGGGACGTGTTGGCCGCGTGCATCACCGGGATGCGCGCGGACGCCGCCTCGAGCTGGGCGCGCACCGCCTCCCCCAGGGCGGTGGTGCCGCACACCAGGGCCTTGCCGTGGCGGAGGGCGGCCGCGATGACCGCGGGCGCCATCTCCTTGGCGGAAAAGTCGATGATGACATCGCAGACCGCCACGGCGGTCTCCAAATCATCTGTCACCGGCACGCCGAGCGGCCGGCCCAGCAGGGCGACCTCCCCCAAATCCCGGCCGATGTAGGCCGCTCCCGGCGCACCCACGGCGGCCACCAGCCGGAGGTCGGCCCGCTCGGCCGCCACCCGAACGATGGCGCTGCCCATCTTGCCCCGCGGGGCTATAACCACTGTCTTCATACATGTTCCTCCTCTGTCTTCGGGCAAAAGTTTGTGTAAGTCTCTGAGGTTATTATACCGTTTGCGCCCGGAAATCGCAATGCCAGTGAAGTGCGGGCGCTGCCCAGTTCAGGCCAAGGCCATTAAATAACCCTTGACAAACGCCCTCTTCCGGCATAAAATAACGATGTTATTTTATTTTAGGAGGCCCATATTGACACACAAAGCCGACCAAACGAGAGAACGCCTGATGGCGTGCGCCAAGGCGGAGTTCCTGGCGCACGGCTTTGTCGACGCCTCCATGCGCACCTTGGCCGCCGCCGCCGGTGTGACCACCGGGGCCATCTATCGCTACTTCCCCGACAAGGATGCCCTCTTTGCCGCCGTGACCCAGGAGGCCGTCGATGCCTTGGAGCACGCCATGATTACCATGACCAGCGCCGCCTTCGACGGCTTGAGCCGCGGCATCAGCTACGAAAAGCAGCAGAGTCAGCTCAACCTGGAGGCGCTGTTCGACATCATCTACCGCCATTTCGACGCCTTTTATCTGGTTTTTGTGTGCGCCAAGGGCTCGAGCCGCGAGGGCTTTCTGGCCCGGCTCATCGACATGGAAACCGCCGGAACCCTGGCCTATGTGGAGCAGCTCAAGGCCCGGCACCACTCGAGCTACCTGCTCGACGAGGCCTCTCTGCACATTTTGAGCGAGGCCTACTTCAACGCCCTGCTCGAGCCCATCCGCCACCGCATGGACAGAGAGACCGCCATGGGGCACCTGCGCTTCCTCAACGGTTTCTTCACCGACGGCTGGAAGGGCCTCGAGGAGAAAATCATCGGGCGCTGATAGCTTCGGCAGCGGCGGGGCTGATTTTTTATCCCCAATAGTTAGTCTCAACTAATCAATAATCATATCACAGGAGGACTTATGGAAGCAACGCACGCAACCCATGAAAAGACCACGCCCCAATGGCTCTACGAGTTCGCGGAGCCCCTGAAGAAGAACTACCTCAGATCAATCATCCTGGCCATATTGGGGGTGCTGTTTGGCATGGCGCCCTACTTTGCCGTGGCACGCATTCTCATTTTGCTGCTGGGCGGCGGCGCGTCGCTGACGACCTGCCTGCCCTGGTGCGCCGTCATTCTCACAGGATATCTGGGCAAGACGGTCTTCCTCAGCGTCTCGACCTCGGTGTCACACAAGGCCACCTTCCACGTGCTCAAGAATGTCCGCGACCGGCTCACTGAGAAGCTGACCCGGCTGCCCATGGGCTACCTGCTCGACACCCCGTCGGGCAAGCTCAAGGACATCATGGTGGAAAAGGTCGAGAGCCTCGAGACCACCTTGGCCCATCTGCTGCCCGAGATGACCTCCAACCTCTTTGTGCCGGTGTGCATCATCATCTACCTCTTCGTCCTCGACTGGCGCATGGCCCTGGCGTCGCTCATCACGCTGCCTGTGGGTTTTCTGTGCTACATGGGCATGATGAAGGACTACGCCGTCAAGTGGAAGGGCTATATGGATGCCCGCAACCACATGGAGGCCACCACGGTGGAGTATGTCAACGGCATCGAGGTCATCAAGGCCTTCGGCCAGAGCGCCGGGAGCTATGGCCGGTACAGCGACGCTGTCACCAACAACGCCCGCACGGTGCTCAAATGGATGAAGGACACCCAGATTTTCGCCGGGCTCGGCCTGGCCATCTGGCCGTCCGTGCTGGCGGCCATGCTGCCCATCGGCGCCACCCTGGCCATGGAGGGCAGCCTGCCCTATCCGGTGTTCATCACGGTCATCATCCTCTCCCTGGGCATCATCGGGCCCATCATCGGGGCGGTCAGCTTTACCGACAACCTCAATCAGGTCAACGCCACTGTGGGCGAAATCGCCGCCATCCTCACCGAGGGCGAGCTTACGCGCCCCGAGGCCGAGCGGAAGGTTGAGCACCTCGACCTTGAGGTGCGCGATGTCCGCTTCGCCTATCATGAAGCCGAGGTGCTGCACGGCGTCAGCCTGTCCATCCCTGCGGGCAGCGTCAACGCCCTGGTGGGACCCTCCGGCGGCGGTAAGAGCACCATCGCCCGGCTGCTGGCCGGGTTTTGGGATGTATCCGGTGGCAGCATCACCCTAGGCGGCATCGACCAGCGGGAAATCCCCCTGGCCCAGTGGAACGCCCACGTGGCCTATGTCTCCCAAGACAATTACCTCTTCGACACCAGCATCTTGGAAAACATCCGCATGGGCAAGGCCGGGGCCAGCGACGACAAGGTCATGGCCGCCGCCAAGGCCTGCGGCTGCCATGAGTTTATCTCGCAGCTCGAGCGCGGCTACCATACGGTGGCCGGCGGCGCGGGGGCTCATCTCTCGGGGGGTGAGCGCCAGCGCATCGCCATCGCCCGGGCCATGCTGAAAAACGCGCCCATCATCATTTTCGACGAGGCCACCGCCTACACCGACCCCGAAAACGAGGCCGTGGTGCAGGCCGCCGTGGCCAAGCTCATCGCGGGCAAGACCATGCTGGTCATCGCACACCGGCTGTCGACCATAACCGATGCCGACAACATTTTTCTCATGGATGGCGGCCGGCTTTCGGCCAGCGGCACCCACACCGAATTGCTGGAAAAATCCCCCCTGTATGCCGATATGTGGCGAGCCCACGTGGGCGCGCGGGACGAAATGGATGAAGAGGAGGCGGCAGTATGATTGCAACTATCGGAAAGATTTACCGCTTTATGGGCCGGCATCGGAGCAAGATTTGGGGCACCTTTGCCTTTGGGCTGTTCAACGCCGTCAGCCGCTCCCTCGAGCTGGGGGCCCTGCTGGCCGTGCTCAATGCCCTGGTGGCCGGCGGCCTCACCCGCGCGGTCATGTGGCAGTCGCTCTTCATCATGCTGGCCAGCATCGCGGGCAAGTTCATCTTTGGCTACATCGCCCAGCTGCTGCGCAACCAGTGCGGCTTTCTGGCCGCCGCCGACAAGCGGGTGGAGATTGGCGACCGCATCAAAAAAATGCCCATGGGGTATTTCAACGAGCACGCCCTGGGCGGCATCACGGCCACGTTGACCACCACCCTTTTCGATATAGAAAACATGGCCCCCCTGGTGCTGGAAAAGCTCTTCTCGGGCGCCCTGGACGTGCTGCTGCTGACCTCGGTGCTGGCCATATTCGACTGGCGCATCAGCCTTCTTGTGCTGCTGGGCACCCTGTGCTTTTTTGCCATGAACGGCATCCTGCAAAAGCGGGCCTGCACCGCCGCGCCCCGGCGCCAAGCGGCCCAGGCCAAGCTGGCCGAGGCCGCTTTGGAATACATTCAGGGCATGGGTGTGGTCAAGGCCTTCGGCCTTGAGGGCGGCGCGGGCCGCAAGATTGCCGGCGCCATCGACGACAGCCGCACGTTCAACACCGGCCTCGAGGTCGCCTTCGTGCTGCCCATCGCCCTGCAGCAGATGGTTCTGCGCGGTTTTTCGGTGGTCGTGGTGCTGGCGTCGCTCATCTTCTACTTCAATGGCACCATGACGCTCTCCACCTGCCTCACCATGCTGGTGGCCTCCTTCTTTGTCTACGGCGCCTTGGAGACAGCGGGCAGCATGAGCTCCATGCTGCGCAACCTGGACTATTCCATCGACAAGGTGCTCGCCTTGGAAAATGCCCCCATCATGGACGTGGACGGCCGGGACATCGCCCCCGAAAACTTCGACATCGTGTGCGAGGAGGTCGGCTTTTCCTACGAGGAAAAGCCGACCCTGCGGGGCATCAGCCTGACCATCCCTCAGAACACCACCACCGCCATCGTCGGCCCCTCGGGCAGCGGAAAGACGACCCTGTGCCACCTGATTTCCCGCTTTTGGGATGTCAACAGCGGCAGCATCCGCATGGGCGGCGAGGATGTGCGGCACTACAGCCTGGACGCGCTGCTCAAGAACATCAGCATGGTCTTCCAGAGCGTCTACCTTTTCAACGACACCATCGAGAACAACATCAAGTTCGGCATGCCGGACGCCACCCGGGCCGAGGTCATCGCCGCCGCCAAGGCGGCCCAGTGCCACGATTTCATCGCGGTGCTGCCCCAGGGCTACGACACGGTCATCGGCGAGGGCGGGGCCACCCTCTCGGGGGGCGAGAAGCAGCGGGTCTCTATCGCCCGGGCGCTGCTCAAGGATGCGCCCATCATCATCTTTGACGAGGCCACGGCCAACATCGACCCCGAGAACGAGGAAAAGCTCCAGGGCGCCATCGAGGCCCTGACCCACGGCAAGACCATCATCATGATTGCCCACCGCCTCAAAACGGTGCGCCGCGCCCATCAGATTGTGGTGCTCGACGGCGGTGAGATTGTCCAGCAGGGCGGCCATGGCACGCTCATTGAGGCGGACGGCATCTACCGCGACTTCGTCCAAATGCGCCGCCAGGCCATCGGCTGGAAGCTGGGGACTTGAAAAATGTCAGCCCCACTGCACGGCGAAAACAACCACGAGCCGAGAGGAGGCCATCCTGGAGCATGATGTCCACGACGAACTCCCCCGCATCCAGCACCCGACCTTGATTATCGGCGCGGGGCAGGATGAGGTTGTCGGCGCAGTCGCCTTCCGAGAGATGACCGAGGGCATCACGGGCAGCGTAAGCTGTCGGGGCTGCTGGTGTGTGGCCCTTGCCTTGACGCCGCACAGCAGCGTCCTAAGCCGCAATACTGCAAAAGCCGCAGGCTTTTGTAAGCAGTCAATAGAAATACACAAAATAACGCCATAGAAATACACAAGAAACGGCCAGGTGGGTACACAAGAAATGGCCACGGAAGTGCACAAGATTTCGCCATGGAAGTGCACAACAATTTGGAAAAGACGCGATTAGGTGATGGATTTACGGTGCTCAAGCCGATAGCTGTTGCCGGACATGGAGATAATCTCACAATGGTGGATTAGCCTGTCAAGGATGGCGGTCGTGATGGTGACATCGCCGAGGAAGTCAGCCCACTCATCGAAGCCTTTGTTCGAGGTAATGATGAGGGAAACCCTCTCGTCCATGGCAGAGATGAAGCCGAAGAAGAGATTGGCCTCCGCTTGGCTGAGGGGCATAAAGCCGACCTCATCGATAATGACCAGCGCGGCCTTGGAAAGATATTTGATTCTGCGCTTGCTGGCACCGGAGATATCTTCGGATTTCAACAGCTTCATAAGGTTGTCGAGGGTCTCGAAGGCGACAATGTAGCCCAAGTCCAGTGCCTTGACAGCGAGGGATAATGCAAGGTGCGTCTTGCCGACACCGGGAGGGCCAAGGAAGCAGATATTGTAGGTCTGCTCAACCCATGTCATATCCGAAAGGCGAAGCATCTGTTCTCGGGATACGCTGCGCTGAAAGCCGAAGTCAAAAGTGTCCAGAGCCTTTTCAGCCGGAAGGCCGGCGCGTTTGCGGCGCAGGAGGTTTTGCTTTTCCACTCTCAGGCGCTGCTGTTCAAGCAGGAACAGCTCCACACTCTCAAGAGGCGTCAGGGTGTTTTCCCCGGCGTAGAGGCTTTCAAAATCCATCGGCTGCATACGCAGAGCGGCCATAAGGGTAGTCACATGATCCAGCGGCTTCATCGCAGACCACCTGCCTTCACATACGCCTCAATGGAACGCTTTTCCGCGGAGGCATGATATTTTTTGTCGCTGATTGGAATAACCGGCGTTTCCGAAGCAGACGGCATATGGAAGCGCTTCAGATAATCCTTGACATAGGTGGCGCTCCACAGCTCCAGCTCATCACAGGCCCGTATGGCCTCAAGCGTGCGCACCCGGCCACGCAATGTTGCACACAGTGCAACTTGACGTTTTTTGTTCACTTGTGCAAAAAACCATACTTCACGCACAAGGCCTCAATCAGCTTGAGCTGATCCCGCGCATATCTTGCTCTGTCATGGCGTAG
>JGI994J12354_10004697_pt1 | contig 12140 bp, 9 predicted proteins | sample IntmicLarv3ML3BL_FD_12354 | JGI IMG/M metagenome (IMG submission 12354) | reverse complement strand
CGAACTTAGCACCGCCTAAGAAGCGATAAATATTCGCGTCATTTACACGTACTTGATCACCGCTGTTTTTGAAATTGAACTTAGTTGAGTTTAAGTGCAGATAAGCAACTTGAGCTCGAGGTTCTATAAAGAATCCGTCACCTATACCATATGGTCTGCCGCTTTCTAAAGAAGCGCCGAAACCGTAGTTTGAAAACTCAGCGCTGTCTCTATTAGTCTCAAAGCTTGTTCTAAAGTTTTGTACTTTAGTTACGAAATCAAAGTACAAACCGTTGTCTTTTATCCATGTACTGTAAAGTCCGCCGTAATAAGTATTTGTTTTTCCTGTGCTGCGTGCAACGTCTTTAAAGCTTCGGTCAGCGCGCATATAACCGCCATATAAACCGACTATCATTTTATTGGTTTCATTATCAGTTGTTAACCAATCACCGCCAAAGTCGAAACCGTAGTTATATTCTTTGAAGCGTACATTGTTTGGAACGCTGAACTTTGCGTCAACCTGACCGCCAAAACTGCGAATCCATACATCTTCATTGTGAGTATTATAGTCAGCTGAGTGCAGTTGTCCCAAACGTTTGTTTAAGTTACTGAGTTGTGTAAACCAGCCTACTGAAAGCGAACCAAAAGAGCCTAATGTTACCTTTGATGTGTCACTTAGTGTGCGTACTAAATCCCAGTTGCCTGAATCATCATTTTGTTCTAAGTCGTAGTAGTATAAAACTCCTACTTCTCCTCCTCCGATAAAGATATTTGACTGAGTTCCTTCACCAACTTTTATAACATCTTCTATCCTGAGCAGTGTTCCGTCACCTATACCGATAGAAGATACTGTATGAGTACCGCTTGCTCCTTCTGCTATATCTAAAACGTCGGTGTCTCCGCTGTCGGAATTAAAGCTCATATAGATATCACTACTTCCTGCCAGCGAATTAACGTTTAGTGTGTGATAAGTATCGGGAAGTTTATTTTGAAAAGCGAGTATACTGTTGTTTAGGGTTACTTCAGCATTTATTATGTTATTCACACGACCAAGATCAAAGTCCTGAACGCTGAGTAATACAGCGCCTTCGTTTATAGTTAAAGTACTGTCTTTTGATGTTCGTCCGTAGGTTACGTTATTTGCTATAGCTAACGCGCCGTTATAAAGTACTGTGTCGTTTACCATATTATAAAAGCGATTAATTCCGTCAGCGTTTAGATAGTCCTTACCGTCAAATATAATAAAACCGTTTGATATGGCGTCATCAGTATTTCGGCTGCTTTCGTTGAGGTTTACCTGAACGCGGTTATCATAATTTGCGGTTGCAGCTATCGGGTCATAGAAAGTTGCTGTGCCGCCAATACCGACATCTATATTTAAGGCTAAAGTAGCGTTGGCACTGTTGGTGTCAAAATAGATAGCGTTTGCTATAGTTGTACTGCGTTTATTGCCTCTAAAGAGTATCTTTCCTTCATCGCCGACAGAGAGACTGACAGCAGCAGAAGTACCACCATCAGCATAAATAGCGCCGCCTGGGTTATCCGCAACGTTATCAGAAAAAGTTATGTTGCTGTTGTTGCCTGCTGCTAAAGCAATATTTGTTGCATTTAAGTAGCTTTCAGCATAAATAGCGCCGCCACCTAGTTTTGATGCAGAATTTTTTAAAAAAGAAATACTGCCATTATCACCTATAGCTTTTATATCAATTGTAGTATCGCCACCAGAACTAAAAGCAAAAATACCACCGCCTTGAGTGGCTGCAGTGTTCTTCTCAAAAGAGATATGACCACTATCACCTACGGTTAAGGCGATATTTGTACCGGTACCGCTTGTAGTATAAATACCACCACCGTCTCCTTGATTGGACGCAGTATTTTTATAAAAAGTGATATTACCTCCTTCGCCTGCTGTTATATTAACATCGGCGGTAGTATTGCCGTTGGCATGAATACCGCCGCCACTACCATATAGAGCATCGATAACGGTAGCATTTTTACAAAATAAGACATTGCTATTATCACCTGCGGTTAGTTTAACATTTGCAGCACCGTCAGTACTTTTGGTATACATAGCTCCGCCATAATTTGCTCCGGAGTTGTTCAAAAAAGAGATATTACCGCTATCTCCGACTTCTAAATCAACATTAATAATTTTACCGGTAGCAAAAATAGCTCCGCCGCCACCGCTAATAGTTTTAACGGTAGAGTTTCCTGAAAATAAAATATTGCTGCTTAAATTTTTGTTTGACAGTATACTTACAATATTGCCTGCAATATAAATAGCGCCGCCGCTAATAGTCATGCCTGACCCTGTGGTGGTGTTATTTGTAAACTTATAGTTTCCTTCAAGTGTAAGAGTCGAGTTACCTGGATTGAGACCGACTGCGTTAAGGTTTATTGCGCCGCCATTGTTACCCGATGGAGACGATAACCCGTTAAACAAATAATCACCTGTTATTGTTGTGGTTAGATTTGCGTTCATGACAGTTTCTGCTATACGTCCATGGTCCGTATAGTCTATGTCGTCAGCAAAAACTGCAACAACAGACATTAACAACATAATTGCCAATAATACTCTTGAGTATTTATAACAATCTCTTCTCATATTTTTTTCACTCCTTATTTTGAAATTACTATGATGATAATCTTATAAAAAAATAGTCTTTTTTTATTTTAGGCACAAAAAATACTGTTAAAGGCGGATGTTATTTGCCTCAAACAGTGTTTTTGATACCGTATTATTTTGTAGTTGACTATATTTTTTTGTCTGAAATGTAGGTAGGGGGGGGGGTAAATATTTTTATGTTAAGAAAGTCTTTTTTTGTAATTATATGCATATTACTACTATTGTTGATAAACACAGATAACTTATCAATGATCATACCAAATCTTTTAATGCCTCCAATCTTGGCAGTATTTTCTATATTAGTATTTTTCAATGTAATTTTTTTCAATATTTTCATTACTTACTATTTTTGTGTCGCTTTAGTTTTATTATGATTAAATAATGAACTTTCTTTGATAAAACATTTTTTATTCGTGATTTATCAGTAAAGTTAATTTTAATCGTAAATCATTAGTCTATATAGCATATCTATGATGTTATAGTTAAGATCCTCTTTTATATGTTTATTATTATACCCCAAAAATTGCATTTAAAACATATAAAATCAAATTTATTTAAATTTTGTGATGTTTATTTATTTTTTATAAGCATTGCCTATATTATAACATATTCGCTCTTATTTTGGGAAGTCCCTTTTTTATTAATTTACGTTTTAATTTGCTGTTTGCTTTATCTTTTTAAAAATGGTATAATAATTTTAGAAGTGTAAAAAAGCGGCAAAAATTATCATATAAATAATCTGTGAATATTGGAAATTTTTAGCGTTATGAGTGAATTAAAAATAGATGTCGACGAAAGAGTGGGATTTATAAAAGCTCAGTTGTCTACGTCAAGTTGCGATGGAGTTGTCTTTGGAAACAGCGGCGGTAAAGACAGCGCGTTAGTCGGCATTTTGAGTAAAATGGCAACTGATAATACACTTGGTATTATAATGCCTTGCGGATCAAGCGTAAATTATAGTTCAGATATGGAACACGCAAAACTGCTCGCAGAAAAATTTGATATAGAGACCTCTGTTATTGATCTGACCGCAGCGAAAGATGCACTCATAGGACAGACAGGGAAATTAAAAAAAGAGGCTGAGATAAATATCGCTCCGCGCCTTCGGATGACTACACTCTACGCTGTTGCCGCTAACCGCAACTTTTTAGTTGCCGGAACAGGAAATCTTTGTGAACGTTATATAGGTTACTTCACAAAATACGGTGATGGCGGCTGTGATTTTAACCCGATAGGCGATCTCACAGTGAGTAAAATTTACGAACTTCTTGCCTATTTGGGTGCCCCTGACGAAATAATTGATAAAGCTCCGTCCGCGGGACTGTTTGAAGGTCAGACTGATGAGTCTGAGATAGGGGTTACCTATAAAGCGATAGAGGAATATATACTTTATCAGACAGGTGAGCCGGGAACCGTAAAAAAGATAGAGCGAATGCATGAAATAAGCGAACACAAAAGACTTTTACCTACCATATTTAGTAAAGAATAATATAAATAGTTCTTTAGAGATACTCTTCAAAATATTTTAGAGACTTCACTTGATAATGTTAACTTTGACTTGCAATTTATGAGTCAAAAATCGTGATTTTTTTGCCGCAAATTTTAATACAAAAACTCTTATTCATTTTAAGTATATTTAACCTCTTTTGTTAATGGTAAAGTTTAAAAATATTTTATATACACGTTTGGATTATCAAATCAAACAAATGATAAAAGAGTTGTTTTTTTATGAAAAACGTATAAATCTCTTGACAAATCATTATGATGTGAGTATAATGATAAATAGTTTATAAAATTTTTCTGTCAAGTGTGATTTAACAGTAATTTTATAAAAAAAAGTTTTTCAAAACAAAAACATAAGGAGTACAAAATTATGAAAGCAAATGCAGCAGAAATGCAACAAGCTTTGCGAAATTTGAAAAAAGGGGGGGGGGTAGCCCTCTTATTAGCGCTTCTTTTTAGCTTAACCGGGCTATTTGCGCAAACCCCTGCATGGGAAGGTGATATTACGTGGGATCCGCAAACTCAAGAGTCAGACACAACGGGAACTTTTACACCGTCAGGTGATCTGACGTGGGATGATGTTGGTGCTCCAGACACTCCCGCAGTAATGTTATCCTCAGGTTCGGGCATAACAGCTGAGTTTACAGGAAACATTCGCTTTGACGGAAATACCGGCGGCGGTCTTTACTCCGTTGGCAACAACAACGGACTCAGCTTTTTAACGGATGAAGAAAGTGACTATTCTTTGTTCATATTCAGAGATAATTCCGGAAATGGCGGACTAAAATCTGTCAGCGGAAGCTCTGCTATAACAATGACAGCGGTGGCAGAGTATGCCGGCATTTACTTTATCAGTAACCAATCAAACAATGCAGGCGGCGGAATTTTTTCTGATGGCCGTGGTTCTTCTTCTGTAGACTTATCAGTCTTGTCCGGTGATATTTCCATCATCAAAAACACGGCAGGTTTGAACGGCGGCGGAATTTTTTCTTTCGGTGGTTCTTCTTCTTCTGTAGACTTATTTGTAGGCTGCGGTGATATTTCCATCATCAAAAACACGGCTGGCGGTTATGGCGGCGGCATTTTTTCTTGGGTTGAACATACTTCTTCTTCTGTAGATTTATCAGTCTTTCGCGGTGATATTTCCATTATCAAAAACACGGCAGGTTGGGATGGCGGAGGAATTTATTCTTACGCCGTTTATGGAGATTCTTCTTCTGTAGATTTATCAGTCTTTAGGGGTGATATTTCCATCATCAAAAATACGGCAGGCGGCTCCGGCGGCGGAATTTATTCTGAGGGTTGTTTTTCTTCTGTAAGCTTATCTGTAGTTTTTGGTGATATTTCCATCATCAAAAACACGGCAGGTTGGGACGGCGGAGGAATTTTTTCTTGGGGACTTCCTGGTTCTGTAGATTTATCAGTCTTTCGCGGTGATATTTCCATCATCAAAAATACGGCAGGCGGCTCCGGCGGCGGAATTTTATCTGGCAATTCTCCTATAGATTTATCTGTAGTTTTTGGTGATATTTCCATTATCAAAAACAAAGCAGTCGGTGACGGCGGCGGCATTTATTCTGTTGGTCACGATATTCCTTCTGAAGTAGACTTATCTGTAATTTTTGGTGATATTTCCATCATCAAAAACAAAGCAGGCGGTTCCGGCGGCGGCATTTTTTCTTCCGGCGGTTCTTCTTCTGTAGACTTATTTGTAGGCCACGGTGATATTTCCGTCATCAAAAACAAAGCAGGCGGTTCCGGCGGCGGCATTTATTCCGGCAGTAATACTTCTTCTGTTGTAAATCTATCTTCCGGTGACGGTGGACAGATACTCTTTAAAGGCAATAAACACCATGATGATATAGCAAACGCTATCTATTTTGATACAGAGAATGAAGATGCTTCTTTGGCCTTAAATATAAACATAGGTTTTGGCGGTACAGCAGCTTTCTATGACCCGATAACCGCGACCGCTGAGTATGATAACCGCGTTCAGGTTAATCTCAACAAAAACAACCAAAATATTTGCGGTTCCGTATCAAACGGGTTGATTATCTTTGACGGCGGGGATTATCTGAACGCTGACGGAGTTAATCGCTACTATGATATGGTAAACGACACTGTCCTTCATAACGGTGTGTTAGCTATAGCAAATAACGTCATCTACGGACGCGACGGCGCTTCTATAAGCACAATGACTATAAACGAAGGTGCTGCACTACTCAGCGTTCAAGACTTTGATTTAGGACGAGTGAATAACATAATAAACGCAGATGTTACACTAAATAACAGTACACTCGCTTTTCTAAATAAACTTCCCGATACTTATCACACACTAAACATTAACTCGTTAGCAGGAAGCGGCGATATTTACATGAGCTTTGACTCATACAGCGGTGACAACGATATCTTAAATATCGCAGATACAGCCGACGGTGACTATGAAGTTATGATATCGATGACAGGCAATGCCGGTATAGAACGATTTGACAGCTTTATCAGCTCAGAAAATAGTTCTGCCGCTGTATTTAACGGTGAGATCAATTATAAAAGTTTATATAACTATGTTGTTGAGTCCGCTAACGTCAATAATACTTCATGGGACTTGGTGAGATACGAGTCCACTTTGGCTGACGTATTGTTTGGTTCACTAAACTCAGTACAGCTCAGTTGGTTTGGTCAGCTTGATAACCTAAACAACCGCCTTCGCGGTATCACCTCAAACGATGTTATGAATATCGGCGATGCTTTTTGGATACGCGGTTTCGGCAATAATATAAAGGCAGATTTAGAAACACCAAACAACGTAACTTTTACAGAAAATCACTACGGCACTGACATAGGTATAGATCTTATAGCCGGCTCTCATGTTTTAGCAGGTCTTTACGGTGGTTATATGCGCGCTGACCGTAACTTTAGCCATAACACAGGCACAGGCAATACACTATCACCTTACGGCGGCTTTTACGGTACTTTTGCTGACAACAACGGTTTGTATATAGATATAATAACAAAAGCTCAAACTTTTAAGTCAAAGTTTAACAGTAACATCGACAGCGGCGATATCAACACTACCGGCTTTGGCGGTTCCTTGGAAATAGGTAAATCTTTCAGTATAAGAAATAATTTCTTTATCGAACCGCGTTTGCAGGCAAGTTATCTTTATCTTACTTCTGATGACTTTGCTTTTGACGACAGCGGATTTGTTTTAAACATTGACGATACTGCTGTTTACCGTTTATTGGGCGGTTTCAAAATAGGTCAAAATATAGCTGTCAGTAATAGCGCAAAACCTCTTACATGGTATATAAGCGCCGACATAGAGAGTCAAACAAGTTCCGGCGGTGAACTAACCGCAGAAAACGGTATGATTTATGATTTTCATACTGACGGCATACGAACATCGTTTGGTATAGGTTTATCATATAATGACAGCGCATCTTCCAAAGCGCACATAGACATAGAGTCTTCATTTGGGGACAAATACAAACGAATACTTGGCATCAGCGCGGGATATATGTCAAGATTCTGAAACTAAACAAAACATAGTTTATTGTCCATTTTGGGTGTAGACCGGCACATAAAGTGCCTTTTGAGCGAGTTTGCGACTCGCAGGGCAGAGCCCGGCTTCGACTTAACTCGTCCAATCTACATCCCAAAATGGACAATAAACTTTTTAATCTTTACTGAACCAATTCTTTACCGATTCTTTAGAGATACTCTTTAATCTATGTCTGAAGAAAAATATTCCAGACAAAAACTTAACGGTCAATTCTTTCCTGTAGCAGTCAAATATAAAATGAATTTATTGTTTACATCATCATTTATAGTTATATAGTCATTGGTGTAGACCGGCACATAAAGTGCCTTTTGAGCGAGTTTGCGACTCGCAGGGCAGAGCCCGGCTTCGACTTAACTCGTCCAATCTACAACCCAAAATGGACAATAAACTTTTCGCTAAAAAAACAATTAATAATTCTAATTTTACAAGCTATTTTTTTATACCAAAGGCTTTTTTTGTTCGTTTTGGCGGCGAGATTTAGAGAAGCTAAGCAAGATGTGCGAAAGCACTTCGATGCTGACGATTCTCTAAAAGCAAGCTTTAGCTTGCGGTCTCCACCCAAAACAATAAAAAAAAGGGTATCTTACTACGTTTTATTAGAAAATTTTTTCGTCCGTTTTGGGAGGGAGATTGGACGAAGCAAGGCGAAGTGTGCGAAGGCACTCTGAAGACGATGATTCGTTCAAAGCAAGCAAAGCTTGCGGTCTCCACCCAAAACGGACGAAAAAAAACTTTTTTACCTCGGTCAATACTCTCCGCCTGTTCTTGTATAGTCTTCGACTTCATCAGCGAACTTAACCTCGCCGGTCATTGAGTTTACCCATACATAACGGTATCTGTCGCCATTGTCAAATACGAAGCCATAACATATAGCATCGCCTTCCAGTATAGTTAATTCTCCCGGGTAAAACAATTCAGCATCAACATAATTTTCGTAAAGAAAATTTCTTGCCTGTTCCATAGTAGCTATCATCACAGATTGAAGATAAATTGTTTTAGTAGTTTCATCCCAGTCAACCCGAAAATTTATAGCTTCCGCGATTAATCGCAGAGGGACAAATGTTTTACCGTCAATTATTATCGGAGATGCCCCTGTCTCTTCTTCCTCGATAAACGTATTGCCGGTCATCTTATCATAAACATAGCGTTCAATAACAAGTCTGTCAATAAACATACTGAGAAGCATATCTCCGCTGGTCGGAGCATAAATGTCTATGCGCTTTTCCGGTTCGAACCAGATCACTGTACAACCAATAGCTTCAGATACGGTGCGAAGAGGGATCATTGTACTCCCATTGATAACTCTCGGCGGCGTGTCAGTGATAAGTTCGTTGCCATTAATAACGACACGGATATCATCCGCCGCGGAAACACCGGCAAATGCTAAAAGTGTTATTATTATTACGCTCACAGTCAATAAAACTTTTTGTCTCATTATTTAAAATCTCCTTATTTTAGTTTAATCATTACAATTACGTTCAGACGCGTTAAAAGACTTATTTTTTATAATCGGTTAAATAAATTATAGCACTAATGTTGTGTAACTGTCAATTTTTTTATTTATATTTTTAAGGGTATCTCTATAAATTTATTTTCTCTTTCGCTTTACAAAAGAGAAAAAATATGCGATAATATAAAATGTGCTAAGCGGGGAGGTAGCGGCACCCTGTACTTGCAATCCGCTATAGCAAGGCCTAAATACCCACTCTCGAGCTAAATGTTTTGGATTTAGGATTAATAAAATCGTGTTGAGAGATAAGCCCAACGCAAAGGAAGACTCCTTAAACCCTGTCAGGTCGGGAACGAAGCAGCAGCAGAGGAGATTTGACATGTGCCGTTGGTCTACTTATTTTGAGCGTTTCTTATTAAAAACCGTCTGGGGCAGATAGAGCAAAAGTGGGTTGCACATATTCTTCGCTTTACCGCCCTGTTTTTTTAATACTGAACCGGACAAAATATCTTATCTAAATGATATTAGTCTATTATTATCTAAACTTGAAAATAAAAGACATGGATAAAAATAATAACAGTAATAATAAAAATCAGAAAAACCGCGTAACCCTTACTAATCTTGGATGTGGATGCGCCGGAATAGCAGTTATTCTTATCATTGTCCTTTTTATTATACTTACTGCCGATAAGATATCTTCAAAAAGAGACCCTTTGATTAGCCGTGATAACGCTATTCTTTGCGCTAAAAATATGCTGAAAATAAATACCGCGCTAAACAGATACTCTTTAGACCATGACGGAGAACGCCCAACAGAGTTAAACGAACTTGCGCCGTATCTCTATACTACGGACTATCTCTACTGTCCTATGATGTTTGCGTTAAACAAAAAAGAGGAGTACATATATACTCCTGACAGTGAAGTTATACTTCTTTGCGATAAACACCACAGAGGTGATATTAGTCTCAATAAAAATGGTAAAGCGCAGATAGAAAAACTCACACTAAAAAATTTGATAAGGTGGCAAAAAAGCAGTTGAGTAAAAAAATTGTTATCTTAACTGAGGCAACGGAAGGCGGAGTTTTAAGGCATATCACTGATCTCTACACCTCTTTTTCAGAGTTTAGTGATATAAAAATCTTTCTTCTTCTTGATTTTAGACGCGCGCATGAGAGAGCACTCTTAAAAGCGCTCGATATTCCCTTTACTGAGGTTAATACAAAAAACAAAAAACAGATAAAAGATTTGTTAAATTATTTTCAGCCTGATGTTTGTCACATTCACAGCTTTAAAGCGGAAATAAATGGAACTTTCGCGGCAAAAGAGTGTGCTATACCAACAGTATATACTCCGCATGTTTTCCCTTTTATGCGAAGAAATGGGACGGTTGTTGATTCATTTTTTAAATATTTCGAAGCGAAAATGTCCGCATGTCACAAAAAAATAGTCTGCGTGTCAAATAGTGAATATGAAGCAGCGGTAAAAGCTGATATAGCGCGAGAAAAATTGGCGGTTATCCAAAATGGGTTGCGGCCGCTAAATAATCCGCTGTCAAAAGAAGAGGCAAGGCTAAAATGGGGTATATCGCTTACAGAGCGTGTTGTAGCGAATCGCTGTCGAATAACTCCCCAAAAAAATATTAAGCTGTTTTTTGACGTGGCAAAACAGGTTCCTCAAAATATGTTTTTGCTCTGGGGAAGCGGAAATAAAAAAATGCTCAGAAGTATGCCTCCAAACGTTCGTTATATGGGTATTTACGACGATATAAATGACGTTGTGAATATTCCTGATGTTTTTTTATCCACATCGAGTTATGAAGGTATGCCCTACTCTGTTTTAGAAAGTATGCAGGCAGGGGTAAAGACTGTTTTGACAGCAGTGCCGGGACATACAGATTTTAATAACTCTAAGTCAGCTATTATAGTTCCGGAAGACAGTTATTCGCTTGGAAAACAGGTCAGGGAACTCTTAAATGATAATAGTGTTTTATCAGAGTATCTTTTAAAAAACGCTAAAAATTATGTTGAACAACTGACTGTTGATAGTATGCGGGATAAACTGTATAAGATATATCTTAATATATAAATTAAGACTTCTTCAGATAAGATAAGCGTTGATATTACAGATAGCCAATGGGAGAAGATAAAGCCAATCATAAGCGAAAAAGTCGGCAATTGGGGTGGTAGCAACGCCGGAGATAAAAGTAAGTCAGAGTTATTTAAATTATGGGTGGGTTTAGTAACGATCGTTTAGCCAGTTGGTGTTCTTATCTCTTTGGTAAGATTCAGATATCATCTGAATATTATTCTGGTGGAATAGGTATTAGCCTATGTTTTAAAACTGAAACAACAAATTACTCTCAATATGTTGGTATATTTATTGTTGATTAGGAGGAATCGTGATGAAAAAATATTTTATGTTAGTATCAGTAATTTTTACATTTTTGATAGTAAGCGTATCATTTGCTCAGTTGGGTGATATTCCAATTAATATGAAAGGTGACTTTACAATGGAAGAAAAAAAGGCAAGTATAATGGCACTAAAAGAAGTTGTTGGTAAACTGAGTAAGGGCATGCTAAAAGATGAAGTTTTACAGCAAGTAGGTAAACCTACTTATAGTTTTGATACTAATGTATATTATTCTCGTAAGACAAATACTCTAAGGTTAAATTTTTTCGATGATAAGTTATCTATTGCTGTAGCCAAAGATGGTTTTGATTTGTTGGCAAAAGAAGTTTGGGAAGCAAAAGTTCTTTCTTTTCCTGTCCTCATCAATGAAGAAGAACCATTAACTTCCAATCCTGTTGTAACTATTAGCAATAAAGTATATGTTCCAATAGAAGACCTTGCCGAACAGTTAGGAATAACAACGAAATAATTGCCAGTTTCCAAATATGTTACGCATCCATTGATAGCTTTATATGGCGCTGTTATAGATGCCTATATGTCAACACCAAGACGAACCTTTGAGCCGGCAACAGCAGCTCAACAGTTAGGTAATGATTTAGGTCCTAATGAA
>JGI994J12354_10004696_pt1 | contig 12141 bp, 10 predicted proteins | sample IntmicLarv3ML3BL_FD_12354 | JGI IMG/M metagenome (IMG submission 12354) | reverse complement strand
CGGGATCGACTAAGCCCTGCTCAATCCAACTGCGCAATGCAGCCAGCGCCGTCTTCATTTCGGGCTGGATGGCACCATGCACCACTTCGCCGTCCTTTAAAATCCACTGATCCGGGAAAGCGCCGAATGCGTTAAACCAACCGGGCACGGAGAAATAGGTTTCAAACGGTTCGTTGCTGATAGCAAGGCCATAGGTATCCTTTTCGCCATTGCCATCCGGATCCTTGTTTGTGAAGGCATCCGCCAGCGCAATCAAATCATCCAGCGTTTCAGGAACGGGCAGTCCAAGCGCTTCACGCCAGTCTTCGCGAATGTAGAAGAAATGGAATTTGCCTGCGCCTACAGCGGAATCGGGGATGCCGTAAAGCTTGTCGCCAACAGTGGCCATACCAAGGCCCTTGCCGCCGTCAGCCGTAAAGTTATCCCTTACCAGATCAGATTGATAGTTTTCGAACACTTCCGTCAGATCCTCAAGCATGTCGGCTTCCACCAACAGTTGGAACTGAGCAGCATTGCAGACGAACATATCGGGGATATCGCCATTGACGATACGCAGGTTGAGCTGCATGTCGTAGGCTTCCACGCCTTCCGCCGTCCAGACGGTATCGACGTTGATGCCGAGCACGTCAGCATATTCTGTCATCCAGATGTTGTGTTCATAGTCCTGGCCCGGCGCAAATTTGGGGTTGATGTTGGCCTGGCGGGCGTAGGTAATGGTGATGGGCGGATCGAACTTGCCGAGCGGATCTTCCGCTGCAAGTGCGCCGAAGGTAGCGCTAAGCGCCAGCAGTACAACCAACAGGAACGCGAGCAGTTTCTTCATTGAATATGTCCTCCTTTAAATTTGTTCCCCGGGTATGCGTAGGAATATCCTTTAAGCGGGCTCATGCCGCTTTACGCCATTTTCAGCCTGTGGGAAAGAAAACACGGTTATTTCACTCTCTTGTTATGATGCCTTTATTATAATCCTGTCATTACTTTCTGTCAAGTAAAATCATGTATTTTCTTTACATCATTTTTCGGCAAAGTGCGAACGGATTCGCGCACAACAATGGTGCCCGGCAGATTAATATTAACGGCGGCGTGCGCGGCATCCGCAGCCAGGCGGCAAAGCTGCGCGACGGCCATCTCACCCATATGCCGCCTGTCTACATGAACGGTTGAAAGGCGCGGCAGAATCATTTCGCCAATGCTCAGATCATCAAAGCCCATCACCGATACGTCATCCGGCACATGCAACCCCTTTTGCGCCAATACATTAATGAGCGCGACGGCAATGCGGTCACCCGCGCAAAACCATGCCGTGGGAAATGCCGTTCTGTTTTCAAAGAAGGGTTCCAGGGCCTCTATGGTATCAAAAAGCATCGATCCGGAACCATTGCCGAGAATATTGAAATCCTCTTCAATCTTCAAATTTGCCTGCCTCATCGCCAGCTCGAAGCCACACCAACGCTCGTAGATACTCAACGCCATGTTCACAGGGCCGATGAAACCAATTTTCGTGTGCCCCATTTCGATCAGGTAGCGCGTCGCCAACGCCCCGCCCGCAAGATTTGCAGAACCGACACAGCCGATATCCGGGTTCAAGTGGGCGATGTCCACAGAAAGCATGGGCAGATTCAGCGCTTGCAGCTTTTCCAAATAGGAACGGCTAATAATACCAACAACCAACATGCCAAGTATTTCCAACTCCCGCGGCAACGAGGGCATCCGCCCCGTTTCTTCCATTTCTTTGGTAATGCCAATATGAATAGATACGCAATGGCGCTTCTTTGCTTCGTTTTCGACTGCCCAAAAAACAGGCGCATAAAAGAAGGTATCCCCATGCAGATATTCAGGTACAATGACGGCAATGTAACGGCTCGCCGTACTGAAGTTGCCTGAAATGCCGCCATAGTGCATTTCGTTCGCCTTTTCGATAACACGACGGCGCAAAGCGTCGCTTACGCCATTTTTATTAGCGAGCGCAATGGAAACCGAATTCTTGGATACACCGAGGGCTTTTGCAATATCATCCATGGTGACCTGCTTACGCCCCTGTCTGCGTGCCTCTTTGAGCCTTGATGCCGTTTTCACATGACACCTCCGCATGCTTTTATCTACCATTATATTATCATGATTTACATGACGCTGTCAAGTACTTGTCAATATAAATTCTGTAAACCTTGTCAAACAATCCCAAAGGCCCATAGGGAACAGTTTTGACCGTTCGAACCTCGCCATCGCAAATCCGCAAAGCAAAAATCCTACCGCCGCACGCAGCAGTAGGATTCTCAAACACAAATCAAATTTTCACAAACCCTATTCCTTCTTCAGCCCGTCGCTGTAGACGCAATAGCTGTTTTTACCGTTCTTCTTTGCGTGGTACATGGCGATATCGGCATACTTAATCAGCACATTAAAATCTTCTGTCTGGCTTGGGAAGATAGCAACGCCCACACTGAGCCCCACCTGAAATTTTTCCACGAACCGATCAATGTCCTCGGAATTGAAATTGGCAAAGATTTTTTGGGCGGCAGCTTCCGCCTCCTGAACATTGGAGATGTTCGGTACAATCTGCACAAATTCATCGCCGCCGATGCGCGCCGAAATATTTAAAATACCGGCTGTGGGACGAAAGGCCTTAGAATCTTCATGGATGTTATCCAAATAGAGGGCGATATGGCGCAAAAGCTCATCCCCCGCATCGTGTCCCGCGCTGTCGTTCACTGTTTTGAAATTATCCAGATCGATAAACATCAGCGCAAAGGGCTCATTGCTTTTCAGCGCCCTTTTAGAAATAGTGCGCAGGTAATCCATAAGGTATTGGCGGTTGGGCAAGCCCGTAAGCGCGTCGTAGTTTGCCATCTTAAATAGGTGATCCTGCATTTTGCGCACGCGCCTGAGCAGAAGGATAATCACAGCTGTGACGGCACCCATGGTTATCAGCATGGTCGCAATCAGAACCACCGCGTTTGTTTTGGCCGCCGCTTCACTCTTAACAAGGTAAGTATCCTCTATATCAGTGCTGACGATGCCGATAACCACGCCGTCCTTGATAATCGGGACAGCGCCTGTATTGAAAGTGCCGTACTCGTCGGCAACATTCATCACATCTGCTGCCTCAACCCCTGTGAAGGCCAACTCGTGAACGGGCGCAAGCTCATATTCCACATACAGCTCCACATCTTCCGAATCGGTATCGAATATGAAGTAGTACTTGCCGTTTACCTCTTTTAAAGCGTAGATATATTCCGCGCCGACTTCGCTTTGAAGGGCGCGCAGCTCCTGAAGGGTTTTTGAATATGCTTCTTCATCCTTCAGGATATCATCAAGGGTGTTATAGCGTTCGAATTGTTCCACGTCCAGCATGTCCCGTGCGGCAATCGAAATGGAAATAAGCTGTGATTTAATGCTGTCCTTTAAAATGCTCTGAAGATCCTCTGTGTTTTTCACCGTCATAATGACCACAACGGAAAACACAAGAATAAAACACACAACAATAGAAAGAATGGCAGTCGCCTGAAATTTTGCTTTTTTCATATTACTTGTCCTCCTCCTTGGCAGTATCCGGTTTAAGGCCACCTCCATTATACAACAGCAAGTATGAAAATACCATATAATTAAAACTATTGCGGCGTCGGTAGAATTCGCCTATAATAGGGATATCATAAAGTGAACATAGGATATGGGAGGATGAAAAATGAAGCGAACCATCAACGTGGGGCTGGTCGGCTATAAATTTATGGGAAAAGCCCACAGCAATGCCTTTAGGAAGCTTGGCATGTTCTTCGACCCGGACGCCGAGGTGGTAATGAAGGCTATCTGCGGGCGAGATGAAGAAGGCGTCCGTGAAGCGGCGGTTAAATTCGGCTGGGAAAGCTATGAAACCGATTGGAAAAAGCTGATTGCCCGGGAGGATATCGACGTAATTGATATCACCGCGCCGAGCAACTATCATAAAGAAATCGCCATTGCAGCAGCCAAGGCAGGCAAGCACATCTTTTGCGAAAAGCCGCTGGCGCTGAACCTTGAAGATGCCCGCGCTATTCGCGACGCAGCTGAAAAACACGGCATTAAGCACCAGATCGGCTTCAACTACCGCTTCTGCCCCGCACTCTGTTTGGCGAAAAAGATGATTGATGAAGGCAGGCTGGGCAAACTGTTCCATTTCCGCGGTATGTTTTTGCAGGACTGGATTATCGACCCCGACTTTCCGAAGGTCTGGCGGCTGGATAAAAAGGTAGCAGGATCCGGTTCCTTGGGCGATTTAGGTGCCCATGTGATTGATACAGCGCGCTTCCTTGTGGGCGATGTGGCGCGGGTGATCGGCATGAGCAAGACTTTTGTTAAAAAGCGCCCGCTGGTTGAAAAAATGACGGGGCTCTCCGGCAAGGCCGCCGCGAATGCCGCCATGAGCGAAGTGGATGTGGATGACGCCACCATGTTCATGGGCGAATTTGAAAACGGCGCGCTGATGACGCTGGAGGCCACGCGCTTCGCTATGGGGCATAAAAACGCCATGAGCTTTGAAATCAACGGTGAAAAGGGCTCTATTAAGTTCGAGTTTGAGCGCATGAACGAATTGATGTTCTTTGATGCCACCGTGGAAGAAGGTTTGCAGGGCTGGAGCATGATACAGGTATCCGAAGGGATTCATCCCTACTGGGGACACTGGTGGCCGGGCGGACATGTGATTGGCTATGAGCATACTTTTGTACACGAGATGTATGAGTTTATACAAAGCATCGTGCATAATTCCCCCGCTTCGCCTGATTTTACAGATGGCGAAAAATGCTCCCAAATTATTGAGGCCGTAGAAAAATCCATTGAACAAAAGGCCTGGATCGAGGTCAATTCGCTCTGATCTCCTATTATATAGCAGCAACGGAACGCATGGATCAAAAACAACGAAAAGAGGCAGTATAACAATGGCAAGCGTCATCGGAACCAACATCGCAATCCAAATCGGTATCATCGTGCGAGACATAGAACGCACCAAGCTCAAATTTGCAGAATTTTTCGGCGTTGAACCCCCGCCCACCCGCCATTCCGGAGAATATGAAGTAACACAAACCGTCGTAGAGGGCGAACCCGCGCCCAATGCTGAATGCTTGATGGCTTTCTTTGATGTGGGGATACAGCTTGAACTGATCCAGCCCAATGAGGCCAAGAGCACTTGGCGTGATTTTCTTGATGCGCACGGCGAAGGCATCCACCACATCGCCTTTGGTGTCAAAGGCACAGATGACAAGATTAAGGCCATGGAAGCTTTCGGCATGACATTGGTGCAGCGCGGCAAATATAGCGATGGCAGCGGCGAATATGCCTACCTCGACGCGACCAAAGACATGAAGCTCATTCTTGAACTGCTCGAAAGCTACTAAGAAGCTTTTTATATCGCATGTGCCTAAGCCATGGCATATCAAATATAAGGGTGAACATAAGTAAGGGGACACGCATATGAAACTTGGAGGTTTGATTCGCTCACACTATTCTTCGCCCGAAGAGTGGGGTGCCCTTCTTAAGGCATCCCGTTTTGCGGCTATTATCTGCCCTATCGATCACACCACTTCGCCGGATGTCGCGCATACCTATTTTAAAGAAGCCGCGCGCCTTGGTGTCACCATCGCCGAAATCGGCGTATGGAAAAATCCACTCTCGCCGGATATGGAAGAACGCAAAGAAGCGCTCGATTATGCCAAGGCGCAGCTCGCGTTTGCTGATGAAATGGGCGTGCCATGCTGTGTCAATATCGTCGGCTCACGCGGGAAGATTTGGGATGGCGCCTATCGGGATAATTACTTGCCTGAGACATATGATGCCATCATCGAGTCCGTTCGCGATATCATCGATACCGTCAATCCGAAGTGCTGCCGCTACACCATTGAACCTATGCCGTGGATGGTGCCCGACGGCCCGGATGAGTACCTGCAGTTGATCAAGGATATAGACCGCCCGATGTTCGGCGCGCACCTTGATTTTGTGAACATGATCAATTCGCCCAAGCGCTATCTGTTCGCCAACGAATTCATTGACGAGTGCTTCAAGAAGCTCGGTCCGCACATCATCAGCTGCCATATTAAAGATATCACCCTGGATCCTACGCTAACGGTTCTGCTCCATGAGGTTGCTCCGGGAGCCGGTGCGCTTGACTTTAGGCATATCCTCCACAGTGCGGATCGGTTGCTCAGGAAGGATATGCCCTTCTTGCTTGAACATATGCACACCGATTCTGAATACGCCGCTGCCTACGCGCACATTGCGGCAATAGCCGATCAAGAGCACATCGCAATCCGATAATCGAATTTTCTCAAGGTAGATGCCAATCATTATCAGAAAAGGCATCGGGCGTTTTTTGCCGTTGAATATCGCTTTTATCAAAATAGCTCAAGAGATGCTCTGCGTATCGCGATACGCTCGGCGCTTTTCACAACCGCAAATGCGACAAGAAAAAATATCACGCCTATGAGTATTTCGCCTATCAGGAGCCATGTGAAAAAAGGCATGTTCGGCATTGCTTCAAACAGCATATCAGCCGCCTCGATGCTGCGCGTAAGCGGAAGCAGGCGTGAAATCACCTGCCCCGCACGCGGTAGCTGTGAAACCGGAAAATTTGCTCCGCAGAAAATCATCAAAACATAGGAAGCAAGATTCAATACCAAGTGCATACCATCCGTCAACAAACCCAACGAGGAGAGCATTAGCCCAAACCCCGACGCGGAAAACATCGCAATGATGATGACAAGCAGCAGCAATCCAATATTGATTCCCGTAAAATCCACGCCGAATATCAGGCTCCCTGCGAAAAAGCCGATAAAAACCGTGATAGCGGCAATGAGAATTTGAAAGAATCCCTGCTCAAGAATGAACGCCAGTTTACTGGATGGAGCCACCATAATAGAACGAATGCGCCCGTTATACCGTTCTGCGCAAAACCCGCCGCCCAAGCTGAAAACGCAGGTGTTCACGCACAGCAGAAACGAATTGCCGACAACCCAATGTGTCAGCTCCGTCGTTTGGAAGCTGTATCCGGCAAGGACGCAATAAAAAATGAGCGTCAATAGCGGGTACGCTGTTTCAAACAGCAAAAATTCATCAAGTTGAAACGCGGCTGTATGTGCCTTGAAACTAAGCCATGCCTGCGAGAAAAATCGCCGTATCATCAGAACACCTCCAATGTCGCTTTGATTCGCACAAATTTATCAACCATGCGGTAAAGCATAACCGATATAGCCGCATAGCTTCCCGCGACAACACCCAAAATGCCCAAGCAACGAATATACTCACCCGAATCGCTTATTCCCGCAACACTTAAGCGCAACAGCTTCACCGCCCATGTAGGCGGCAAAACATAGCTGATTGGCAGCACCCAGGCAGGCAGCTCCTCCACCGGAAACACAAAACCACAAACCAGAATAATTGGTATTTCAATGCAGTTCATATACAGTGTTGTCTTTCTGGAAAGCGTGAGCAGATACGCAACAAGCATGGAGAAAACGGCAAAACCAACAAGCGTCGCTACAAGCGACACAATAAGATAGCCCGGGCTTTCCACCTCAAACGGCGCACGATATAACAGCTTTGCTGTCAGGAATGATAGTACAAAGGTTAATAAAGACATGACTGTGTTTCCGAGAATTTTTCCGAACAGGATGGTGCGGAAACCTGCAGGTGCCGCGAATATGTTTGCCAATGTCCCGCTGTAGCGTTCGCGGTTGATATCCCCTGCCGACGAAAAACAGATACAGCTCCATAGCCCCATTAGCCCTGAGCCGAGAATCACATAAGTCGCGAAGTTTTCCTGTCCCGAATTTTTGAACATCTCGTATATCAAAACGGTGTTGACAATCGGATTTGCAATCAGGCAAAAACGGAACATCGGCCGCGCGAACGAGTTTTTCATTTGCAAACGCAATGTCTCCCAAATGACAATCAGCTTTTTCATTCCGACTCACCTACCAGCTTCACATAAGCATCCTCCAGCGTTGCGCCGTTCTTCAATTCCTCGGGCGTTCCCATGGCGATGATGCGGCCATGGTTAATGATGGCGATGCGGTCGCAAAGCTCATCTGCCTCGGGCATATAGTGAGTGGTCAACAGAACGGTTTTCCCTTGCATCTTCAGTTGCCGGATAATATCCCTGAGCATTCGCGCACCCAACGGATCAAGCCCCACCGTCGGTTCATCCATAAAGATGATCTCCGGATCATTAATAAGCCCGCGCGCGATTTGCAGTCGTTGAATCATACCCTTTGAATAGGTTTCCACCAGCAAATCCGCTTTTCCCTTTAAATCCACCATTTCGAGCAGTTCTTCCGTTCGTTTTTTACCGATGGCTGAATCCATTTGATAGAGGTTTGCAAAATAGCGAAGATTATCCCGTGCCGACAGCCTTCGATAAACGCCCAGCTCACCACCGAATATAAAGTTAATACGGCTTCGTATCTTCCTCTCCTGCCCGAAGGTATCATATCCAAGCACCTTGCATGTCCCCGATGTAGGCGCTAAAAGAGTAATCAGCATTTTGATGGTTGTTGTTTTCCCCGCGCCGTTCTGCCCCAAGAGTCCAAAGATTTCACCCTTGTCGACTTCGAAACTGATGCCGTCCACCGCCTTAATCAGTTCCTTCTTCCGCTTGAATATACCCTTTTTAGGCATATATTCCCGGTGTAAATCTTTTACTTCGATAACCGCAGACATGATATCACCCCTTGTTCCATTATTGTCTAATTTGATTATAATAGAACTTATAGGTGAAGTCAACTAAAGATTCTCCGTGAGCCATGTCACGGAGAATCTCCGAACGAATCTGTCAGGTATGTTATGATTTCGCATAACCTGTTCATATTCACACTGTAGTACTTCGAATTTTTCACCGGTTCTTCGTTGGCCAATCCCGCTTTGATAAGCAGCTCCATGTGATGGGAAACCGTTGAAGGGGCGAGGGAAACTGCCTGTGCAATATTCGTGCCTCTCATGGGCCCCTTCTCCTTGAGCAAAAGTATTATTCGGAAGCGGGTGCTGTCGGCGGCAATCCGCAAGCATTCGAGATACTGCTCCAAGCCATCTTCTGCCAGACGCAGAGAAAAAAACAAAATTTGGTCTTTGCTAAAGAAGCGCATTGCCCTGCCGGGCACAAAAAGGCTGGGCGAGAAGACATATCGCTCATATGGCCCCCGGTTATAGAAGGTTTTCCCCATCAGATTTTGTGAATACTCCAGCGGCGGCAGGGATGTCAGTTCTTCCCGTGCTATCTCAATTGCATATAAAACATCTTTTTGGTTTTCGTCTGTTGCTTTTTCGAACGCTTCCGTTCGCAGCTCACGCGCTAAAGCGAAAAAATCCTTAATCAGTCGCTTTGTTTGGCGAAAGAAAGACTGACATCCCAAGAAACTATTGAAATACTGCTCATGTTTTTCATAAAATGCTTCCAACGCGTTATCATTCCGCACCGCCTCATGAATGCCCTCACGCTCATCTTCACACAAAGCCCCCGCGATAAATGCGGCCGGTTCCAGCGTAGTGAGTTGGCTTTCATATGCATCCAAGGTGAAGTTTTCCAAAGTATCCGCGTTGAGATATTCAAGCATCCCATACCGCACACGCGGCTTAAGCGCCTGATGGCATTCGTACAAAAAAGCATACTTTTGCCTTAACGCGGCAATCTTATTCACACTGTATACTTTTGCACATACGCCTTGAACAGGCTCATTATACAGAATATCAAAAGCGGCAAAAATGAGTTCCATACTTTCGGAACTGAAGAAAAAGCTGTTTTCCTTTAGTTGCACATACATTCGATATAACCTCTTTTAAGACTTAATATCATTATCACTATACATCAGCCGTTTTCTAAAAGCAATCCTTTTTACCGACAAACTGTCGGTAAACACGATAACTTTCATCTTGTTTTCCACCTTCTCCCAAAAAGCGAAAGGCCCTCGAAACCTTACATTTCAAGGGGCTTTTGAACTGGTACGCCCGACTGGATTCGAACCAGCGGCCTTCAGAGTCGGAGTCTGACACGCTATCCAACTGCGCTACGGGCGCATATGCAGCTTATGTATTATAGCAAAGCTTTCAGTGACTGTCAAACGGTTCTATGCGTATGAATATCCGCATAAGCATGATTGATGAATCTTAGCGGGAGGGCTTTGAAATGGAAATGCGGATACTAAGTGAAAATGTAAATATGGAGCGGCTGATAGGCACAAATCAAATGCAAACGATGGTCGAGGGCGAGATTACGCTGCCCGGCGGGCTGAGAGAGGAAGCAAAAGTACTGCATGTGGGCTGCATGACTGTTTTAAACAGCAGCGAGGCCCTGCCCGATCGGGTGAATGTGGATGGCAAGGTGGTTTTCCATGTACTCTATACCCAAGGAGATCCAAACAAAATCCTTTCCATTGAGGCTTCCGCAGATTTTTCACAAAGCATGGAAATCGTCGGTGCGCTGCCGAAGATGCTGACCTTGACAGAAGCCGCGATTGAGCATACGGAAGCCGCCTGCTATAACGGGCGAATGACGCTGAAGGCCATTCTCCGCCTGGCGACGCGGCTTTTATCCCCCATGCCCGTGAGCGTAGTAACCGGCATTAAGGAAGTTGACGGACTTGAAATGAGGACGCAGACACTGCCTGTTAAGCGCATGATCAGCCATGGGAGCGGCACGCATTTTCTGCGCGAGGAATTTGAACTGAGCGATGCCTTGCAGGTACGGGACACGCTCTTCGGCACGGCACGGGCCTTTGTTACGGATATTTCCGGCGGGCAGAGCCGCGCCAACATAACAGGCAATGTGGAATTGGAAGTCTATCATGCCTCCGATTTTCTAAACCGTCCGCTCGTGATGACGCACCACAGCATTCCCTTTGAATACGCGGTGGATTTAAGCGGCGCCGCAGGGGATGCGCTGGAAGGTGATGTGAGCGTGCTGGATGTAGCGGTTGTTTCACAGGAGAACGGCGGCGACAACCGCATATTGCGCTGTGAAATTCAATTGATGGGCAGCGTTCGTTCGGATGTGATGGAGCGCGTTACTATTTTGGAGGATGCCTATACCACCCTTGGTAACGATTTGAAAATGACAACAAACCGCATCGTCTTTCGAGATGGCAACAACCGCGGCCAAGCCGCCGAATCCGGCAAGCTAATGCTGATGCTGCCCGAAGGAAGCCCCGCCTCAAGAACCGTGCTGGCAGGGTTCGCGACACCAATTATCACAGGTGCCGAGCAGCTTGGGGGGCGCCTGAGCGTAGAAGGCATACTGGAAATCACACTTTTGTACATGACAGACGATTCCAAAGCGCCCATTACCCTCGCCATGGAGGAAGCATTCCAAACGACCTTCGCACTGAAAACCGATACAGCGGATTTTCTGAATTTGGAAATATCGGATATCAATGTATCCGGTATTACAAGCGACCGTGTGGAAATGAAGTATATCCTGCATGCGCGGGTGAACGGCATTACCACACAGCTTAGGCCGATTATTACTGATATTGAACAAATCGCCGCCATAACAAACGGTGGCGGAATCGCCCTTTATTACGCGCAGCCCGGTGAAGGCCTATGGGATATTGCCAGACATTACCGCATAAAGCAAGAGCAGCTCCTTTCTTTGAACCCGGACCTGAAGGAAAACGAACTGCAGCCCGGGCAGAGCATCATGGTGTTTAAAAAAGAGGCGAAGTAAAAGAGGCTGCCGCGGTTGCGGCAGCCCTTGGCTATTTAAGCCATTATTCTTTTGAAAGGAAGGATTCTACGACATAGCCCTCCGCCGCATCGTGCTTCACTTTCACGAAACCTTCCTCCTCGCACCTTTCCAGCACGATAAGCCGCTGATCCTTATACAGCCGCATGACCACCGGCGCATCCATGCCCGGTTCCTGCCGAAGATTCAGCCATGAATCCGCCTCAATGCCTGTTACCGTCGCGTACCATGCGCCTTTTGGCAATTCCTGCGTTACGGGAACAAGGGTGGGCCTGGGCGTTGCGGTGGGCTTAGGGCCCGGTGTTTCACGAGCCGCGGGATTGATGGTAGGCAACGGGTTCGCGTGATCAGTCGCCCGCATCAGCTGTACACCGGGATAGTAGAAGGCGAGTATCTCGTGAAACGCCTTTCCCGCCTCGCCTGCCATATACTCCGCACCGCGCTGG
>JGI994J12354_10004695_pt1 | contig 12141 bp, 5 predicted proteins | sample IntmicLarv3ML3BL_FD_12354 | JGI IMG/M metagenome (IMG submission 12354) | reverse complement strand
TTACGGCTTCTGACCTTAAGCTGTCTTTCATTTACTCTACACCTCGCTTTCTCATTAACTATTTTTTTGTTTATATATATACTGTGTTTATATAAACCTACCGGAGCCATCCAAATTAATTCAGCGGCGTATATTTTCCTGTTTCCTGCTGTTTTGTGTCCATCGCTACTCACTTTTTCATCGGCTTTGGTATATTGGGTATTATTACTATTTACTATTATATTCCTCATCGGTTTTCTTCTCATTATTAATTAGTATCCAACCAAATGAGAACAATAACATTCCTGCCATTGATAATACCGGCACCGGCCAGCGAAGCATACCGGTTTGCGGTAGATTGCCAACATCCAGTGGGATATCATCAGGGTCAATTGTCCAAAGATCCTCTATACCCATTGGAATTTCATCAGGCTCTATCTCTTCATAAGAGCCTCTTAGAGGTGTCGGGGTTGGTGGTGGTGTTGGCGTTGTGGTTGGTGGTGGCGGTGTAGTCGGCGTCGGAGTCGGCGTCGGCGTTGGTGTAGGCGTCGGCCTTTCCGTCGGTGGCGGTTCTGTCGTCGGTGGTGTAGTAGGTATTGGCAGCACTTCTGTTTTCGGCTTCGCTGAAACAGAATATATCCAATCACCGGTACTGCCCGATGTTTGAGGCAGCATTATAATATAAGGTGCCGGTGTGTAATACCCGCTTATCGCTGTCGGTACTACCAAAAACATGCCCGCGCTTAAGCCCGAAAATGTTACCTTTCCGTTAGCATCTGTCACCGCAGATGTTCCTGTTATATTGTTATCATTTGCATATTTTTTCAATGTTAAGCTGAACTCAAGGTTCTTTGAACCCGAATCCATATCCTCAAAATTAATACCCGTTCCGGCAAACTGGCTGGCTATCGGGAATTTCAATATAATACCGCTGGCAAGCTCTGCGTCTGCAACCCGGTATAAATTTATTGTCATATTTTTCAGCGCATAACTGCCATGTTTCATTTCTATAGTAATGGAGCATGCTTTAGTTATATCCGGTACAGAGTATGCGCTGACGGGTACTACAAAGGCAGTCATGCTCATAACAAGCGCAGCCATTACTGCTATTATCCTCTTCACGCGCAATCAACTCCTTTCTCCACGTTTTCTGTATTTGATTAAGATATACAATAACATAACCAATATTAACGGTGCCGCCATCAACGGCGCAACTATCATTTCATCTATCTGAATCGCATCAGCCGTTATTCTAAGCTGCAACGCTTCTTTTTCATTATCAACTCTGTAACCCCTTACAAGAAGCCTATGGCTGTTAATGCCATACGGTGTACATGTAATCAATGTTGCGTATTCTTTACCTCTTGAAATATTTAAAAGATTAAAATCATCAGGATCGACCACCTCTATCTGGTCAACCTCGTAAGTATATTTTTCATTTAATATGCTGAAAGAAAACGTATCGCCAATCAACACCTTGTCAAGGTTAGTCAAAAGCAAAGCTGACGGTAAGGCCCTATGCCCCGAAAGCACCGTATGCGTGCTTTCACCGCCAACAGGTAGCGAAGACCCTTCAAGATGCCCAACGCCCACTTGCAGAACAGCTTCATCTGTACCATGATATATAGGCAAGCGAACATTGATAACAGGAATTTCCAAATACCCCATTACGCTAATATCATCACTAAATACCAACTGACCTAAATACTCCTGCATTTCCTCATCAGTCATTTTGTATCTGTCAGATTTATTTAACAGATTAGTATTATACTCATGTGCTCTGCGAAAAATCGCTTCATATTCACTTGTATCCATTCCCTCAACTTGCTTAGCATAATCATAAATCGCTCTGGATTGAACCCGCGAATTATAGAAATCACTAATTGTAGGATACAGCAACACGGAGAGACCAACCAAAAAAACCAAAATCAAAAGAATGGTCGATATGTGCTTTTTCATTGGTCCCTCCCTGTTGCTGTCCGGCGGGGATAAACCCCGCCGGTCAGCCTTTAAAACATCTTTAAATATTTTTAAATCTTTGATAATCGTTATTATTTAGCCATTCTATTTTTTTCTTCTTTTTTACGGCTACCAAGTAAAGTTGCCGCTGCAAGCATCATGCCTAAGCCTGATGTTGTGAACATTGCAGTACCGATACCGCCTGTGTCAGGAAGTCTAACGCCGGCTTTATTTTCTACTGCGAGTCTGTATTGATGTCCATGCTCAGCATAATACATCTGCCATTTGCCCAAATCGCTCTTAGTATCGCCCGGTTTGTTGTAAAGTACGCCGTCAATAAAGTGTACTGGTTTACTTGTATCGATTTTAGGTGCAATACCTAAATCCATAATCACATCAGAACCATCGTCTTCTGTCAGCTTGTTGAAACCATCAGGAGCTTTTGTCTCTACAATGTAGTATATTGCTGCATTGAAACCTTTAAGTAATACAACACCGCTTGTACCGGTAGTGATTGTTTTAGAAACTCCGGTTTCTCCGGATCTGCTGCTTTTAACAACCTGATATGTCTTATCTGTGTCTCCGCCTTGTGTTATATCTTTAAAGTAAACATTGTTATCGAGATCTCCATTTGAGTTTTCTCTGTAAACTTCAAATTCTGCTCCAGCCAAAGGAGTTGCATTTGTTCCATCTAATTTAGCGAATTTATAAATCTCAGCTTTATAAGTATGTACGGCTGCCTTATCTTCAACGGATGTTGTGGTTTCGCCTGAATCGCCCGGTTTTTTACTTGGGTCTCTACTGAATTCCAATTTAACATAGTTGTAGTTCGGATTGCCGCCTTCACCGTTTGAAGTTGCATTTTCTGCTACTGTAGCATTTTCATTCAAAATTGCTTCATAAACAACTTCTATTGTTTTACCTGCGTTAGCAAGTTGCTTGGTACGGAAATCTAAAAATTCAATTGTAAATGTAGCATTTATGCCACCAACTTGTACCCCAGTATCACCAGGAACATGAACCACGTAATCTGTACCTTTTGTTAACGCATTGCCGTCAACTGTAACTACCATATTAATTGGAGTCACTCCGTCAGCTTCCACATTAAGGTTCAAACCAGGCTGCATAGCGTCATGGATTTTAAATGTATAACCATTTATATAACCTAACATAGCAGGAACTTTAGTTAATAACTGGAACTCAACTACGGAATCTATCTCTGTATCAGTAAACTTCTTCCAACCTTCCGGTTGTTCCAAATTCCAAGCTGCGTTGAGACCTGCACCGTGTACATTCTTAACAAATTTCTCAATCGTAGGAACTTCTGCTTTAACTACTACATCAACCTCGCGGTCAGTTGATGTGAGAATACAGCTACCGATAATCATTTTAGTATCATCGCCGCCGCCCGGCATATCAGCTGCTACGAAGTAGTAACCAAGCTCGGCTTCCGGTATATCGAATTCAATAGATGTTACGCCGGTTGCTGAGATAGTCTTTTTACCATCTTCTGCTACAGGAGTATCTTTAATATACTTTCTAACAGCCTCACCAAACTTAAACATGTCAGGTGTATCTTTTGTTTCGCCTGTTAAATATGCGCGTAATGCTTCACCGGTTGGGCCGGATGTGTACTTCGCTGCATTTGCTGGAACTGCCATAAAAGCAACGAAATCTGCGCCATATTCTGTATCGTTGTAAAATGCAAGTGGTAATCCGGCAAATTTTGAGTTTATTACATATCCATAACCTGCGCCTGCGGTTTGATTCCCTGCGCCGTTGTAGGTCATGTTGAATATGCGATATATCAAAATATCGCCGAAAAGCTCGTGTCCGGTTGGTGCTTTCACTGTAATTTTACCATCTGTTGCTGCAAGAGCCGGAATTGTCATGCTGATCATTATGGCCATAGCCACAAACAAACTTGTGATTCTCTTCATAGTTTTTTTCATTGTTATTACCTCTTTTCAAGATTGTAATTGGATTTGGAGTTTTAGCACCGTATTGTATCAGCACCATTGTCCATACATTAAGTATCAATAAAAAATTTTTTTAAAGAAACCATGCGCATTTGGCTTTTAACCTCTATGCTTCATTATCGGCAGGTTTTAATTCTTTCTGTATAGTTTTTGGTAAATTTTTTCTAAATTTTTTATTTTTTTACCAAAAACACCTATGTTGCGCCGATTTACCATGAAGCATTTCAATAAATCATGTTTTTCATGAAATATTGCAGCAATTTGCCGCCTGCTTTAGAAATTCCATTACCGATAATCTCAGTAACTTGACTTGCAGCTGTTGCCGCTAAGCCTGCCAATCTCCCATTTCTGCAGGATACAATAAGTTGACCCCGGAGGAATAACTAACAAATCTTAGCTACAATAACTACAATTAAATTCCTAATCCAACTACTCTCTTATAGCCACCACAGACTTATAAAAGTCCTGTGCCGCTTTTACCCCTAATGTACAAGCCGCACTAAATATTCAGCCAAAATTCATACTATTTCCAGTATGCTTTCTGCATGTTTCCTATACTGAATACCTGGTTGCATTATCCGGCGGAATCACCTCGCCGAATAACTTAATTGTCAAGTTTCGTGTAAAATAATTTAGAAAAAATTGACTTTCTATATATCTGTTTTCTTTCTTGCTATCATTATCGCCGCTGCCGCAATCATCATGCCTGCGCCTGCAACTGTAAAGATTTTAGTACCAATACCGCCTGTATCAGGAAGCCTTATGCCTCCCATATTCTCTACTCCAATACAGAATACACTGCCGTAAGTCGAGTAATATTTCTGCCAATTGCTCTTTATTGCCTTATTATCTCCCGGTGCATTGTAGAGCACACCGCCTATAAAATCATTGAAAAAGTTAGGCGCTATCCCTAAATCCAGAAGCATATCAGAGCCATCATCATTTACAAGTTTATTGAAACCATCCGGAGCTTTTGTTTCTACAATGTAATACACCATCGCATCAAGCCCCAAAAATGTTATATAACCATCTGCCGGCGTAACTGCCGTAGTAATTGCGCCTGACGTTCCATCGGCAACGATTTTGTACAATCCATCTGAAACTTTTTTGAATTGAACAGGATTTATACCTTCACCGCTGTTTCCTACGCCTTTAAAAATACTGAATTCCGCATCCGCTAAAGGAGTTTTAGTTGTGCCATCCCCATTCAGCTTAGCATATTTGAAAATTTTAGCCTTATAAGTATGTACGATTGCGTAATCTACGTTTGAATAAGCAACTTTACCGTATATTCCCGGATGATTACTGTATTCTAATTTTGTAAAATTGTAATTTCCGTTGTCGGTTGGCCCGCTTGCGGCATTTTCTGTCAATGTAGCTTTTTCATTTAATATTGCCGGATATGTTACTATAATATTTCTGTCTGTCCAATCTTTTGTAAGCTCGATGAAGTCAATAAACTCAACTGTAAATGCGTTCTTTTCACCTTGAACAGAATATGTATCAAACTGATAAACATAATAATCTACATCACGCTTTAAAACTTTTCCGTTTCCTTCTACTTTTATGGTGTCAAAATCTGTATCTCCATTGCTTTTTGTTTTAAGGTTCAACCCAGGCTGCATAGCATCGTGGATTTTAAACTCATATTTCATGTAACCGACATATCCCAATATAACCGGTGCTTTAGTTTCAATTTTAAATATAACTTCATCACCGATTGCGGCATCTGTGTCCTTACGCCAGCCGTCCTCTGCTTCAACGCCCCACGCTTCAGGAGTTTCAGCAACATGTTTAACCGATTTTTTAATTGTTGGAATTTCCGTTTTTACATTTATAGCAACATTGCGGTCTGTTGATGTGAGGAGACAAGCCCCTGTAATCTCATTATTAGGATGCTCGCCCGAAACCGGCACGCCTGTATTCGTATGGGTTAATATAATATAGTATCCAAGTTTATCCGCAGGTATATCAATTTTTACCAGATCTCTGGTTTGCCCTTCCGGTATGGAATGTTTATATTCCGGCTCATTATTCCAGCTGTAATAACTTCTGAAATACTCCGTAAATCCAAATAAATCCGATGAATCATCTTCTTCTCCGGTTAAATACATGCGTAACGCTTCACCGGTAGGTGTTGGATATTTTGACGCATTATCTGATAAGAATTGAGCAAAGCCCGAACCATAGTCCCCATCAGCTGCAAACCCCGCAGGAAGTGTAGCATATTTTGGATTCAATTTGTATCCATATCCCGCACCCTCTTGCTGGTCTCCAGCTCCAGTATAGGTGAGATCAAAAATACGGTATGCTTTAATATCTCCCATAAGTTTCCCTGAAGAGCCCGTTGCCTTTACCGTAATACTTCCCGGCTTGGCGGCCGCGCTGACCGATATAGCCATACCCAGCATAAGAGCCGTAACAATAAACAAGCTCGCTAACTTCTTCATTGTATTTTTCATCTTAATCTCCTCCACTTCAAAATTGCCCCGGAGTCCAAGTCTCTGGCAATATTGAATATTTTGCGCTATTTTCTAATTCCATATTTATTTAAAAATCTGACTGCTTCTTATTTTCATCCGGCAACAGCCGCCGGTCTTATCGCTTTCTGAATTTCTGCTGCAATCTTATTCCCAGTTTATCAGCAACACGAAGTGACCAGCCAAATTGCTCTCGCTATTCCAACCTAAACATCTGGTTGGACACTTCCTATTGCTGTCCGGCGGAGCAAATCCCCGCCGGACAACTATAGTTATAAGCATTGCTTAAATTAATTTAGTAAAATAGAGTTATTGTTGAACGCTCGTTTTTTTCCTAGCGATCATGATAACTGCTGCTGCAAGCATCATGCCAGTACCAGCTACTGTGAAGATTGTACGGCCGATACCACCAGTTTCTGGAAGTTTATCGCCAAACAAGTTTTTGATTTTTAATGAAGCGAACAGGTCAGCTACATTAGTTGTAGCTGTTCCTTGAAGCTCCCAACCCCAAGCATTGTTTACGTAAACCCATTGATATAATTTTTCAAGGTAACCTGTTGTAGCATTGTATTCTGCATCAATACCTACAGGAACACAATCTTCAAGAAGGTTGAAGCCGTCTGGAGCTTTTGTCTCAACGAAGTAATAGAAACCTTCATCTAAACCTTGAACTGTGATTTTACCGCTTGCTGGAGTTACCATATCATAGCTGCCCGCTTCATTGAAAACATAAGTGTTTTCATCAGTAGCAGTTGCTTCTAAAGAAACTTTAATTGCGCCTGCATCTGGAGCTGGTTGATTTTTAAGAACTGCTTCTACAGCTGCGTCAGCTTGAGCTTTTGTTCTGTAAAGTCTGAAAGTAGCATCAGCAAGATATTTTTCTACCTTATCTACTTCTGCAAATTTCAAAACATCAACTTCAAATGTGTAAACTTTAACAAGAATTTCTGGCGTTTTGTTTGTTTTTGATGAATCATATGGATTATTGCTGTACTCAAGTAATGCTTTGTTATAGTTATAATTTGGAGATTCGTTTGCAACTAAAGCATCTTGATTCAATTTAGCTGTGTACTCAATAACAAATTGGAATCCTGCCCATTGTGACTTGGTAGAATCAGAAGCATCCATTGCATACCAATCTGTAAGTATGTTAGGGAAGTCAATTGTTATTGCTGTGCCCTCTGCATGTGCCGCAGAGGTAACATTGAAAGTACCTACTGCTTTGCTATGAGGATTACCAGCTTTATCAAGTACTGAAACAGTTACAGTACTATCGCCATTAAATGTTAAGCCTTTGCTTAATATGTCATGAACAGTATATTTGTATGCTGTATAACCATTCATGTTAGGTATAGTTGTTATAATTTGGAATTTAACATCTTCGCCGATTTCAGCGTCTGTAGAAGATCTCCAGCCTGTTTCTGCTTCAGTATGTTGTCCAGCATTTCCATCAAAGCGTGGTGTATCTTTTACGTCTTCTACTTTTTTATCAAGAGTAGGAGCATCTACTTTAGGTTTGAAAGTTTCACAATCGTCGTTTGTTTTAAGTCCGGCTACACCAATAACATCGCCGCTTCCGTCCTTAGCTGTTGCATCACCAAGTACGAGGAAGTAACCGAAAGCATTACCTAATTCAGATATACTGAACATAAGAGTTTCGCCACTTGCCACTTTAGAAGCTACAGGAGCTATACTATGTGCGCTAACATAATTTTTAACAATAGTTGCAAATGCATGCATTCCAACGCTGTCAGATTGCTTAAGGTGTGTTATATAATCCATGAGTGTTTGAGAGCTTGCAGCTTTGCTTCCTAAGAAATTGCTAAAGCTATTAGCGCCAGTAGAGTTAGTCTTAACATATGCTGGCAAGCCTAAAAATTCATTAGGTAATCTATAGCCGTATGTACCATAGCTTGACGTGGTTACATTGTAAATTCTGTAAACACTGAATGTCTCACCGTCGATACTTGTGTTTGTGTTGCCTGTGTTGTCAATCTGAATTGATGAAATTGTTGGTGCTGGTGCTGCTTGTACCGGCACTACTATGCTAAGCAAGAGAGCCATTACAATAAACATACTTGAAATTCTTTTTACCAAATTTTTCATTTCTGTTCGCCTCGTTCCTTTAATTAGTTTTTGAATTTCTTCTTGCTATTTTCTTGCAAAACCTTACAGATAATTTAGTGCTTTTAACTTATACTCTTACACCTAGGAAAAGTCACCCACCCTTCGCCTAGTCGTGAAGAGAACTGCTCCTGCCAGAGCAATAGCTACTGCACCTGCCTGTATGAACGGTAAGCCGCTTGTGCTACCGGTCTCAGGCAATTTTACGCCTGGAATATTACTTATTTCTACATTGTCACCGTAGAGCTTAACGTCTGTATGCCCTGCTTCAAATCCGTCTAGGGCTATAAGTTCAGCCTCTTCCGGCAGGAAATATCCAGGCGCCGCTACAAGTTCCAATAAAGCGTACGTATTTCGAGTTAAAACATTCTCTTCTGCCAGATTATCTCCAAATCTAGCTGTACCATTAACTGTAATTCTATCCATTATAAAGTAATATGTTCTTCCGTCAGATCCTGCAATCGTTTCTTCTACAGGTATGCCCTGAGCTTTCAGAGTAGCTACTCTAGCCTTCGCGGGAAGCCACTTAGCTTCTTCCGGCTGATATCTGGCATACAGTGCGAAATGCACTCCGCTCAGCGTATTTTCAGAAAATTTATCTATTTTAGTCAATGTAAACTCTGCTGTATGGGCATGACCGCCGCCGCTCGTCCTGAGGATAACCCAGTCATAAGAACATTCATCTTTAAACTCCGCATATCCGGTAACTTTGATTTCGTTAGTTACATGAATTGTTTCACCTTCATCACCTAAGAGCATAACTCTGTATGAGAGTTCAATAGGCGTTTTATCAGGTAGTGTAATGCTGAACTTATTTTTGTCCGTTATTACGTATCCATATACTACATCTAAGTCACCTTCAACAAGTGTTTGATTTACCCAGTCTGTTCCGTCAAAGGTTTTCACCCTTATACTGCTGGTGTATAATTCCAGATTCAAGCTCATTTCATCATCAACTTTAATAGTGGTTTTTCCGCCTATGTTAAGCTGCGCTCCGGCTGAATTGATTTCAACCTTTACGTCTGCGGAAGCCCCTCCTGCATATCCCATACTCTTTACAACCGGATCGTACTTAACAGTTTCTCTGTCCCTATGCACTGTAGCCGGTTGATTATTATAGTAGGTTTGCAAAGTTGCGGTGTTATTAAATAGAACATCACCACTGGCATCCTTGTTCAAGATAGCGTTATCCTTAACTCGCAAGCTGTACGTTATAATATAAGAACTGCCGCCATCCAGCCACCAATAACCATACTCATCCCGATTTGATGTATCAACAACATCTGTCCAGCCCGGCCCGGCCGTCGGATGAGGTATATCACCCAAATTCAAAGACCACGAATTTGTACCGCTTGGAGCAGAAACCTTTAAATCGGCATTATATATACCAAGTGTTTCTGTATATGTTCCACCCATTCCTATAATGTCGTTCAAATCAGTTATTCTTACTCTTCTAAGCCTCATCGAACCAGGTACATATTCAAGCGCCGGATCGAATGTATCAGTAATAAGCGGTGGTTTGTGCTGACTCGGGGTATCTCCGTCAGACATGAATCTCCAGTTACCGTTATTTAAGCTGACTGTGTAATCAAAAGCACTCGTACTTGGATTCCACTTACCAAATTTAGCTATCATTGGCTGAATACTGGTATGGCCGAATGCATACTCATTACCATACCAAGCATCTACATTGTTCTGAATCCTATTGTACTTAAGATCCTCCTCAACATATCGTCTGAGTGTTTTTGAAGGATCCAGAATATTACTTCTACCGTCAACCCGCCTTACCGATTTTGGCAAATCATATGTTATCGTGACTATTGTCGGATAATTGCAAGGCCACTTGGCAGCATTACTGGTATTATTCCTCGTTGTCGTTTTAACGCCATATGAATATGCCCATATGCGTCTATCCGTTGGTGATAGGGCAGTGCCATGTGTATAGAACCATTTAGCAGGATCAATTTCAGTTGCCAGTTGACCTGTATAGGCATGCCTAACTTCAATCGTGATATTTTCAGGCAGGTTTTCAAAAGAAAAATCTCCACTGCCGTCCAGTCCGCTCACTTCTATATAGTCTGTAAAGAGCACATGCTTATTATAAGCGGTTTTCGGAAGGTTCAACTCTATTTTGAAAGAAAACTTATCAGCGAGCTCTTTATGGCTTTTGTCTATTTTGAAAGATCCAACGCCAAGGTCAATTTCTGCCTGAGCCGACAATTCGGGAGTCTTAACTTTATTAACAAGAGTTACCCCGTTATCAAAGTCCGCTTGGGGAGCAGTCGAGTGGAAGGTTATTTCATACATATAATATCCACCGTCAGGCGGAATATCATTTGGTATTGTATAGGCAAACGACTTCCTGTTAGAAGTTACCGTAAGACCCGGGAAGCTATGCCCGGGACCAATATAGCCGCTTACATAAGGCACCCAGTGTCCGTTTGCAGTTCTGCGGTCTATCCACATATGATCCAAAAGCGTTTGATTGCCCTGCAAAGTATCGGTAACTGCCTTACCATTCATATTTGTATATCCGTCACCAACGCTAACTCTCCATTGAATAGATGGTGTTCCATACTCATTAGCCTCAATAGTGTAGGCTTTTTTAAACAAGAGGGATGCCATAATTCTTCCTACAGCGTAATCCCAATCTCTTACTTCTTTACCATTGTTGTCTTTTCCATATACAGTTACATAGTTAACTATCTCGGTTAAATCAGCATCCCAGCTGCTCTGGAATACAGCATTATCCAGTGTAACTTTGTATGTTACTGTAGCTTTTTCACCTTTATTCAGCACAAGGCCCGCAAGATTCAGCGAATATGTGCCCTTAGATTTACTTATGGTCGCATTTGTAAAGGTTTTATTAAGGCTTGGTGATTTCAGCACGAAGCTGTTGCCCAAGGTTATATAGCCTTTTATATCATCTTCAAGCTCTACGCCATCAAATAAAAATCTTTTTAAAAACATCAAGTCACTAAGCTCAATATTTTTAACCGTTCCGCCATAAGCCTCTAAAGTAAGTTTATACTCTACAGTTCTGCTATTGCGGTCAAAACCGATAATTTCCTTGGTTATTCCAATGCTTACAGCATTATCAATGGTGAGTGTTACTTTAATATCATCACTAAAGTCGATTTCTTTTGTTATCGTTTGACCATTTGAACCAAACTCAGCATCAACCATAATTGAGAAATATACATTGTTATAATTATCGATAAAGTTACCGTTACCGGGAGCAGGCGATCCATCATTAAGTACTTTATAGAACTTAACTTTTATGGTTCCGTCTTTATAAATTATATATTCACCAATGTCTTTATCCGTTGATCCTTCAATTGATGATTTAATAGCTCCAGGTAATCCGGCAGCTGAAATCTGGTCTCTTCCATACGGGAAAACATGCTCAGGCAAAGTATAAGTTAAGTAACCTTGCGCATCATATTTCATTGCCCTCTCACCGGGCTCCTCCGCAAACGACAGGAGTGCTCTGTATTTCGCACCTGCTTTTACAACATCACCGTCAGAAACCGGAATCCATTCGCCGCCTTCATATTTCTTAACAACAGCTTCATCCAAGAAATCTTCAAGTCTGGATGATTCTATAACCGTACTATACA
>JGI994J12354_10004694_pt1 | contig 12141 bp, 8 predicted proteins | sample IntmicLarv3ML3BL_FD_12354 | JGI IMG/M metagenome (IMG submission 12354) | reverse complement strand
GGGGGGGGGGGGGGTAGCAATCAGAAACACCCCTACAACGCGTGCAGATGCCCCTAGAATTGATTTGTTATGTATTGCTACCATATTTTGATAGTTTGAAATTCGCCTTTTCATAAAATTTTGTCAACTCTTATTTTTGCCAAGCCTCTTCTAAACTCATTAAATTTTCCACTAAAAAAATAGAATTTTTTGTTTATTTTTCACATCAAAAATCATTCTTTTTTATGCCTTAACTTTCTCTAAAAAAACCTCTATTTTTTTGTCATTTTTTAAATAATGAGCTACGTATTTTAAGATTAATTAAATAGTAGATTTCTTCTGATTGAGTATTTTCAAATTCCTCCCTGCACAACGCGGCAAACTGGGTTTGCATCTATTATGCCCTTCTACATAGACAGACTCACGCATTGCTTCGCAATTGCTGAACTCGATTTCTAGGTAATCGTTTTTTAGTTCATCTCACTATAAACAAATTATCCCGTGTAATGTACAATTTCGGAAAAACGTATTAGCGATCAGCGAAGCTATCGCGTATCAATCTATTTTGCACCACGTACTTTAATATGATGCGCGCTTGAATTGGGGTAGTTATTTTATCGTTTACAAAAAATATTTTTGTAAATGATAAAATGCCCCAATTCAAGTGTAGGGACTCTCACATTGAGCACCACTCACGTTCTGCAAATGCAGTTTCACCAATATGGATGCAAACCCAGTTTGCCTCGAATGCAAGCTGAGCAAGCTTGCCGAGGTTTCAAAGGGCGAGAAGCCCTTTGCGGGTGATTCGAAAGGGGCAAAAAGCTCCCTTCGTTAGTATAGCTTCAGCTTTGCCGAGGGTTCTAAGGGGCGTGAACGGAAAAAGTCTTTCATTGAGAAGAATAAAAAAACTTGTTTTAGGATATGGAAATTATTAGCTTTTGTGTATGTTTAACAAAGGATGGATTTGTCTATTTAGTATATTTGCAATTTTTGAAATTGCGATTGCGGAGGATGTCAGGTCTAAAGAAATCGTTTCTGCTTGCAATATGGAGAAAAACATCCCTTCGCCCAGAAAATCTTTATTGGAAGATAGATCAGTTTGCACGCCTTGGATAATAGAAGTAAATACACCTATCACGGTTTTTGCAATAAATGCGAAAACAGGAAAATGTGAACAAAATACTGTTCCTGCATATAAACCAAAACATGAGCTCTTCCCTGCTACTGATTTAATAGAAATTTCAAATACGCCTACAGATTCAAATATAATTGAAATAATTGTGAAAAAAGAAAGTGCCTTTATTTTCACGAGTGAGCTTTTTGAAAATCTTTTCAATGATCCATTTGATGAAGAAAAAGAAAGAAAATTTGCAGCCTTTCAATTCCGTATAAAATTTACGACGGATAAAATCATCAGCGAAGAAAGAGTTGTTTTCTTTGATGAAAATAAAAAAATGATTGCATCTAATCCATGGGAGGCTGGTCATAATGATGAAAACCGCAGTCTTGAAAATTGGGATAAAAGATATTTAGCTGGCTCTTATAGATGGAAAAAAGCGCATGAAAACAAAAGTTTATATGTTTGCGAATCTACGAATAAAGAACTCAAAGAAGAAATCGTTTCCTATTTTATTGGAGAGTCTGGATTAGAAGAATCTTTTTATATTTTTTTTACCGAAGTAAAAACTTACGAGTTTGAAAGACTCACATCTAACAAAGAAGTTTCATACACAGAACTCCTAGACTTCGCCAAAGACTTCAACGGAAAAGTAATCACTTTTAAATTACGCTTTTAAGTAAACTGATAAGGCTAGTAAAGCATTGACTTTTCTCTTAAAACTTCACTTTAGATACAGTTATTTTTAATGGATATTATAAAGATGTATGAGTGTATCATATTTTCCAATGCAACAAAAATTATCTTTTTGATAATCACACTGTGCACAGTCTGACGACAAATATTTCTATGAACATACAAATTTCGGCAAATCGTATTAGCGATTGCGAAGCAATGCGACACACAAATTATTCTGCGCAGTTTAAAACTTTGTTAACTTACATCAGCGATTGCGCGTAGCCAATGCGTCTTAGTTTAGAGTGTATTTTAAAATTACGGAAAATCGCATGAGCGATTTGCATGGGCAAATGCGGCACGGGCCTTCTTTGCAGGATAGTAAGCGAACTATGATGCGCGCTTGAATCGGGTGGAATTATATTTTTACAAAAAATATTTTTGTGAAAATATAATCCCCGATTCAAGTGTAGAGACTCTCACATTGAGCACCACTCACGTACTGCAAATGCAGTCTCACCAATATGGATGCAAGCCCCGCTTGCCTCGGTTGCAAGGCTGAGCAAGCCTTGCCGAGGTTTCGAAAGGGCGAGAAGCCCTTCGTCTGGTGTAGCCTCGGTTTCGAACGGTAATAAAAAAGATTGCGATTTTAAGATGGGTATGTGACAATACATTTTTTAAGGGGAAGGAAATATATGAAAAAGTATGCAGTATTTTATTTTGCATTTGTGTGTCTGTTTTTTTGTTGTGAGAGTGTCGCTAAGCCAAGAATAGGATTTGGCCCGCCAACTATTCCATTTCAAGAGTCAGACCCAAGCGAGTTCGTGAATCATCCTGAATTATGGCCAGAGCTTGCCAAAAATTCTGAACTATACTTAGCTCTTGATGGACAGCTAATCAGTGCAGGAAACTGGTTGAAAAGATTAGATGTCAAAAAATTTGTCGAGATGTTGAAAACTCAAAATCTTAAACTCGGCATAGAATACTCTCTTTGGGGCGACAAAGAATGTGAGAAAATGGAACAAGGAGTATATTCCGCAAATCGTATGATATATCATATCTTAGATAGAATCTATGCCGAAGGAGGCTCTGTCTACTCTCTTCACCTCGACGGCGCAGATGCTCGAATGATGAAAGGCAATCACAGACTCGCTGAACAAGGTCTTACTCTTGAAGAGTATACTGAAGTAATTTTATCTTTTTTCCAAACTGTTCATAAAAAATATCCTGATATAAAAATCGGATTTATTATCGACCCAAAAGGTTGGGATTATGATAAAGATAGTCCTTGCTTTTTCAATATAGGTAGCACCGCAAACACAGGGATTTATTTGGAAGATTTGATAAATGCTGTCTATAATAAATTCAAAGAACATAATGAACCTATAGGATTTATTTCTCTCGATTGCCCATATCCTTACTATAAATATGAGCGCTCATACGACCACAAACAAGATGTCGACTGCCCTGCCGCAATCTTTCGATTACAAGAATGGTGCAAAGAAAGAAATCTTCCACTGATGCCTATAGTAAACACTGAACCTCGTCATAGCAAGCCATTGGAAGAACTCACGCCTGAAGAAATTCTCGATACAAACCGTGCATATCGTGAAGATTGTTTTAAATATATTCGCGCTCTGCATGCGGATGGAATAAATCCTGAATGGATTTTGTTAGAATCTTGGTATGCAGTGCCCACAAAAAATGTTCCTGAAAATGAAGAAGGTTCATTTTTCCACACAACAAACGAATGTATTAAACTTATTAATGAACTCTATGGAGATTAATCGACTTACCTAAATATACTTTGCAAAAAAACTTCTTTATTCTTTAAAGAAGTTTTTTCGAATATTTGAATAATAATGTATGAACTCTAATTACTTTCGCTTTGCGCTTTGATTTCCGCAATATGTTGCTCTAAATCTCGCATGAAAGCGTCTCTGTCTTTAGGAGAAATAATTGCGACAGGTTGAATCTTAAACTTTTTTTCGTCATAAACAATTTTGATTCGAGACAAAGACCACCCTGCTCCACTCAATATAGTATTCGATTTTTCAAAAGACTTTATCTGCAAATACGGAATCTTTTTTCTCATAAGACCAAATTGAATATAAAGATAATCATCTTTCAAAATATATCTACAAGGCAAAAACAGAATTCTAATCAGAGCATAAGAAACAAATACAACGCCAAATGCCGATAAAAAAGATTCTAAAACCCCGAGTTTTTCAAACGTGTAATAAAAAGTATGCGCACTCGAGAATATCATAACCACAAATAAAATATATAATATACTCATTCCCGAATAATGAACTTTATCTTTTGAACTTCCTGCTTTCATATCCTGAAATCCTCAAAAAATAATTCCTCTTTTGCAATATAATTCAACCACAAGAAGTGGCATTATTTGACACTGAAGGAATAGGCATAATTGCGGCATACTTGCTACTTAAAAAAAATTAAAGAATTCTTCATTCTTCATTTTTAATTCTTCATTAATTTTGAGATTGACCGCAAAAAACCATAAGAATAGCATCAGTTAAAACTTGATGGAGGAAATATGAAAAAACTAATACTTATATGTTTATGTTTTTTGCCCGCTTTGTTGTTGGCAAAACCTTATAAAATATCAATCTGCCCAAATGGCATGGCGGCTAGTGAAACTGACACTGCCTCCTATTTAGCTTATCCCGAAACTTGGGCAAACGTGGCAAACGCTGCAGATTTATATATGTGCTACGATGCCAACCTTGTTGAAAAACCTTGGCATGGACACAAAAAAGTAGATGTTCAACTACTCGTTGATACACTCAAGAAATTTGATTTAAAAATCGGTTTAGAATTTTCTCTTTTCGGAGCTAAATCTGCGACTCGTTCTGTGGGTCAACATTCTGCCGATACTGTCATTGCTCTCATCGACAAAATTTATGCCGCAGGTGGACAGTTATATTCTCTGCACCTCGACGGTCCTGAATATAGAATGCTAAAAGGTCTTACTCGTGACCCGAATATGGGCTTGGAGCTCGACGCATTTACAGATGAATTGCTATTATTTTTCAAAACTATACACGAAAAATATCCTGAAGTTAATATAGGTTTAATCGCTTGTCCGCACGGTTGGGATTATGATGAAGATCATATAGGTTTTAATCCTGGATATACTCAAAAATCGGGTTTCTATTTGAAAGATGTTCATAACGCTATTTACAAAAAGCTGACTGAAGGCGGAGAGAAAATCGCATTTATTTCTGTAGACCACCCATATACTTTTTATACAAGATATAGATCTCATAGTACTATGCAAGAAGTTGATCCCAAAGCCACATTTCTCTTGCTCCAAGATTGGTGCAAAGAGCGCAATATAGATTTAATGGCAACAATAATTTCAGAACCAAAATACCACGGAGATGTTTCAACTTTTGATGAAGAAAAGAAAAAAGAATGCGATATAAAATTTCAAGAAGATTGCTTAAATTATATTGAAAAATTGCATGCCGATGGAATCAATCCACAGTGGTTTCAAATTCAATCTTGGTATAAAGTGCCCTGTACATATGGGCCTGAAGATAAAGACTACTCTTTCTTTAATAATGCAAAAAAATATATTAAACGCATAAGTGAGCTCTATGGGCAATGAAGAATGAAAAATTAAGAATGAAGAATTGTATAAGTCATAATTCTACATTCTTAATTAAAATATTTTAATATGAAAAAAATTATTCTTATTTATTTTTGCTTTTTGCCTGCAATGCTGTGGGCAAAAGATTATAAAATTTCGATTTGTCCAAACGGATTAGCTTTTGATGAAACTAATACAGAAGTATATTTGGCGCACCCAGAAACTTGGGCAAATACCGCAAAAGGCGCAGATTTATTCATGTGCTACGATGCCAATCTTGTCGATAGTCCATGGCTAGGCAACAAAGCAATAGATGCAAAATTGCTAGTTGAATCTACAAAAAAACAGAACTTAAAAATCGGAGTTGAATTCGGACTTTTCGGCAATAAAACTCCTGATAAATCTCAAGGAATAATCGCAGCTGAAACTCTTTTTTCTATCATCGATAAAATCTATAACGCAGGTGGAAGTGTGTATTCTATTCACCTCGACGGCCCTGAATATAGAATGCTAAAAGGCTTGTGCTCTACTCCAGAAAACGGTTTAGAGCTCGACGCATACACAGAAGAATTGTTGATATTTTTTAAAACTGTGCACGAAAAATATCCTGAAATTAATATAGGTCTAATCGCTTGCCCACATGGATGGAATTATGATGAAAATCATTTTGGATTTCACCCTACATTTACAGAAGGCTCAAAACTTTATTTGAAAGATATTCATAATGCTGTCTATAAAAAATTGAGCGAAAACGGAGAAAAAATCGCATTTATATCTGTGGATCATCCATATGAATTTTATACTTATTTAAAATCAATTGATAAAAAACATGATATTAATCCGAAAGAAACATATCTGTTAATTCAAGATTGGTGCAAAGAACGCAATATAGATTTGATGTCTACAATAATCACAGGGCCAAAAGTTCATGGAGAATTTAAAACTCTGACCGCAGACCAGCGGGAAAAGTGCGATATCGCCTTTGAAGAAGAATGTATAAAATATATTGAAACTCTACACGCAGACGGAATCAAACCGCAATGGTTTCAAATTCAATCTTGGTACGAAATGCCCTGCAAATATGGCCCCGAAAGTGAAGAACTCACATTCTTCCACACCGCCAACTTGTGTATACAACGAATCAAAGAACTCTTCGAGTAGTAAGGGAATCTCTACTAACACTCTGCTTAGTCATCTAGATAATTTTTCCTCTTTAAAAAAAATCAACCCCATTTGAATTGACAAAAAAGATATGCTCACGTAATAAATTTCAAAGTTAAACCGCAATAGTAATTCTTAATAAAAATAGTAAATAAAGGCTTTAAATGGAAATTTTCTCAGCAATATTTTTAGTACCAGCAATCACTCTCTTCGTACTTGTATACTGGATTGTAATGCTACGTAGAGTTGTCCCTACAAATATGGTACATATTGTTCAAACACGCAGAAGAACAGTATCCTATGGGAAAGGTCAAGACGGCGGAAATGTTTATTATGAATGGCCATCTTTTCTTCCATTAGTTGGCATTACAAAACGTGAACTCCCTGTTTCAAACTTTGATTTAGATTTAGTAGAATACGAAGCTTATGATAAAGATCGTCTACCATTCGTCTTGGATATTAAGGCTTTTTTCAGAATAGATAATACAAATGAAGCCGCTAATAAAGTATCATCTTTCAACGAACTTCATGGACATCTACAAGGCATCGTTCAAGGAGCAGTACGTTCAATTATGGCAAATGCTAAGCTTGAAGAAATCATGTCGGAACGCTCCGTTTATGGCGAAAAATTTACTCTTTCAGTAGCAGACCAATTAAAGGAATGGGGAGTAATCACCGTAAAAAATATTGAACTTATGGATGTTCGTGACACTAAAAATAGTAAGGTCATTGAAAACATCATGGCGAAGAAAAAGTCTGAAATTGAAAAAGAATCTCGTGTTGAAGTAGCAAGAAATAGACAACTCGCAGAAACCGCGGAAATCGAAGCTAATAGAGAAGTTGAAATCAAAAAACAAGATGCTAAAGAGTCTGTAGGCAAAAGAGAAGCTGAAGTTGAAAAAGCTGTCGGAATCATGCAACAGAAAACTTTTCAAGATATTAACGAAGAAGCTAAAGTGACAAAAGAAAAAGAGATGGAAGTTATCAAAGTTAATGATGTAAAAACCGCAGAAATCAAAAAAGCCACAGAAATCATCAAAGCCGAACAAGATAAAAACGTTATAATTTTAAAAGCTGAAGCTAGCTTAGAGTCAGAGAAAAAAGCAGCCGATGTTGTTATTGTACATGCCGATGCTAATTTGAATTCAAAGAAAAAAGAAGCCGAAGGTATAAAGGCAGAGGGTGAAGCTCGTGCCGATGCAAAGAAACTCGATCAACTTGCATCTGTTATTGCGCAAACAACTCTTGCAAAAGAAATAGGCGAGAATAAAGGATATCAAGAATATCTTGTGCGTATAGAAGAAGTTAATGCGAATAAAATTGTCGGAGTCGAACAAGCAAAAAATCTCGGAAAAGCTGATATAAAAGTTATCGCAAACTCAGGAGATGTTTCGACAGGAGTGACATCTGCGAGAGAAGTTTTCACAGCTAAAGGCGGAACAAATCTTGGAGGAATGTTGGAAGCCTTTGCAAATACCGAAACAGGAAAAGCTGTATTTGAAAAATTTATTAAACCTAAAAATAACGAATAAATTTTTTATAAATTAAAAATAAAAGCCGACCTATCCTAAAAGATATCGGCTTTTTTAATGATTCTAAATTTTTTGCTCTTTTTAAAGAGGCGGACTACGTCCTTTAATTCTAGTTAAAGAATAGCATTCAAGAAGCGTAAAGAGAAATTAGAAAAGCCGGCCTTAAAGCCCAATGCAAAGCACAAAGTGCGCCTCTTTAGAAATAGTAAAAAACATCTTTAAACTAGAATCAAAAAACGCAATAAGACTCTTTTAAAATAAAAAACCGAAGCAAAAAGAACTAATCCTTAGGTGCTTCGGTATGTTTTCGTTCTTCAAAAAATTCTATACTAATAGCTCATTTTGAGAGCGGTGATTTCGTCGAGTTTATCTTGGAGTTCTTGCGCCTCGTCTGGGAATACTCGAATGAGGTCTTTTGTTTCTTTTTGGTCTTCGTGGAGATTATAAAGACGTTTGAATCTTTCGACTTTTGCATCTCGAACAATTCCTTCGATATATTTAAAACCGTCTTTGCGTATAGTTCTTATGCCATTTCCACTCTCAGTGACAATGTAAGGTCTTGCTTGTTTTTTGCCTTTCCAAATATTGAGAACAGAAAAACTATCAGGAGCCGCATGCTCGCCACGCTCAAGCTTGTAATCGACAATTTCAGCTATTGTTGCCATAATATCGACCAAAGAAAATTCTTCGTCACTACGCGCGTCTTGAGGGAAATTTTTGCCCCAGCGTAGCATAAATGGAATATGCGTTCCGCCTTCAAACATTGAACCTTTACCGAGTCTATATTCACCATTTAATCTGATACCTTTGCGTTGAACATCTTGCATATAATTCAAAATAGGATTTCCACCATTTGGATCTTTACTCCTGTCATAGTCTACAGTTTCGCAATCTGCGCCATTGTCGGCAGTCAAAATGAGAATAGTGTCGTCGTAAATATTTTTCTTCTTCAAGAAATTGACAATCAAACCTACCATATCATCAGCATCTAGGATGTAGTCGCCATACTCGCCCAACTCGGTTTTTCCTGCGTTTTTCTTAGATGGAGTAAAAGGTGCATGAAGAGCAGTTGTAGCGAAATACAAATAGAAAGGCTTATCTGATTTGCTAGCTTCTTCTAGCCAAGCAAGAGCCTTTTCATTCAAGACATCTTGAGTAGTATCAAACACACGTTGAGGTGCATCAAAGCCAAAAAACTTAAATTTAATGCCATTCCATTCAGATTCGTAAGGATTCATTTCATCAGACTTCAAGCCCCAGATAGCATCATTCTCCATAAAAATACCCATCACATCTCCATGATTTTGAGGAACTATAAATGAGTAATTAAATCCTGTGCTATTAGCGCCGACATCTATAGGTTTGCGCAAATCAATAGGGCCAGCCTTTGAACCAAAGCCCATGTGCCACTTGCCCACGATTGCAGTATTATAGCCTTTTTCTTGAAGCATTTTTTGCAAAGTGAGTTTTTCTGCAGCAATGTGCAAAGGCGAATATTGAATGTCTCTAATAGGAACTCTGAAAGGAAAAGACCCAGTCATAATGCCATAACGCGTAGGCGCGCAGACAGAACAAAGAGTACTTACATTAGAAAAATTCATGCCTTCTTTTGCTAAAGAATTCATGTTTGGTGTTTGAACCAAATTTTCAGGAGCACCATTTGCATTGATACATCCATAACCAAAATCGTCCATCAAAATCAAAACGATATTAGGCAATTTTTTTGCGCCGAATGCTAGAGAACTTACTAGCATTAAAATTAATGTAAAATATTTTTTCATTTCTAGTCCTTTGATTCAATATATAAATTTATGCACATTTCATAGTTTTTTCTGAACATAGAAGAGGGGATAGCGTTATTGCGTAGCAATCGCGTAAGGGGCTTGCCCCTTCTATGGAAGGCAGTACTACTACCTAGTCATTTTATCGTTTCTGATTTTGTCGAGTCTTGCTTGAAATTCTTCGACTAAATCTTCCTCTTCTTTCAAAAGATTTTCTTTTTCACTGATATCTTCATTGAGATCGTAGAGATGTGACACTCTTTCGCTATTAGGTACGTTTGCAGAAGGAGGATTTTCATTTGCTTCTATATATTTAATATCTTTGTCGCGTATAGCAAATGTACCAGAAGCACTATGAGTAATAATATTGGCTCTATGGAATTTTTTGTTTTTCCAAATATCCATTACATTAATACTGTCAGGCGCACACATTTCGTTGCGCTCAAGCTTGTAGTCAACTGCGGCTGCAATTGTGGACATCACATCAACAAGACTAAATGCCTCATTGCTGACTCCCACAGGAATATTTTTTGGCCAACGAACGATAAATGGGACTCGTGTGCCTCCATCATAAATATCACATTTGCCATCACGAAGAATTCCGTTCGGAGACAATCCCGCGCGATTAGCGTCTTGTAAAGCGTTCACAAGAGGATGACCTTGTTCAAAGCCCATTGCGCGCCAATGGTCAAAACGAGGCTCGGCCCACATTTTATCTTCACGATTATAATTTGGATTAACTGCATTAGCTCCATTGTCGGAAGTCAAAATAAATAGAGTGTTATCATATAAATTATGCTTCTTTAAATATTCGATAATCATGCCAACAGAATCATCTCCATCCATAATGAAATCACCATAATCACCAGCACCGCTCTTGCCCTTATTTTTCTTTGAAGGAATTATAGGTTCATGAACAAGCAAGCTAGCAAAGTAGAGGAAAAATGGTTTGTCTTTATCTATGCTATCGAGCCACTCAAGAGCTTTGTTTGTACTAAATTCATTTGCCTCGTCAAGCACAGGCATAGGAGCGTCATAACCTTTGTATGGCGAACCATAGTAACAGCGACCCAAATCAAGAGTTTCATTAGAGCGCAAACCCCAGATTTTGCCCTGCTCTAACCACACGCCGTCATCATGACCGAAATTTTTAGACTCACAGAAATAATAGTCAAAACCTCTTTCATTTGGACCTGGACGCATGTTTCTACGAAAGTCGACATTTTTGTTTTCTTCGTTAGTAAATCCTAAATGCCACTTGCCTACGCATGCTGTTTGATATCCTAGTTTTTTAAGCATCATAGGAATAGTCATCAAATTTTCTTCAAGCAAAATAGGAGCATTGTTGATTACACCAATTTGCAAACTTCCACGCCAAGCATAACGACCTGTCATCAAAGCATAACGAGTGGGAGTGCACACAGAACTTGTCGTATGAGCGTTAGTAAAACGCATTCCTGATTCTGCCAAAGAATCTATGTAAGGAGTCTTGACTAAATCTGTCGGCGCGCCACTGCAATTGACAGAACCAAAGCCCATATCGTCGAACAAATATAGAACTATATTTGGAAGTTTTTTTGCGCTGAAAGCTAGTGAACTAGCTAACATCAAAATTAATGTTAAATAAAATTTCATGATTCCCCCTTAAGTTATTTGAGCAAAATACTACAAAATCTTAAAAAGAATTCAACCTATTTTTAATGAAGAATTAAAAATGAAAAATGAAGAATTTAATTCTAGTCTTCCTTGCGGAATGATTGAGAATATATATGTTTTGTGCTCTTATAGTTTTAATTAGTTAATTGCATTCCTTTCGGAGTGTTTGTTGCTATTTTCCCTAATCACAATTCTTCATTTTTAATTCTTAATTCTTCATTAAAAAAAGAAACGGACGAGTGCGTTTCTTTTTTTCACACACTCGTCCGTGATACTAATCAACTATAATGTTAGTTATCTTTTATTCAAAGTACCTAACACAAATTTTTTTGAAGTTTTTAAAGAGGCGGCAAACTGAGTTTGCATCTATATCCCTTTCGGAGCGTCCTCTTCGCGGACATCACACATTGTACATAGGATAATTTTATTTTCAGCAAATTTCATATGTTTTTATACCACTTTAAAAACCAAAGTTTTTGCTATTTACGTCTGCGATAGATTGCCAAACCGAGAGCTAATACTCCGAAAATTGCCGCGTATGTCGATGGTTCGGGAATCAATCTTATATTATCAATCTTGCACAAATAACCGGTTGCTCCGCCTAGATATGTATTATCCCAA
>JGI994J12354_10004693_pt1 | contig 12143 bp, 9 predicted proteins | sample IntmicLarv3ML3BL_FD_12354 | JGI IMG/M metagenome (IMG submission 12354) | reverse complement strand
TTGTTGAAGCAATGAAGGAAGATATTCATTGGCTTGGTTACGACTGGGAGGATAGATTTTATCACGGTTCAGATTATTTTGAAGAGATGTACAACGGTGCTGTTGAGCTTATTGAAAAAGGACTTGCATATGTATGTGAACTCACAGCACAGCAGATGAAAGAAATGCGCGGAGATTTAACAACTCCCGCAACCAGCCCTTATCGAGACAGACCAATGCAGGAAAGTTTAGAGCTTTTTAAGAAAATGCGTGCAGGAGAGTTTGAAGATGGCAAAATGACGCTTCGCGCCAAAATTGATTTGGCATCAGGTAACTTCAATATGCGTGATCCTGCACTATACAGAATTAATCATGCGGAGCATCACAGAACAGGTGACAAGTGGTGTATATATCCAATGTACGACTATGCACACCCTTTTGAAGATGCAATGGAGAATATAACACATTCAACCTGTTCACTTGAATTTGAGGACCACAGACCATTTTACGACTGGGTCATAAATAATGTAATTCTTCCCTCAAAGCCAAGACAGATTGAATATGCAAGGCTCAATATTACCAATACAGTTATGAGCAAGAGAAAGCTCCGTTTGCTTGTTGAGGGTGGCCATGTTGATGGTTGGGACGACCCTCGTATGCCCACAATCCGCGGTCTTCGCCGTAGAGGATATACTCCACAGTCAATTCGCAATTTTAATGAGCGAAATGGTGTTTCAAAAGTTAACAGTACAGTTGAACATGCTTTTCTTGAATATTGTCTGCGTGAAGATTTAAATATGCGTGCCAACAGAGTTATGGGTGTTCTTAATCCAATAAAGCTGATTATCACAAATTATCCTGAGGGTAAATCTGAAATTTTCGAGAGCGAGAATAATCCGAACAATGCAGAGGACGGTACAAGAGAAATCACATTCAGCCGTGAACTTTGGATTGAGGCAGAAGATTTTGTTGAAGAACCATTCAAGGGTTATTTCAGACTTTTCCCGGGCAATGAGGTTCGTTTGAAAACTACTTATATTGTAAAATGTACAGGCTGTAAAAAAGATGAAGACGGCAAGGTTGTTGAAGTTTATGCCGAGTATGATGAAAATTCAAGAGGCGGCAATGCGGCAGACGGCAGAAAGATTAAGGGAACAATTCACTGGGTAGATGCCGCTACTGCACTTGATGCCGAGGTTAGACTCTACGACAATTTGTTCATGAGTGAAAATCCCGAAGAGGGTGATTTCATTGAGAACCTCAATAAGGATTCTCTGCGAGTTCTGAGCGGATGTAAAGTTGAGTGCGGACTCAAAACCGCAAAACCGGGAGACAGCTTCCAGTTTATGCGCCAAGGCTACTTCTGTGTTGATAACAAAGACAGTAAGCCAGATTCATTGGTGTTCAACCGCTCAGTAAAACTCAAAGATGGCTTTAAGCCGGGTAAATAATATGTTTATCACTTTAGAAACTCCGCGATTAATTATCCGTGATCATATTGTTTCAGATTTACAGTCACACCACGAGCTTCTTTCAAATAAAAAAGTAATGTACTATTTGCCCGAGCTTGCAACGGATACAATTGAAGAATCCGAAGAAAATTTACAAATTGCAATCAGTGAAATTGATAGCTTTGACAGAAAATATTATTTTTTGCGGATTGAAGAGAAGTTTAATAAAGAATTTGTAGGTGAAATTGGCTATACAGTTGACGAGGTTACACCTTTTGGGAAGCTTGTAAGTGTGGGATATTTTATCCACGAGAAATTTTGGGGCAGAGGATATATAAGCGAAGCAATTGCGGAACTTATACGTTTTGCTTTTGAAAATGACAATGTTTTCAGAATTTCGTGTGGCTGCCTAAAAGAAAATGCGGGTTCGGAAAAAGTAATGATTAAAAGCTGCATGATTAAAGAGGCCGAGTTTAAGCAAAAAGTTCTGCACGACGGTATTCTTAAAGATAGGGTGGAATATCGGCTTTTAAAAAGCGAGTGGAAGAAACAAGCTTAAAATAAACTATGTTTAAAAACAGCAGATTTATCTGCTGTTTTTATTTTTGTGTGCAATTTAAATATAACATAATATTTGTATCTAAACATCAAAGGAAATCCTTTGATTAAAACAAAATAAGTTTGTTTTAATGTCCGGTTGTGAAAAATAATATACTTACAGACTAAGTCAATAAAAATAGAATTACGAATGAATGTAGAAAAATGGTTATTTTATCAGAAGAAATAAAGTAGCATGAAAATTCTAATATTGTAGTTGTAAATATTATGTGTAGTGCAATGTCGTAATTCAATAGTTCTTGTGAGAATAAGTTAATATCGGTTTTCCTGCGGATATTTTGGTTTTATATTGTCACCCAGTGAAAACAAAATTAAGTTGACAATGTAAAATTTAGATGTTATCCTAAAGAAAATATATTTTTGAAAGTCGCCTCGAGAGGAAATAAAGAAGTATGGGAACTACAAACGAAATTTTAAAAATGCTCAAAATTTCCGGTGGTGAAGCACTGTCGGGAGAGGAAATTGCGGCGCAGTTGTCAATTTCCAGAAATTCAGTTTGGAAAGCTATCAATAAACTCAAAGAAATTGGCTATGAAATATCCGCCTCAACAAAAACAGGCTATGTTTTGTTGTCTGACGGTGATGTGCTCACTTCAGACAGTGTGCTTGAGTTTGTTAATCCGTCATATACAAGTTTGAAAATAGAAGTTATTGAGAGCATAACTTCAACCAATACAGCCTTAAAGCTTCGTGCAGAAGATGGTGAGCAGGCAGGTACAATTTTAATTGCCGAAGAGCAGACCAAGGGAAAAGGCAGGGTTGGGAGAAGCTTTGTTTCACCTAAAAAATGCGGACTTTATATGAGCATGATTTTGCGTCCGAATATCCCGGTTGAAAGTGCTCTGCTTATTACCACAATGGCGGCGGTTGCAGTTTCCAAAGCTATTGAGGAAGTTAGTGATAAGAAAGCTTATATCAAATGGGTTAACGACATCTATGTTGATAAAAAGAAAGTTTGCGGAATTCTTACGGAATCTTCGATAGATTTCGAGAGCGGTATGCTCAATTACGCAGTTCTCGGAATGGGTGTGAATATCAAAGAGCCTGAGAATGGATATTCGGAAGAGCTTAGAGATATTGTCGGCTCTATGTATAAAGAAAATCCCCCTATGGGAATCAGAAGTAAACTTGCAGCGGCAATAATCAATAACTTCATGAAGCTTTATGAAACTCTTGAAGATAAAAGCTTTATGCAGGAATATCAAGACCGTTCACTTCTCACAGGTATAGAGATTGATTTCGTACAAGGCACCAGAAATTTCCATGGAAGAGTTTTGGGAATTGATAAGGATGCAAGAATTGAGGTTCGTCTTGCAAGCGGTGAAAAAAGAAGCTTTTCAGCAGGAGAAATACAAATTAACAAACAGTTTTTAAAACAGATAAAGGAGACAAAATGATGGAAAAGAAAGTAAATTCAAAAATTATAAATATGGTGATGGTAGGAGTTGTTACGGCTCTGATAATCGTCTTTTCACAAATATCTATCCCAATGCCGTCAGGTGTGCCGATAACTCTGCAAACATTTGCAGTTGCACTTTGCGGGTATATACTGCACCTAAAGCTTGCACCTGTTTCGGTGATTTGCTACATAACTTTAGGTGCAGTGGGTTTGCCTGTTTTTTCAAACTTTAGAGGCGGCGTAGGTATGCTCGTAGGTATGACCGGTGGTTTCATCTGGGGATTCATTATTTTCGCTGCACTTTGCGGTTTTGGAATGAGATTCAAAAACAAAATATTACCAATCCTATTTGGCGTTGCAGGATTAATTATCTGTCATTTATTGGGTGTTGTTCAATTTTCCGCTGTTACAACAACTCCGTTTTTAGAGAGTGCTCTGCTTGTTTCAATTCCATATATGTTAAAAGATGTAATTTCTGTCGCAGTAGCGTATCCAATTGCTCTTTTGTTAATCTCAAGACTGACAAAAGCAAAGCTGATATCATAAACATAAAAATATAATTTATTAATTGTTGTGTTTCCATTGACAAAAGTCTGTATTATGGATAATAATTACATAGTATAGAATATTTTTGGAGAGGCACGGTGATTTGTGATGAAAGCATCATTTTTTGTTGGAAATAAAAGGTTTAAGGTTGCAGAGATTGATACACCAAAGGCTGGCGGAGATAATATAATTGTAAAAAATATGGTCTGCGGAATTTGCGGAACGGATGTACATATATATCACGGTGAACCAGGTGCTTCAGATGTAACGCCGCCAATTATACTTGGACATGAGTATTCGGGAGAGGTAGTTGCAGTTGGTGAAAATGTAACAAATATTAAGGTTGGAGACCATGTAACAGTGGATCCCAATATTTATTGCGGCGAGTGCGATTATTGTCGAAATGGTAAGAAACAGCTCTGTCGCAGCATGGAGGCAATAGGGGTAACTCAAAACGGTGGTTTTGCTGAATATAGCGTAATTCCTGCCAAACAAGCTTTTGTGCTGGATAACACGGTTTCGTTTGAGGTTGCCGCAATGGCAGAGCCGCTTGCATGCTGTATACATGGCATAGATTTAGCGGAAATCAAACAGGGCGACACAGTTTGTGTTGTTGGCGGCGGTGCAATTGGATTAATAATGGTGCAGCTTGCAAGACTTGTAGGTGCTTCAATAATTGTTGTCAGCGAACCAAATCAAAAACGCAGGGAAGTTGCTCTGAAACTCGGTGCAGATTATGTAATTAATCCAATTAATAGCAATCACTATGATGAATTTATCTCATATGTTGGTGATGACGGAGCAGATGTTATAATTGAATGTGTTGGAAATGTGTCTGCTGTTGAGAGTGCATTCAAGTTCGCAAAACGCGGCGCAACTCTTATGCTTTTCAGTGTTCCGAAATTTGGTTCAACTTATGAAATTGACCTTTTCGATATTTTCAAAAAGGAGCTCACAATTAAAGGCTCATTTGTAAATCCAGATACACATTTGAGAGCAGTTCAAATGATTAATTCAGGTAAAATAGATTTTGAACCGATAATTACTCACAGCTTTTCTCTCAACGAGCTTCCGGAAGCGATTGCAATGCAGATGAGTGATGAATCTATAAAAGTGGTAGTAAAGACAAACTAACCATAAAAGCCAAGAGTATCGTCAAGTTGGTGAATGTGTGCATGAGTTATGAAGCTCTGATACTTACGGTGTTTTTGATAATGTTGGTATATATTGAGGCCTCAAAAGGGGAGCACAGTTTATATTTGTAAACGTTTTCAAATGATCTTATTTTATATTGCTTGTTGAGCTACATTTTATCTTTGTACTATTTCCTTTTTCGCTCTAACTTAAAGTTCGCTCTCTTTACATAGTAGAGGGAATATTCAAAAAATAATGCCCACCGGATGAGCCAATTGGGCATGGTTGTTACGTCTATAAGATTTTGACAGCAGGTGAGTGTCTGAGAGTGTATTGAAAGTGAAAAGATTATTTTCCTGTCTTTCACGGCCTCACTGCTGTTGAAACAGCAAATTCGTTTCATTTAAATTTATGGATATTTATCAATCATTATTATAACGGACAAGGGCCTTACAATTAAAGCAAAGATTAGTCAAACCATCTGCACAGCAGGTGGTTTTTTCTTGATGAAGCTACAAATCATGACCACTCCTCCAATGAATGCTCTGTTATAGGTTTATAAGGTTTTAATACCGGTCAGCATCTAAAGGCGCTGGCCTTTTCACTTTGTTCAAGTCCTTAGCGCCTTTGTCACTTTTTACATGCCCTTAAAAGGAATATTTTGTGTTCTTTTACACTCAACTTATCTAATAGCCTTTTTTGATACAACTGTCGTTTCCGCACCCTCATAGCGGATGTTTTTTCACACATTTTGTTAGTTTACTCCCATAATCACACAACAAAAATGTCGGAGTGTGATTTAGAAATCATCACCCCGACATTTTATACTCTCATTGAGAGACAGCAAACGGACCGCTACCGTCGAACAGTCCGACAGGAAGAACATTTATGCAAATTAGCAGCAGCCATTATTGCAGCCACAGTTATTACATCCGCAGTCGTTACCGCAGCCGCATCCACCATTACCACCGCAGCAGCAGAGTAAAAGAACAATTATAATAATCCAAGAACAGCCTCCGTTGTTACCAAACATAAAGTTACGCCTCCTTTCGTTTACACTCTATCTTATGGTACGGCAGAAAAAATGTTAATGAAAATTCAAAATAATCTGAAATAGTTAGAAAACAAGAGATTAAGAGAGATTAGAGTTGTTAACCAAATATAAATCATGAAATTTGACCTTTCTTGACTTTGACATTTCTTTTATTGAATTTTATAATTATAACAAAGGTCAAATAAAGTCAAACGACAACTGATGGGTATAAGGGGTGTTATAAAAATGGGTATGACAGATAGCGTTGCTGAATATATTCTTAGACTTTTAAGTGAAGAAAATGGTATAGCCGAAATACAAAGAAACGAACTCGCAAGTTCAATGGGTTGTGTGCCAAGCCAGATAAACTATGTTATAACTTCAAGATTTACACCTGAGCATGGTTATATTGTTGAGAGCCGCAGAGGCGGCGGGGGTTATATACGTATTACACGCAGGCAGCTTTCAAAAACCGATAAAGTTATGCATATTATTAACTGTATAGGTGATAAACTTGATATAGGCACAAGCCGCGCAATGATTGAAAATATTCTGCAAAGCGAAATAATTAATCTATCGGAAGCAAAGCTGATTTCTGCAGCACTCTCATCTCAGGCGCTGTCGAGCGCACCAAGAGAAATAAGAGATGATTTGCGGGCTTCAATTTTTAAAACTATGCTTCTTGTTACAAAAGTTTAAAGGGGGTATCTATTATGCTGTGTGAAATTTGTGGTGAAAATATTGCGAATACTCATATAAAGACAAATACAAACGGAAAGCTTGAAGAATATCATCTGTGCAGTCAATGTGCAAAAACAAAAGGATATTCAAATATGTTTGAAGATTTCGGTAACTTTTTTACAGGGTTTTCCGCTCATGATAAGCTTGCTGAGAGAAAACAGTTGTGTAAAAAATGCGGTATTAGCCTTGAGGAAATATTCAGCACCGGTAAAGTTGGTTGTGCAAGCTGTTATGACGAGTTTAAAGAAAAATTATTGCCTGCAATTGAGCGTATGCACGGCACAACAAAGCACAGAGGCTCTGCACCGAAAAGTTCAGCATTAAAAGTTGTAGATAGTAAAAATAAACTTGTTGTTCGTAAAGTTTCGCTTATTGATAAGAAAAATCGCGAGTTAAAAGAAGCAATTGAAAAACAGGAATTCGAGCGCGCAGCAGTGCTTAGAGATGAGATAAAGGAGTTGAACAAGGTAGATGAATAATGAAATTAAATGGTATGATGACTTAGGGAATGAGAGTGATGTAGTTTGCAGCTCGAGAATTCGCCTTGCCAGAAATTTAGTTGATTACTCATTTCCTGCATGGTTATCCAATGCAAAAACGCAGGAAATGAATGAAAAAATCCTCAATTTGTTTTCAAGGAGCAATAGCGCACTTTTAAGAGAACTGAACCTAATATGTCTTGAGGATTTGACGGCCAACGAATTAGTTTCATTGGTTGAGCGCCATATTGTCAGTCCTGAATTTATTTCAAACTTTCATGGAAAAGTTTTGCTTGTATCGAAAGATGAAAGTATATCCGTGATGATAAACGAGGAAGACCATATAAGAATTCAAGTGATTAAAGCCGGGCTTTCAATTATTGAAGCCGCTGAAATTGCCTCGAAAGTAGAAGCGCGAGTTTGTGAAGGCTTAACAATTGCTTTTGATAACCGTCTTGGATACCTAACACAGTGCATAAGTAATGTTGGAACAGGTATGAGAGCATCACTAATGCTGCATTTACCTGCTCTTACTGAGCGAGGTATTATGCAAAGACTTTCAGATAATCTCTCAAAGCTTGGCCTTATAATAAGAGGTAGCTATGGTGAGGGCAGCGTTGTTATTGGGGATAAATATCAAATTTCAAACCAGATAACTCTTGGAATCAGCGAAGAAGAGGCAATTAATAATTTAAATGCAATTGCTTTTCAAATTATTGAAGAGGAGCGAAAAGCAAGGCGAGAAATTTCCAGAAACATCATTTTGCAAGACAGAATTGTTCGTGCGGCAGGCACATTAAAAAATGCAAAAATTTTATCTGTAAATGAATTTTCAAAGCATATTTCAAGCATTCGTCTGGGTGTTTCACTTAATCTAATTTCAGGAATATCCCATGAGGAAATTGATAAACTTTCAATTTTGGCAAAACCTGCTACCTTGGAAATATTGACACAGGCAGATTCAAGTAAACAGCAAACAGATATTTTAAGAGCTGAAATTGTACGAAGACAGCTTAATAAAATTTCAATTGCAGAATAGAGAAAAATTAATAAAAATGGTCCGCACTGCGGATAGATGGAGGTAAATTATGTATAGATTTAATGGTTTTACAGAAGACGCAAATGGCGCTTTAAATTTAGCAATCGGCTCTGCCGGAGAGTTCGGAAACGATTATATAGGCAGTGAGCATATTCTTTTGGGTTTACTGAAAGTGGAATCCGGCGTTGCATATACGGTGCTGAATAAGCTGAACGTAAACAGAGAAAAATACGAGGAATTAATAAAGGAAAAAATTGGAATAGGAACTCCGCTTACGCTTACCGTAGATGATTTCACACCGCGAACCAAGAGAATTCTTCAGGTTGCGGCGGTTGCAGGAGCAAGACTTCATAACCCCTATGTTGGTACAGAGCATCTCTTAATTGCCATAATCGAAGATGGGCAGAGCTATGCAATGAGATTTTTGCAGCTTTTAGGTGTTGACCCATCAAGAATTGTGTCAGAACTCTCTAATGCAATGAGCAGTGCAAATTTTTCTTCTATTGGAGAGCATCACAGTTCTGAAAGCTCAGCAAAGGGTGATACAAAAACAATTGAACAGTTTGGCAGAGATTTAACCGAACTTGCCGCATCGGGAAAGATTGACCCGGTTATTGGACGCCAAGAGGAAATTGAGAGAGTAACTCAAATCTTATCACGCAGAACAAAGAATAACCCTGTTTTGATAGGTGAGCCGGGCGTTGGAAAAACGGCGGTAGCGGAAGGGTTAGCACTAAAAATTCACTCCGGTGATGTCCCTGAACTGCTAAAAGACAAAAAGCTTATCACATTGGATTTAACCGCTATGGTTGCGGGTACAAAATATCGTGGAGATTTTGAAGACAGAATAAAAAAAGCCATAGATGAAGTTAAAGCAGATGGCAATATCATTCTTTTCATTGACGAACTGCACACAATAATCGGTGCCGGTGCCGCAGAGGGATCGGCTGATGCCGCAAACATTTTAAAACCCGCTCTTGCCAGAGGAGATTTTCAGGTTATCGGAGCAACCACCACGAATGAGTACAGAAAGCACATAGAAAAAGATGCGGCGCTTGAAAGGCGTTTTCAGCCTGTTGTTGTGGGTGAGCCGAGTGAAGAAGAAACTGTATTGATATTAAATGGCTTAAAGGACAGATACGAAGCACATCATGTGGTTCAAATAACTGATGAAGCAATTGAAGCGGCAGTTAAGTTATCTTCAAGATATATTGCAGACAGATTTCTACCTGATAAAGCGATAGATTTAATAGATGAAGCCGCTTCAAGAGTTAGACTGAGATCCTTTACTGCTCCCGAAAAATTACAGGAGCTCGAAAAACAAATTAAGGATATAGAAATTGAGAAAGCGGCGGCAGTAAATTCTCAAAATTTTGAAAATGCCGCAAATTTGCGAGATAAGCAAAAAAATCTGCAAGAAGAGCTTGAGCGAGAAAAGGACGAATGGAGTAAGAAAAGTGAGCGGAGTAGTTCAGTTGTCAAAGCGGACGATATTGCAGATATTGTGGCAATGTGGACAGGAGTTCCCATTACACAGCTTACAGAGGAAGAAAGTAAGCGTCTTTTGAAGCTTGAAGAAACCCTGCATAATCGTGTAATCGGGCAAGATGAAGCGGTTACGGCGATTTCTAAGGCAATCAGGCGGGGAAGAGTCGGCTTAAAGGATAAGAACAGACCAATTGGCTCATTCATTTTCTTAGGACCGACAGGTGTAGGTAAAACCGAACTCTGCAAGGCGCTTGCCGAAGCTATGTTTGGTGACGAAAAAGCAATGATAAGACTTGATATGTCCGAGTATATGGAGAAACACACGGTTTCAAGGCTAATCGGCTCACCTCCCGGCTATATTGGTTTTGATGAGGGCGGTCAATTAACTGAAGCTGTCAGAAGAAAGCCATATTCTGTCGTCCTGTTTGATGAAATTGAAAAGGCACATCCGGATGTTTTTAATATTCTTCTTCAAATAATTGATGACGGCCGTGTTACAGATTCACAAGGGAAAACAGTTGATTTTAAAAATACTGTTATTATTATGACTTCAAATGTTGGAGCAAGACTTATAACGGAAAAGCAAAAAAGTTTGGGCTTTGGTGCCAATAGTGCAACTGATGCTTCAGATTTTGAAAAAACGAAAGAGCTTGTTTTGGGTGAACTGAAAAATCTTTTCAGACCTGAATTTTTAAACCGTGTAGATGATATTACAGTTTTTCAAAAGCTTACAGCAGAAGATACTGAGAAAATAGCAGGAAAGATGCTTGAAATTTTACAAAATAAGCTTAGTGAAATGGATATAGATATATCATTTGGCAAAGAAATAGTAAAAGCTGTCTCTGAAAAAGGCTACGATTCATTTTATGGAGCTCGTCCTTTAAGACGTGTAATACAAAGTGAAATAGAAGACAGAATTTCAGAAATGATACTTGAGCGCACAATATGTGCAGATAAAAAATATCTGTGTGAATATAATGAAGAAAAGTTTGTGTTTACTGAAAAATAAAAGTCATTTTCTTTAAAATATGGTTGACTTGTTTTCTACTTAATAATACAATTAGTTCATAGTTAATATTATTGCATAAATATTGCTGATATTACTATTAATATTGTTGAAAAATGAGGAGAGAGACCAATGGCAATTAAAGTTTTAATTTGGAATGAATTTCTGCATGAAAAGGAAGAATCAATAAAAAAGATTTATCCTGAGGGAATACACAATGCGCTGAAACAAGAGCTGTCAGTAGATGATGAATTTGAGATTAGCACTGCAACTTTAGAAATGCCGGATCATGGTCTTTCAGAGGAAATTTTGCAGAGCACAGATGTTTTGATTTGGTGGGGTCATATTGCTCATATCAAGGTTAAAGAGGAAATTGCCGAAATGGTTGCCAGACATGTGCGCTTGGGAATGGGATTCATTGTTCTTCATTCAGGGCATCATTCCAAACCGTTCCGTAAATTGATGGGTACCACCTGTGATTTGAGATGGAGAGAAATTGGTGAAAACGAGAGAGTTTGGGTTATTGACCCAAATCATCCAATTTGTCAGGGTGTAGGCAGCTATATTGATATTCCGCAGGAAGAAATGTATAGTGAAGTATTCGACATACCTGTACCGGATGAGCTTATTTTCATTGGCTGGTATAAGGGCGGAGAAGTTTTTCGCTCTGGGTGTGTGTTTAAGCGTGGTAATGGTAAGATATTCTACTTCCAGCCAGGTCATGAGGAATATCCAACATATCATATTCCGCAGATAGTGCAGGTTATACGTAATGCTGTTCACTATGTGAAACCGGTTGTACATTTAAATGATTTAGCTCCGGGATATGTAGGCGCTCCTTGTGTTGACCCGATTGAACCTGGAATATTGGAAATGTATAGTGTTCGGGAAAAACCGAGCGAGCGTTTCAAGAAAATGATGGAAGCCAGAGAGTCAAACAGTGCAGAATAAATATATTGATAAAATTAAATTAATCTTAATGGAAAAAGATAACAAAAAGTGACAAATTTTATTAAAAGATTATTTTACCATTTTTTCAATACAGGAACCCACCATCGACATAGTCGGTGGTGGGTTCCTGTCAGTTTTAGCTTCAAACATTGAACAAATCTATTTATTAAGAAGAAACTTCAAAAAAGAAAAACCAATTGAAAATAATTTTTACTCGTTAACGAGCAATGGGACAAGTAACGCAAAAGAAAGAACTTTCAGTGTGTTTTAAAATATTTG
>JGI994J12354_10004692_pt1 | contig 12146 bp, 10 predicted proteins | sample IntmicLarv3ML3BL_FD_12354 | JGI IMG/M metagenome (IMG submission 12354) | reverse complement strand
CGATGGCGCGAGCCTCGTCCGCGCAAACGAGGAGTAGGCGAAATTCATTTTCGCCGCCAACTCCGAGTGCTGCGTTTCAAAGTTCATTGCCTTACTGTTCAGGGCTGACTGTAACCCGTACAGAAAGCCCTGGCACCAGCACCCCCTTTAAGGGGTTGTCGTCAATGGTAATTTTAACAGGGACGCGCTGCACTACCCGGATGAAATTGCCGGTGGCATTATCGGGTGGGATGAGGCTGAATGCAGCACCGCTTCCAGGCGCAAAACTCTCCACCGTACCGGTTAATGGTGTTTGAGGGTACCCGTCTGCGATAATTCTAACGTGCTGCCCTTTGCTCAGGGATTCAAGCTGTGTTTCTTTAAAATTTGCCACTATCCAGACATCCTCAACGGGCACGAGATCAAGAAGAGTTGTGCCAGGCGTAACATATCTCCCTACGCGGGCTTTCCGGTTGCCGATGACGCCATCCACAGGCGCGCTGACGCGACAATGCTCCAGATCCAGTCGTGCAAGGGAAAGATTGGCCTTTGCCTGATCCAGACCGGCACGGGCAGCAGACAGTTGAGCAGCCAGCACATCCAGTTGCTTTGTCTGTACTTCCAGACTGGCTTTTGCTCCACTCAAGGCAGCATCCGCCTGTGCTTTGTCTCGAAGCGAGTCTTCATAATTTTGTTCTGTCGTGGCTTTTTCCCGGCGTAGTCTGCTTTGTCTGGCGAGCTCCTGGGTAGCGCGTTTTTGCACCGCTTCCGCAATGGCAAGCTGTGCTTCAGCCTGCCCTATAACCGAATGTTGCAGCAGAATTGCCGCTTCTCCATTGGCAACTGTGGATTCAGCCGCCCGAACATTCGCGCCGGCCTGTTCTGCCTTTGCCATATAATCCCTCGGGTCAATGGCAAAAAGCAGATCTCCAGCCTTTACGGGAGAGTTATCGTTCACGGGCACTTCCGTTATGTACCCCGCTACCTTCGGCGCGATGGAGGTAATGTCCGTCTGGACGAAAGCGTTATCGGTGCTGACCAACCGAAGCGACAAGGCCCAACAGGTGACTCCCCAGAGAACCAAAGCGCTTAATCCGAGCGCAATTATGCGAAGAGCCATTTTTTTGTGTTGCATGGCGACCACCCTTGGTATTTATTAGTACCAATTGACAGATATGGTATTCTTGAGTACCAAGTCAAGAAGAAAGAGAGGGAAAAAGAGCGAAATGGAGGGCGTATGGAAGCGTTTTCTTCAGCAGACGGGCACAAGAAAAGATTATCCAAGGCTCAACGGCAGGAATTGCTGTTACAGGTGGCGGCAGAAGTATTTTTGGAAAAAGGCTATGAAGCGGCCAGCCTTGACGACATTATTCGCCGCGCTGGAGGCTCGAGGCGGAATATTTATACGCAATTCGGCGGGAAGGAAGGGCTTTTCAAGTCACTCATAATGCAAATTGCCAGCCAGGCCTTGGCCCCCATGAAAGAGCATGCCAATGAGGAAGGCAACCTGAAGGCCCAGTTGTCAAGTTTTGCCGCCGGAGTGATGTCTATTCTTTTTTCCCCTGCCGCTTTAGGGCTGTCCAGAATCGCTCTTTTTGACGGTATCCGCTTTCCTGAAATAGCTGAAGTCTATTATTCTTCTGGTCCTGCAAGCGCCGCTTCCAGTTTGGCTGGCCTGCTGGAAGCCGCCAGGAGTCGTGGCGCAATACAGTGCCCGGACTGTTCGATGGCAGCAAATCAGTTCATCGGCATGTTGCGTGACAACAGATATTTGGAAGTGCTTTTGCGGTTAGGGGACGCTCCGGATGATCGCGAAAAAGAAACGCTGGTGAAAAATGCTGTGCATATATTTCTTGAAGGTCTTAAGCCGCGTGAAGATATAAACGATTCCACACCCAAACCACAGGTGTTTTGAAAAACCCCTGCGTCGTACATTCCCCAACCGCATACCCACTCCGGTGCATGCCCACTCGCTGGGCATAACTCGCAAAAAAACTGACCTTACACAAACTTTTAGGGTAGACCAATTTTTGGGGGCTCGGTCACTCTGCCTGGTTTTTATCAGATTGCTTTCCTGAGAAAACTGTACCATTCTGAGGAAGAGTCGCAAGCTGACCTCAATATCTTTATTGCCCATGCAATATGTTGGCTAATAATATTACTACCAAGTGGTTGCGATGAAAAAGTACCGTTTCGCCTTTGTTTCTAACTCTGCGGAAGTCGCTCAGGTCGTCCGCGCCTATGTTGATCCTGCACAAATCGATTTCCAAGTGCATCTGGAAACCATGGAAAGCGCCCTATCGGTGGCCAACAGCCTGCTTGATGAGGGGGTTGAGGTGATCCTTGGAGGAGGCGCTACAGGAAAGTTTTTGCGTCTCTCTCTCGCCCAACCCGTTGTCACAATAGCACGAACGCACCTTGATATTCTTCGCGCCTTGGTAAAGGCCAAACAAATCGGTTCGTTCATTGGCCTAGCGAGCTATAAGGACGCACCTGAGGGTCTGGAACTTTTTGAAAGCTTGCTGAACATTCACATTCGACCCATCGTTTTCAGTTCTACTGTCGAATTGGTGGAAGGCATGAGAGCGGCCGTTACCGAGGGCGTACACTGCTTTGTTGGTAGTGGCATCTGCCAGCAGATAGCCTCTTCTCTGGGCAAGGAAGCGTTCATTGTTGTGCCCTGTCAAGACTCCATCATCCGGGCGTTGGATGAGGCTCTCATCATCGCAGCTTCCCACAGGAAGGAACGGCAAAAGGCCGAGCGTTTGCGAATCATTCTTGAGTCCATCAACGAAGGGGTCATCGGTGTTGATGGGGGGGGGAATATCAATATCCTCAATCGGGTAGCCTCAGAAAAGCTGAATTTGGAACCTGCATCGGCGTTGGGGCAGCCCCTGCCGGACATTGTAAAAGAAAGCGGGCTCCTCGCGGCTTTGCGCTCAGGGCAGGCAGAAATTGACAAAATTCGGAATATAGCTGGCCACGACGTGGTCATAAGCTCGCTCCCTATCATTGTGAATAATAAAATTGTTGCGGCTGTGGCGACCTTCCGGCTGGCATCGCGCATCAAGCTTATTGATCAAAAACTCAAAGAGAGCCTCTCCAGCAAGGGGTTCACCACGCGCTATACCCTGGACGATCTTAAGGGAGACAGTGCCTCTATTCAACGCATCAAGGCCAAGGCTTTCCGGTATGCGCATGCCGATGCCACCTTGATCATTCAAGGCGAAACAGGGTGTGGCAAGGAAATACTCGCCCAATCTGTACACCAGTTAGGCGACCGCCGAGCGAGACCGTTTGTTGCCGTCAACTGCGCGGCATTGCCCGAAAACCTTCTCGAAAGCGAACTCTTTGGTTACGAAGAAGGAGCCTTTACCGGGGCCAAACGGGGCGGAAAGGCCGGACTTTTTGAGTTGGCCAGCGGAGGAACCATCTACCTTGACGAAATCGCTGACATCCCGATGAGTTTGCAGGTTCGACTGTTGCGGGTTCTTGAAGAGAAAAAAATCATGCGAATCGGGAGCGATCGAGTCATCCCCGTAGACGTGAGGGTCATCAGCTCATCTTACAAAGATTTGGCAGTTGAAGTACAAAAGCGCACTTTCCGCCCTGATCTTTTCTTCCGTCTCTCGGTGCTCAAGCTAAACATCCCACCATTGCGTGAGCGTAAAGAAGACATTCCACTAATAGCGCAAGATCTGCTCGCAAGGTGTGGTATGCCGCTCGGTACGCTCTCGAAGAACAACCTCAAGATGCTTAACAATTATGACTGGCCGGGCAACGTACGGGAACTGGATGCCTTGATTCGACGGTTCGCGCTTCTTCTGGAAAATCCTGGCCATGCTACTTTGCTTCTGACCGAGCTAATGGAAGAGATGCGAAGTCAAATGGATGATAGGGAGAGTGTTGAAGACACTCCAAAGGTGACATGCGAGACTGGCGGGTATCTCAAAGACCGTTTGGAGGCTTTTGAAGCCGAGCTTGTCCGACAGGTTCTTAAAGAATCGCGGTTCAGCAAAAAACTCGCTGCGCACCGCCTCGGCATCAGCGTTAACACCCTTTGGCGCAAACTCAAAGAACACTAAATTTGCAGCGCGTTCTTCAGTCCCCAAGCGCATGGAAACCACAAATTCCCCCTTTGTTTACATATAATTTACCATTTTTTTGATACGTTTCTGACGCGCGCCCTCCTTCCGGGGAAGCATCAAACGTGTCTGCCTGCCTGTGATTGTTCCTTCCCCTCAAAAAGCGCAGTACCCGCCATTCGTGTCTTAATAATGGAATAAAGTAGTCCATTATTGAGAACTCTGAAAATGCTGCTATTTTTTTTAGTAATAAAATCGCAATATTCCGATATGCAATTTGACGGTATAAATATTGCTTTCCCCCCAGATACCTGTTGTAGAGGGTCTGTGTTGCTAGTTCTGGCAGTGCCGAACTCTACATGGCAAAGCTGATTGCTTGCCGTGTTATCGTGCTGAAAATTATGAAATAAATAGTATTATCTCCGGTGCATGGCAAGAAAACTAACGAATCAACCCAGAAAGGAGAAAACAATGCCCATCACCTTGCAGGAGAAACCCATTTTCATGATCGGAGCCGAACGTTCGGGAACTACTCTGGTCATGGCTTTGCTTGGCGCCCATTCACGCATCGCAGTGCCTGAGGTGGTATGGTACTATCCGCGATTCCAACCTTATCTTCACACTTTCGGGGATTTAAAAATTGAAGAAAATTTTCGAACCCTTGCTGCAGAGATGGTTTTCGGTCTCAAGACACCTTTCTGGGGCATGAAGGTCAACGTACATACCATTGTCGATGAAGTTATTGAACTCGCTCCAGAACGCAGCTTTGCGGGCCTTTACGCAGCCATGCACTTGCGCTTTGCTCAATCAGTGAACAAACCTCGCTGGGGTGAAAAGACGCCTCACAATCTATTTTTTGTGGAGCCCATGCACAAAGACTTTCCAGAAGCGCAGTTCATCTACATCACGCGAGATGGGCGTGATGCCAGCGTGGATTATATGGAATCCTCATTTGGCCCCACCAATATATACATGGCAGCCAATTCATGGAAGCGTTGCAGGAATGCTGTCAAGCAATGGCGCGAGCCCTTGCGCAACAAGGGCCTCTGGTTTGATATAAAGTATGAAGAACTTGTTACCCAACCAGAAAAAGTTATGCGTGCTACCTGCGAATTCTTGGGCGAAGAATTCGAAATGAGCATGTTCGACTTCTTCAAAGGCGACCTGGCCAAAGCGCGAGGCGCAACGCGTGACCACAAGCCGCTCGGGCAGCCGATCAGCGATCGGTATATTGGGATACACAAAGACCTTTTAAGCCAGCGCGACCAACGTATATTTGCCGCCGAAGCTGGTAAGGAACTGGTGGAAGCTGGGTATGAACTTGACGTGGATCCGCTGATTCTCAGTGACGAACTGAAGGATAAATATCGCGAGTTTGATGGTCGCATTCGCGCAGCAACCCTGGACGGGTTTGAAGGTCATATTGTTTACGAGAGCTACAACGACTGGCTGATTGAACAGCGCGAGGAGCGTTTAAAAAAGGGTGTTTGGAAAGAGAGTGACAACCCTCATTCTTTCCCGGTGGGTGATCCTGAAGAAGAAATTATATGCGGACAGCGGGCAGCTACCAGTTGGAAGCGTCATTTTGCCATTAAGCGGCAGTATACAGGCAAGCTCGCTCTGTAAAAGGAAGTGAGCCCCATGCAACAGCTAACAGATGCAAATATTCCTGCCCGGGAAACATTTTGGAACAAGCATGTGTTACTCCGGGAACTTGTCCGCGATCAAATTCCCGCAACCATGCTCATATTCGGCCTTGCTCTGGTTGTGGCCTATTTGCAAAATGGCCAGATCCCTGGAGCAGACAAGGCCTTCCCTGTGGCGGGAGTACTCGTTCCCATCTGGCACCTCCTCTGGATGGGCTTCTGGACAGGCTACATCATGGGGCTCGTGGGCGAAGCCAGCGGAATCCTGTCGCTGCCCTATATGATGACCATCCTTCAATACGAAGCTCTCAGCGTCAGCCCTACTTCCCTTATAGTAACATTTCTTAATCCTTTTGGGGCACTTTTGGGCTTTTGGCGTAACAGGCAATGGAATTTGGATTTGGCCAAATGGCTGTGCCTGGGTGCGGTACTCGGTTCGCCCATTGGCCCCTTCCTCCGGATATACCTATTGAACGATCCCGTCCCGTTCAAGGCCATTATTGGTTTGTCGTTACTCATCATGTCCATACACCTCTGCATACAGACCACGCCCTGGTATCTGCGGCGCACAGTGCGCCAGCGTTCTTTCAAAGAGAAATTTGACCAGGCGGCTCGGGAAGCTGCTTTAGAGGGGAAGGCACCCAGCGGGCTCCCACCAGATTTCAAAATTACCACCGTGGAACGCTCTTTTCGGCGCGTTACCGTTAGTTACTGGGGCGAACAGCAAACCCTGGGCGTTCCGGCCATGCTCACAATCGGTTTCGCCGTGGGGGTAGCGGCCTCAGCTTTGGGTGTGGGCGGCGGATTCATACTCGTTCCCATTATGGTTACATTTTATGGTTTACCTATGTATGTATTGGTCGCAGCAACTATTCCGTTTGTCATTACCCTTTCGCTGGCAGGTTTGTTCACATATACAGTAACCATGCCGCTACTAACTGGCGTGTCCACCTCGCCCGACTGGAGTTTCGGCCTCTTTGTAGCAAGCGGCGCCATACTCGGGGCATGGCTTGCCTCAAAAACACAAAAATTCATCCCGGAGCGTTACCTCAAACCCATGCTTGGAACTATCACTGGTGTTGTGGCTCTGCTGTACATAGTCAATTTCTTTTACCCTCTGTCCTTTAGGGTGTGAATTGGTGCGCGTATGCGTGAAATAAAAAATAATTTTTTACGACTATTACCTTTGTTGCCATTTTTCATTCTTGCAATTGCAATGATTGTGGCGATGCATCACATCAAAACATATTGGTAAGGCCATCCTTGAACCAAACCTGTATCACGGGGATGCCCAACGGGTTGATCCCCTTCAGGAGTATCTACAATGAAAAATTATAGACGTATCACTCATCTTTTTCTTTTGTTGCCTGTTCTTGTACTCTCCATGTTTCTTTGCACACCCTCTGCTTTTGCAGAAAAAAAATATCCTGACCACCCGATAGATATTTTAGTGCCGAGCGGCCCTGGGGGAGGTGCCGACCAAATCGCCCGTTTCATTTCACCAATACTTGAGAAAGAACTCAAAGTTCCCTTTCCGGTGTCCAATCTGCACGGAGCAGGTGGCAATGCGGCATTAAGCAAGCTTATTTCCAGCCGTGCCGATGGCTATAGCCAGGCCATATTCATGGGCCGCATCTTATGCTCATGGGCTACTGTGGGTCTTGGCGAATTCAAGATAGACGACTTCGAATGGCTGGTTCGCATGGTCAAACAAGAATCGGCCTTCTTTGTGCCCTATAACAGCCCTATTAAAAACGCGGAAGATCTGTTCCGTATCGCCAAAGAACGGCCTCTCAAGGTCGCTATCCACGGGCATGGCAACACGGATGACATTTCGGTACGTTTTTTAAACAGCAAGGGTCTTAAATTTGTGAGTGTGCCCTTTGCCAAGCCCGCTGAGCGGTATATGGCTCCTATTGGTGGACATGTAGACCTGCTCTACGAGGAGCCGGGCGATGTGAAAAATTTCATCGAAGCCAAGCAAATACGACCTGTGGTCATTTTTTCCAAGCAGCGTTCAGCCTTCTTTCCAGATCTGCCCACCACTTATGAACTCGGTTACGAAATAGGCATACCGAACTGGCGCGGCCTCATTGTACGCAAGGGAACTCCCCAGGAGGTTATCAATATTCTGGAGGAAACACTGCAAAAGATAATGCAAACCCCACTTTGGGCGCAATACCTCAAAGACGAGATGGCCGAACCCGACAGCTTCCTTGGCCCGGATGAATTTTCCAAGCAAGTGCGCTCTGAGTTTGAAATGCTTAACCGTTTCGCTAAGGAGATGAAGTTGCAATGAACCTCCGAAATCGCCTTGATAAGCGGACGCTTATGGAAGTTGGGTGGCTATTGCTTGTGGTGGCCGCATCGGCGTTTCTCTACCACAACCTCGGCTACGTGCATGCACCTGGCAAACTGCCTGATCAGATCGGCCCGGAACTTTGGCCGCGCGCCATTCTCGTTTTGCTTGCCCTCCTTGCCGGTGCGAAAACACTTTTCATGGTTCTTCCATGGGGAAAGTTGGCAGATGATGATTCCCATGCAGGCAACATGGAGAAGGAAGACACCCCTGAGCCTGTAAGGAGCCTAAAAGTACTGGGCATTGCAATACTCGCCTTGTTCGGTTTTGCCCTGTCCATAGAAATCCTGGGCTTCCCAATCGGGTGTTTCTTGTTCCTCGCAGCCTTCACCTTCATTGGGAAATGGTGTCATACCGTCTCGGTTTTGATAATCTCGCTGCTCGGAACTTTGGGGATTATCTTCCTGTTTTCTAAACTGATCTACCTACCACTCCCCAGGGGAAAGTTCTTTTTTGAAGATCTGACCTTGCAATTATTAAAGCTGCTTGGGATCTTCTAACCCAGGGAATGGAGGTTAAACCAATGATGGTCGATGTTGTACCCAATCTACTTAGTGGTCTGACTGGCGCGTTAGACCCCATGAGTCTGCTCATGATCATACTTGGATTGGCCATTGGGATGCTCGCTGGCGTGTTGCCGGGTATCACCATGGTCAACGCCATCGTGCTTGTCTTGCCCTTCACCTATTTCATGGAGATTGTTCCGGCGATCTTGCTCATGGTGGGGATATATTGCGGTGGCTGCTACGCGGGAACGATTACAGGTATTCTCTTCAACATCCCCGGCGACCCTATGAACGTTCCTCAAACATGGGAGGGATACGCGCTCAATAAAAAAATGGGACTAGGCTCGCTTGCCCTTGGCGTGGCCATCACCACTTCGGCCATAGGCGGCATAGCCAGCGGCCTGCTCATGACCTTTGCTTCTCCGCCATTTTCTCGCTTTGCTGTGCAGTTTTCCTCAGTGGAATATTTTGCCGTTGTCTTCTTCGGGTTGGCCAGCGTGGTGGCTTTGGCCGGAAAGTCTGTGATTCATGCCATGATCTCGCTTCTCATTGGGATGCTGCTGGCCTCTGTTGGTATGGACCCGCATTTTGGAACCAACCGGCTGACATTCGGGTCCAGCATGCTGGAAAGTGGCATCGATTTCATAATAGTCATGATCGGGCTGTTTGCCATAGGCGAGATATTGGACCATATTGAGCAGGAAGAATCGGTTCTTGGGGCGAACCAGCATGTTGGCAAGGTCAAAACAGATTTGCCGAGCCTGCGCTACATGCTGTCCCTCAAAGCACCAATTTTGCGAGGACTGGGAATCGGCACGCTTACGGGTATTATACCGGGAGCTGGTGCCGCCATTGCCGCCTTTATCGCCTACGGCGTCGAGCGGCAGGTGAACTCGAAGGAACCCTTCGGGTCAGGCAGCATGGCAGGGCTGGCCTCCCCTGAAACCGCGGCAAACGCTTCTACTGGTGGGGCCATGATGGCTCTATTAACCTTAGGTATTCCCAGCAGTGCTGCCACAGCGGTTATGCTCGGGGCATTCAAGCTCAAGGGCATCAACCCTGGGCCAATGCTCTTTATGGGGGATCAGACGCTGGTATATACCATCTTCATAGGTTTCCTTCTGACCAATCTTTTGATGGTATTCATGGGTGTGGGTGCGGCCAAAATATTCGCGCAACTCTTACGAGCGCCACAAGCGCTCCTTGCTTCCTTCATTGTTATATTCTGCTCAATCGGAGCCTTCGCCCTCCGTAACGATGTAAACGATATCTGGTTTGCAATGATCTTTGGGCTTGTTGGCTACGCAATGCGTCGGCTTAATATTCCCGTTGCTCCACTTATTCTTGGACTCATTATGGGGCCTTTGGCCGAAGACTATTTCCGTGTATCCATGGCCTTGCACGACAACGATCTCAGCGTTTTCTTTTCTCGACCATTTAGCGCGATTCTTGTGACCTTGGCCTTAGCGTGTCTGGCCTATCCGTTCATCAAGAAGCTAAAAAATCTGAGAAGATCTGGTGTAACTCCGGCGTGCTGACAGAATCTGCAACGCCATTCTAAACTGGTTTTCCCAATAATTCGTCTCTCTGACGATCAACTCGTAACCACCCACTGCGAAGGTGGTTACGAGTTGATCGCTCCTCAATACAGTCGACCCTTAATAATGCATCAACACACTGAAATATTTTAAAAATACTATACAAATATTGTACCGTATTTCAGCGGATATTGCGGGATGAGGGGCCTTTCAGGATGCCCTCTTTTCAAATCTGCGCGAGATAAGAGCGAAATCTGGAAGCGCAGAGCCCGCATATATTTGCACACAGCATGGTAACATTGAGTTTAGTCAGTATATTTTTGATCGGGGCGGCGGATTGGGTATATATCTAAATTTGAACGACAAGGATACAGCCGATGCTTGCTTCTCATTATACTTTGACCCACTATATCCTTTTTTTGATTGGTATTGTTCTCTGCCTGATGGTCGACCTCCACGCCCACAAGTCTGATGAACCCATTTCTACAAAGAGCGCGCTCCGCTGGTGCATTTTTTGGGAATTTCTCGCCCTGTCTTTTGCCGTCTATGTATGGATTACCCACGGGTCGGGCGACGGCTCTCTGTTCATTGCCGGCTACTACCTTGAAAAATCTCTCTCCATTGACAACCTCTTTGTTATCATGGCTATTTTCAGTGCCTTTGCCATTAAAGACGAATTTCAGCACCGGGTACTGTACTACGGTATTATTGGCGCCCTTGTTTTGCGCATGGTGTTTGTTGCCGCCGGTACTTCGCTTATTACGGTTTTTGGCCCATACGCCTTGGCTGGTTTTGGTTTTTTCGTTCTCTGGTCTGCCTGGAAGATGTGGCAGCAGATGCACTCTGGCAAGCAGGAAATTGAAGACTACGCAAACCACTGGTCTGTTACCTACACCCAAAAATTTTTCCCTGTACACAACAAGCTTGATGGACACAAGTTCTTCGTAAAAATTGAAGAACGCAAGAAATTTATATGGAAGGCCACCCCGCTGTTCCTCTGTCTTATTGTTGTGGAAATTTCCGATGTCATGTTTGCCTTTGACTCTGTTCCTGCGATTATTGCCATCACCCAAGACCCGTTCCTTGTGTACACCAGTAACATCTTTGCCATCCTCGGCATGCGGTCGCTGTTCTTTTTGCTTGCCGCGGCAAAGCGCTACCTGTGCCACCTTGAAAAGTCGGTCATTGTCATTCTTGTCTACATCGGTATCAAGATGTTGCTTGATGTTGTCGACGTTGTGCACATTCCCCCATTGGGCAGCCTTTCGGTTGTTGTGGTCGTCCTGTGTGGCGGAATTTTGCCCTCGATCGTATTTCCTGAAAAAAGTGAAGAGCTTACTCCCACGGATGGGGAATAATTCTGGTTGTGCTCCTGTTGATCGTGTACGGCGACACTCCTCAAGAACTTCATCAGCCTTCGCGGCGCAGCATGGCATGGATGCGTTGGTAGACATAGCGCACGCCTTCGGCATTGATGGCGATGTAGATTTCGTGAGCTTCCCGCAACACAGAGTGCATGAACTCAATATCAAGTATCTCACGTTCCGTTCTCCGCATTTTTTCTCCTTGCCGTTGACAATCGTGTGCAATCAGACCTTGGAAACAGAAGCCTTTTCTTCTTCACATTTGACACCTTATGGCAAGTCAGAAAAGGACATTGCCGGATGGCGTGTACCGCAGAGAGGGGCAGAAGGCATAACGGGGAGCTAGTATACTGACCCCGTTAACAGCGCCTCCACGTTAATGTGGTGTTCTTCCATTCCTTTGAGGTAAGAATGAAGCGCCGTGAATGGGGGAGTAAAACCATTCCGTTTGGCTGATGTAATTCATCTGCTCTCTGGAAAAAACAAAAAAAGAACTCGAACAGTGCAACTTGCAGGCAGGGAAACTGAACGGTCAGGCAAAAGGAGAATTGCAGCAGCCGGACTTGGATTATTGCATAAAAACGGCTATTATATTACCATCTTCAATGTCTTGATAATCAGTGGTTTTAATAAAATATGTATACCCAAGCAGTCTTTGGCTGCCCCATA
>JGI994J12354_10004691_pt1 | contig 12147 bp, 10 predicted proteins | sample IntmicLarv3ML3BL_FD_12354 | JGI IMG/M metagenome (IMG submission 12354) | reverse complement strand
GTGCTGGGTACTCCCGGCAGCGGCAAGTCATACGCAATCGTAAATTCTTACATCAAACAGCAGATAGAAAAGGGTTATTCGGCTTATATTTATGACTTTAAGTTTCCGGATTTATCGACAATCGCTTATAATCACTTGCTTAATAACCGGGATGGTTACGCTAAAACACCCACGTTTTATGTGATAAATTTTGATGACCCGTCCCGCTCGCACCGTTGTAATCCGCTTAATCCGGCATTTATGGAAGATATTTCGGACGCATACGAAAGTAGTTACACGATTATGCTCAATTTGAACCGGACTTGGGTGAGCAAGCAGGGCGATTTTTTTGTCGAGAGTCCGATTATTTTATTCGCGGCTATTATTTGGTTTTTGCGGATTTATGAGGGTGGGAAGTATTGTACATTTCCGCACGCAATAGAATTACTCAACAAACCCTATGAGAAAATTTTTCCTGTTTTGACCTCTTACCCGGAACTCGAAAACTACCTTTCTCCCTTTTTGGACGCATGGCTCGGAGGGGCTGCCGAGCAGTTACAGGGGCAGATCGCAAGTGCGAAAATTCCGCTCTCGCGCATGATCTCGCCTGCACTTTATTGGGTCATGTCGGGCGATGAATTTTCACTGGATATTAACAACCCGGACGACCCGAAAATCCTTGTGGTTGGCAACAATCCCGACAGGCAAAGCATTTACGGTGCGGCGTTAGGGTTATATAATTCCCGCATTGTGAAGTTGATAAACAAGAAAGGGATGCTGAAAAGTAGCGTGATAATCGACGAGTTGCCAACGATTTATTTTAAGGGGCTTGACAACCTGATCGCCACCGCACGAAGTAACAAAGTGGCGGTATTGCTGGGCTTTCAGGACTTTTCACAGCTAAAGCGTGACTATGGCGATAAAGAAGCCGCCGTCGTGATGAACACGGTGGGTAATATTTTTAGTGGTCAGGTAGTTGGCGATACGGCGAAAACTTTGTCGGACAGGTTCGGGAAAGTCCTTCAAAAACGCCAGTCGATGACGATAAACCGGAACGACAAATCAACTTCCATTTCTACACAAATGGATTCGTTGATACCTGCTAGCAAGATTTCCAATCTTACGCAGGGAATGTTTGTCGGAGCGGTGGCGGATAATTTCGACGAACGTATCGAACAGAAGATTTTCCATGCAGAAATTGTTGTCGATAACGAGCGGGTGGCTGCCGAAACGAAGGCTTACAAAAAGATTCCTGTCATTGCCGACTTTACAGATGAAAGCGGCGTGGATAGGATGAAGGAGCAGATAAAAGAGAATTACGACCGTATCAAATCCGAGGTAAAGCAAATTGTTGAGATTGAGATACAACGTATTAAAGATGACCCCGACCTTTGCCATTTGTTGCCGAAGGAAGAATAGAAACAGTTAGAGCCGCTTTCGGGCGGCTCTAATATATTAATTCAAAATATTATTTGAGGTCGGACTTTTATTCGGATAGCAATTCTTCAAATTTACTCAATATAGGAAGGCAATCTATATCTGCATCATCAAAAACAGTATCATCGTCCGGCTCTATCTCCGGTTGATTCCAACCTAAGACCGATTGTGCAAACTCCATCGCTTCCGGGTATCTTTTATTCTTCGCATATTTTTCCAGTAACTCCCAATCTTGCCGTTTTCGAGGGTACTTCATGGCTGCACTTGCCAACCTGTTTAATATTTGCAATTCATTCTTTCGCTCCTGCGGCAAAGCATCGCACTCTTTGCAGATATGTTTAACGTGCCCTTTCCCGCTAAAACTCTCATTCGATTTGCGTTCCCCGCATATCCGGCAGTAATGCCCCGGTAATTTCTTTTTTGCCATACCTCCAGCGTTTTTCTTTTCACAAAGTTACGGTTTTCAGTCGAAGAAGACGGTGCAAATCAAGGAAAACTTTTGCCTTACCCCGGACAACCCCGGACATACGCCGCCACCCTCTTAAATCCTTGCAATCAATCCATTAATACAGCTTACTTTCGTTCTGCATTAATAATAATGCAGAATTAAAAATCAATTTTTTATGGATGAAAAAATGAAAACTGACGAACCCAAAGTCTTACTGACACCGGGCGAGGACGGCAAACTGAAAGCCGTCACGGGTATGGAACAGAACGGTAAGTTAAACACCGTCGATCCGACCAAAGAAAATTCGGATAAATTCTTAGAGGTTAATCCGAACGGAAACGTGCTTGAAAATTTTATGAAGAAGTTTTCGGCACAGTACGAGAAGCCCTCACATACAGGGCTATATACCGTTACAGCCAGCGCAGTAGTGAACATTGCGGCGTTTCTCGACAAGATTATCAAGGCGCAACCCGACGACAAAGTGCTTGATCCGTACCGGGTGCAGCCCGAAGGACAGCAAAAGGAACTATCCGAAGGGCAGCAAAAGTATCAGGCACTCGACCTGAACAAAGTCGATTGGAAAGATGCCGAGAAGTTGGGTATTTCCGCTGATGCGCTTGCCGACACGCTTAAAGCCATGTCTTACGGTCATAAATCACCCGGACTGGTCGATATTAAGACCGAAGTTGACGGCAAGGAGTACAGCGTAAAAGCCCGCCTGTCATTGGAACAGCAGCCCGACGGCTCGTTCAAAGTACAAGCTCACCCAAAGCAGGAACAGCCCGACTTCGAGAAACCCTTCATGGGCGTTACCTTTTCCAAAGAAGATATTGAGCAATTCAAGCAGACCGGAAACGGCGGACGGGTATTCGACCTTGAACACGTTCCGGGCGGCGAGAAAGTGCCGTCGCTCATATCGCTTGACAAGCTGACGAACCGATTTGAAGCCGTTTCGCTTTCTGAAATCAACATTCCACAAAAATTAAAAGGCGTTGAACTTTCTGCCGAACAGCAGGAAGGACTAAAAACGGGTAAAGGCGTATTGGTCGAAGGCATGGACAAGCGGATTAAGTCAGGTGAAGAGCCGTCGAAAATCGACCGCATCTTACAGTATAACGCATCCAACCGCAATTTCGATTTTCGTTTTACGCCCGAACAGCGGGAACAGCACCGACAAGACCGCCAAGACCGCCAAGCCAAACAAGGACAGGAACAGGGCGACAACCCGCAGAAAGGGCGCAAGGTGGACGGCATCTGGATTAATCCTGTTCAGGGCAGCATCAAACTGACTGACGAGCAGTTTAATAAGTTACTGAACAAAGAACCTGTCTTTGTGGAGGGGATGCAGAAGCAACAACCCAAACCCAAAGAAGGAGCGGCGCAGCAGGTTGAAGCCACCGACAAGAAAGGGCAGAAGTATAATGCGTGGGTGTGGCCTGATGCGGAAGCCGGGCGTGTGCGCCATACTTCCAAGCACCCCGACGAATGGAAAGCTATTCAGGCAAAAAAAGCAACGCCCGCTGAAAGCCACAAAACACAAGTCGCTGTCAACAATGACGGTAAAACTAACGAAGCGACCAAGCATAGTAACGAGCCTTTGAAGCCGGGTCAATCCCGCCCGACTGAAAAGCAGGCTGAAAAGAAAGCCGAGAAACAGGCTGAAAAGCAGTCGCCCAAAGCTCCCAAGAAAGGCGGCGGTCGCAAAATGAGTTAATCAAATCATTACAAATCCACTAAAAAAATCAACAGATGAAAGTATGTATAGCGGAAAAACCCAGTGTAGCTAAAAGTATAGCTGCCATTCTAGGCGCATCGTCCCGAAAAGACGGATATTTTGAAGGCGGCGGTTACGCCGTAACATGGGCGTTCGGCCACCTTGTCGGACTCGCCATGCCCGAAGCCTATGGAATTACCGGCTTCAAACGTGAGAACCTGCCGATATTACCGAAAGAGTTTTTACTTGTTCCCCGGCAAATCAAAGAGGGCAAGGAGTACAAACCCGATCCCGGTGTAATGAAACAGTTGAACATCATTAAAGACCTGTTTAGTCGTGCCAGCGAGATAATTGTTTGCTGCGATGCCGGGAGAGAAGGGGAACTTATCCATCGCTACATTTATAATTACTTAGGGTGCAACGTTCCTTGTCTCCGTTTGTGGATAAGCTCACTTACCGACCGCGCCATACGCGACGGCTTCCAAACTCTGCGCCTCGGAAGCGATTACGACAACCTATATTTATCCGCCAAAGCACGTAGTGAAGCGGATTATGTGGTCGGGATTAATGCAAGCCAAGCGTTATCCATTACCGCTGGAAGCGGTGTCTGGTCGCTCGGCAGAGTGCAAACCCCGACACTGGCAATGATTTGTTCCCGTTACATGGAGAACAAAGATTTTACCCCACAAACTTATTTCCGCCTGAAAGCGCATACAGCGAAAGATGCAACGGCGTTCGCCGCATTGTCCGAAGATAAGTACGACACTCGCCAATCGGCAGATGAAGCGACAACCGCAATCCGTGAAGCCGGAAAGCTCCGGATTACAAGTGTGGAGCGAAAGGAAGTCCGCCAAGAACCGCCCTTGCTTTATGACCTCACTTCTTTACAGAAAGATGCTAATAAACAGCATGGCTTTTCGGCGGATACAACGCTCTCGATAGCGCAAGCGTTGTATGAAGCAAAAAAAATCAGCTATCCAAGAACCGGAAGCCGCTATATTTCCGCCGACGTGTTCGAGGAAATACCACACCTCGTCGCCAAACTTCGTTCGCATCCGTTGTTCGGCAGGTATATCGACAACCGTTTTGATACCACGCTGAATAGCCGTCCGGTGGACGATACGAAAGTTACCGACCACCATGCACTGATTATTACGGAAGATCCCGCTTCGGGATTATCTGAAGAACAGCAAATCATTTATAACATGGTTGCCGGGCGTATGTTGGAAGCCTTCGGCGAGCGCTGCATCAAAGAGAACACCACCGTTTCATTGGAAGCCGGAGGCGTACACTTTGTTGCAAGGGGCAGCATAACGTTATATCCCGGTTGGCGTGAAGTTTTCGGAGCCAACAGGGAAGAAACAGACGGCGAAGAATTAACCGTGCTGCCCGATTTGACGGAGGGCGATACGCTTACCCTCCGTGATTTGGAAATACAGGAAAAGCAGACCAAGCCGAAGCTCCTGCATACGGAAGCGACGCTGCTTTCAGAAATGGAAACCGCAGGGAAACAGTGCGAGAACGAGGAAGAACGCGAAGCTATGAAAGAAGGCGGTATCGGTACTCCGGCAACACGTGCCGCGATAATCGAAACGCTTTTTGCCCGCGAATATATCCGCAGGGAGAAGAAAACGCTTGTCCCGACAAACAAGGGGCTTACGGTCTATTTGGCTGTCCGCGATAAAAAAATCGCTGACGTGGCCATGACCGGAAGTTGGGAGTTAGCTCTCTCGAAAATCGGCACGGGCGAAATGGACGCGGCGACATTTCACCGTTCGATAGAAGTGTATGCTTCGCAGATTACGTCCGAGTTGTTGGATATGCCTTTTGAACGTAAAGACGACCGCCAGAACTGCCCATGTCCGAAGTGTGGTAACGGCAGTGTGGTTTTCTATCCGAAAGTTGCCAAGTGTAATAATGAGAGTTGCGGACTGATCGTTTTTCGCACCATTGCGAAAAAAGAGTTGTCGGATTCGCAACTTACTACGCTTCTGATGAACGGCAAGACCGGACTTATTAAGGGTTTCCTAAGCAGTAAGACGGGCAGCACATTCGATGCAGCTATCGCTTTCGACGCTGACTATAAGACCGTTTTCGAGTTCCCGCCCAGAAAAGGTAACGGAGGTAAGAAGCGTAAATCCAAGTAAATTACTAACTTTGCTGCTAAGAAAGTCCAAAGAGCTACATAGTTATTGTGAATAGGGATGTTTACTTTAACTTCTGCGGATTTTTTTAGTGGGGGCGTCCGGGGCAAGGCTTCGGACGCCTGTTTTATAGTTATTATTGCTTATAGTCCAAGTCAATATGTGCAACCATTATGGCTATATTATTTTCAAAATCAAATTCCTGAATCTCATTTTTATATCTTGTGAATACAGACAATCCCGTTTTAGCTAATAGAATACGACTGAATTTATTGAGATCGTTGTCTATTACTTTGCCTTCAATACTGGCAACATCTCCTATGTTAAAACAAGACCAATTCCTTATAAAATCATAAATATTAAAAGAGATAATGCTATTATTCAGAAATGGGAAATTCAGGAATGGGGAACCATATTTAGGAAAATGTTTAAGGTATCTATAAGCCATTTCTTCCCAAAAAGGATGATCAATCAATGTAAATTGTGAGTTACTATTATTGGTGTTTTTTGCATATTTGCGTATGTCAGATAATGAAATTTTGTTGCTCTGTTGAAGTTGATAAATTGTTAGAGCATTGACTAATATCATTTCTCCCGGACTCTGAAATAGCCCATAGTTACCTAAAGTTTCTGAGTTGTTTAGAAATACAACTTCATCTCTAAAGTTTCTTTTAAAAAGCCCTTTTTCTCCTTTAAATGTCGGAAAGTTATGTAACAGATATAATTGGTCTTGATCTATTTTCCAAACATTTTCCGTTTCTTCCTTTTTGTTTTGAATAAACGATACTTTTTCATAGACAATCTCATGATCTCTTGTTGCAACTGATATTACAACCATATCAGCCAACTCTTTTGTCGTCGGTTTGTCTTGATTGTAAAATTCTACAAAAGAACGTGTTCCATGAATTTTATTTGCATAAAACCTTAGTCCTCTGAATGCGCTTCCATTAATGGCATCACACACATCAGTAACCATTTTAACCTCTCCATCTGAATTTGAATAAGCTTTAGCAAGGGTTTCATATACTTCTCGTGCCAAAGTATTCTGAAATTTTCTAAAATCTTGATGATTGTAATAATCCGAGAAAAATCGTATTAGACTATTCATATGTAAATCATTTTATCACCGACAAAGATACCAATAATCTAACAACCAGTCATTATGCCGCTTTGAATATTCGTCCTTATCCCATTAAGAGACTACCCATTAGCCAAATTATCTTCCTGTTCCGCCCAACTCCCGGTTTTCAATCTTATGCGGTTATCCAACCTTTCAGCATAACGTCGGGTATTCTTACCGTCCTGAATTAATCAGCATCCATTGCTTATAAACGACAAGCGGAATTATTCTTTATCGGACATGACAAGGTTTTAAATCTCTTTCCGACAAACCGTTTACAGGACATAAGTACCATATCCGTGCTTCTTATTAAATCCCATGACTTGTTTAATATTTCCCGACCGAGTGCGTGTATTTAGCGGGCAAAGGTGTTTACGGCTTCTTGACGGGCTGTAAAGTACAGGCTGCGTTTGCTGAAAAATCTTCCTCTTTCCCGTGCCGGGCGAGCGTATTTCCCAGCAAAAACTTGACATTCCTAAAGCCTACACCGGGATTCGCCCATAAAACAACGACCGTATGGTCATAAAATTTGAAGTCATGGGAAATGTAAATTTATCAGAAGCACGGGTTTATGTAGGCACTTATGCCAAGTATAATAACGGTTCTATCTTCGGAAAGTGGTTAGAACTTGCGGATTATTCCGACAAAGAAGAGTTTTACAATGCTTGCCGTGAATTACACAGCGACGAATCGGATGCTGAATATATGTTTCAGGACTATGAAAACATACCTTCCGGTTTAATCAGTGAAAGTTGGATTTCGGATAACCTCTTTGAAGTGATTGAAGCCGTTTCGGAGTTGGGCGACGACGAACAGGAAGCCTTTTATCTTTGGCTCGATAACGGCAGCCGCGATATTGATACGGACGATATTAACGGATTGATTAACTCGTTCCGCGACGATTATCAAGGTGCTTACAACGATGAAGAAGACTTCGCTTATCAAATCGTTGAAGATTGCTACGATTTACCGGAGCTTGCTAAAACGTATTTCGACTATGAAAAATTCGCCCGCGACCTTTTCATTGGCGATTACACTTTTGAATCCGGTTACGTTTTCCGTTGCAGCTAACGGAAAACTTCTTTCAAAAACCAAAGGCGGGAAATTCCCGCCTTTTTTATAGTCATCCCATAGAAATATGGTTATTCTTCCGGTTCATGGCTCTTCTTCATCCTGTTCTTCATTTTCTCCTTTGGAGAATCTTGCATTGATGAATGCATCTACATCGCTCTCCTTGTAATAGGGCTTTTGGTGAATGGTGTAGAATTTCAATTCACCTGTTGCACGGTAGCGTTGCAAGGTGCGTTTACCTACATGGAGAAGTTGGCATAAGTCCTGATTATCCAAAAGGCGTTCGCCGTCCAAAAAATTATATCTGCCTGACATATTTCCTAAATTTTCGTCCAACCGGTCGAAGCGATTCATGAAACGCTCAAACCATTCCTGTATCCATTTTCGTATATCATCGTTGTCCATAACCTCTGAATTTCTATATGTTAGATGCAAAGGTCAGGGGATAAAACCAATAAAATTGCCAACCTGTTACCAAGCTGACAGATATTTATTTAGTTAAAAATAGGGTGGTAAATAAGAAAATCAGCCTGATTTCGGACGTTTTAGGGGTAAAAGCAAAAACTACCAAGTTGGTATGAACTTGGTAGTTTTCTAAAGATGTATTTCGCTTAATTACAGCAACATATCAATTAATCAAATGTATAGCAAATCCTTGTTGTACCCTTATATTCTTCCGGTTTGGAAGATTTAACATTTACATCATAGGTCTTGCCAAAAAAACGGATACCCTCGCCGAGTAGGACGGGAACGATATACATATACAATTCGTTCAACAAGCCATTGTTGAGCAGGGAGGTTATCAGATTACCGCCACCGATAACTGTAATATCTCCGGTAGCCGCTTTCTTTATTTCAGCAATCTTATCTATCGGGTTATCGAACAAGAATTGTAAATTTTCGCCAGCCAGGGCGGAGCTATCGAAGTGGGAAACGACAAAAGTCTTTTTATACAGCCAGCTTCCTCCGCATTGTTCAAAAATAGCATTATAAGCATTTGAGCCAGCCAATAAGATTTCGGATGCTTGGTGTATTTCCGATATTTCTTTTGCGAGGTCTGCGGGTATCCAGCTTGTTTCTCCGTCTGTGTGTGCAATATAGCCGTCCAGCGATATTGCTACGTGCGCCTTAATCTTACTCATATTGATAATGTATTTATGTCGGAGAACGCCGGAGCAAAAAGAAGCGTGGAACCCACACTGTTCCGACACGAGGCACTGGTATACCCTTGAATGGAAACAGGCAAGTCCACGCTATACGATGATAGCATGAACATTGCACAGTAGCCTCCATTCGTTAGAAAATTACCAGTTTTCGTGTCGAAGACGTTCTGCGAACGTTATGTTATTTATGTCAAATGCAGAATTTTTTCTACACTTCTATTTTTATTCTTTTTTGTCATGCAAAGATACGCAAAATCTGTGATTTTACTTATCTCGCAAACAGTATATTATTCCGAATCATCTTTCTCCATTCTCCTGATAAGACTTTCAATAAGCCTGTTGAGGAAAGGAGTTCTGTCTTTCTTTCGACTTTTAAGAGCAACGTAAGTCCTATAATAATCGCCTAAGTCAACATCAAAATTGACCTCAATGAAGTTCATTATCTCTTTAATATCGACATTGCCGTTGTTTATAGCTCCGCTGCTCTGTATGGAGTAGCCTAATTCAACCGCATCTGCCTTTGAGCCTGTCCATTTCAGATTGTTCACGGGCAGCAGTTCCCGGCTTTTCTTTATGACGATATGTTTCTCCAGACTGTATTTTTTCTTATTCAGGTATATTCGCAAGATTTCGTTGCAAATAATTTTCGCCACTTTATAATCGTACCCGGTAGAGAACAGCGGGTCAAGTATGAATTGTGCGCTATCAACATAAAGTTCGTGATTATACTTTCCTCTAACAAAGTAACATTCGTCCAGACAGGTCGAGTTTGCGCGGTAATATTGATGAAAGTCGATGTTGCGCTCAAAGAAATACGTCAGGCTCTTTAACTCCTTGTCGTAGTATTCGCTTTGGGTTTCATTGCTCCCGATAGGTCGTTTTAACTCTATGTTATGTATTTTGTTGAAATACAACAACCAGCCCAGCACTTGCGGTTTCATTTCCTTAAAAAAAATAATCTCCTGTTGGAGTGTCAATGGTTCGACAGACAAAAAATGCTCACGGAGTTCAGACAGGCATTTTTTTAGGAAGGTTATTGTCCGTACAGATTCCTCTAACGATATATCGCAACCTTCGATGTCGATTGTGTGAATTTCATTTTGGATTTTTACCAATAGCTGACTGTAAAAAATATCCATGATTTTGTTGTTTAGGTACAACAACAAAGATATGGGATAACCGGGCGACCAAAGTAAGACAAAGGGTGGTTATGTTAAGACAAGATAACTGTGTGTAAACAGCTACAATATATTGCTTTATCGCTATGTTACGAGAAAAAAATATTAGGACAGCTTTCGATTTGTGAGGTTTCTAAATAAATACAAAAATCTCCTGTAATCGGGAAACCTTCGTCTTATAATGTAAAATTATCCGGTTATAAACAAAGCAAGAAAACAAAAGTACAAGAGTAGTGATAAATAAAACAGGACTTCGCGCAACCATAGTCTCTTAATCGACTTAGTAAGAGAATACATAAGTAGTGCCCAAAGATTGAAGAACAAGAGAACAAGAAACATCACCATTAGAAGAAAAGCTGGAAGACCAAGATTAAAACCTACATCATCATCGGCTGTAGCTACTCTGATTGCAAACCAAACAGGCAGGGTGTCAATGAGTAACACTATTGCCAGTTTTATATATTTAGATATATTTCCTTTTTTCATATGCAATCGGGCGCGAGTTACCCTTCATTATTTATAAAACAAATATCACGACAATGGCACTTATCGCTATCGTACTAATACAATAAGCAAAAAAAGTAGTTTTGCATTTCAATTTTTGTTCGTTTGACATATCATCGTATTTTTCTTTTAATGTACAATATTTTTCATCCCAAGCTAAGCCGTTTTTGACTTTTCGGACACAAGGCAGAACCTAGATTTGTTAATGTAATACGATATACAATAACATTAACGCTAATATTCCTCCAAACAGGTACATTCCTCCAACACTCACCCCAATTATTCCTATATCTTTATTGAATTGGTTTTTGTTTTTGAATGATTTTACCAGTCCAATTGAAGTGAGAGCAATTCCTATCAGACCACAGGGAAACAGAGTAATCAAAAACCAAGCCCAATAAAAAACTTCCTGTTTATTTAGCATCGTTGGCTCAACAATAAATAGTCCAAATAAAACAGGCGGAGGCAGATACATAACTAAAGCAAAAAAGTATATCTTATATATTTTTAATATTTTCATATATTATATATTGTTACATTACGTTAAATCTCATTTCCAATTTAATATTCCCCTCATCGTTCCAACAAATCGCAACAAAGAGAGTTTTCCAAACCCACAAACATTCCTGAAAGAGCATTAAAAGTAAATTCAGGATATTCCGTAAAATCAACATTTGGCAAATAATGTTCGTAGTGGTTTTTTTCTATTAAGAAAAATTTTTCAAGTCCGTAGCGTTTTACTTTTTTGTTTAGCGGATTAAGAAAATGATTGAGTTGTGAAGTCAAACTTGACGCTAACAAAAAATTATTAAACTTGGCATAATCTATGGTTTTTTGCCCAAATTCTTGTTCGTATTCACTTGACAGCTTTTTGGCTAAATCCAGATAGTAAATAGGTGCCATAAAGTTAAATGAAGCAGCTTTTGACAACTCAAAATCTTCTTCGATTAAGGAAAAACATTCTTCAATTTTTTCCAATACAGCAGTAAAAAGCATGGGTTCTTTATGAAAAACTCTCAAACTAAATGTGCTGTCCTTTTCATATTCGGTAACATGGAGGACAAAGTCCAAAGTATCCTTTCCTGCAAGCCAATAATAAGAATATGATTTTGAATAATGAGCAGCCCATGTCGGCAAAGCGTTTATTTGCTTGACCACAACCGTATCTTGAATGAACTGTGTGTCGCTTGTCGTTGCCGACTGTTTTTCCGCTTTGTTTTGCTTGCAGGCACTTGCAATTACTGCAAGAATACTCAAAATGATTACGGTTTTTCTCATTACAATTTTATTTTTGAAACTTATTGTCATTCATTTTCTTTTCGTACTTCATAGTTGTTGTCGCGCTGCGATGTCTGCTGCTTGCGCCCAACGGTTGGCGGTTCGGCGGGT
>JGI994J12354_10004690_pt1 | contig 12150 bp, 15 predicted proteins | sample IntmicLarv3ML3BL_FD_12354 | JGI IMG/M metagenome (IMG submission 12354) | reverse complement strand
CGCCCGCTTTTAGAACTTTTGCAGAGCGAGCTTGGCGGCGACGAAATTAGCTTTTACGCAGGAACGCAATACCGCCATATCATGGTATGGCACAAGCCCACAGAGCATGACGACATATGGACTCCGCCGCATAACATAAGCGGGCAGAGTATTGCGGAACATATTCCAAGCGGCAGAATCGGAGAAATCACGGCGAAAGCGAACAAAATTTTGGCTGACGCGGGATATTCTCAATCTATCTGGCTTTGGGGTAGCGGCGTTCGTCCTGCGCTTCCAAATTTTTATGATACTCATGGTAAGCGCGGGTGCATTATTTCTGCCGTTGACCTTTTGAAAGGTATTGGAAATCTTTCCGGAATGGCGGTGCCGATAATTGACGGAGCGACGGGCTTTTTAGACACGAATTTTTCGGGCAAGGCGGAAGAGGCCATACGTTTCCTCAAAGAGGACGGCGACTTTGTTTACATTCATCTTGAAGCTCCTGACGAGTGCGGACATCGCGGACTTATCGAGGGAAAGGTCAAGGCTCTCGAGCTTATTGACGAACTTGTACTTGAACCTATACTCAAAGCATTTGAGGGTGAAGAGCTTAGAGTGCTTATTACGCCCGATCATGCGACTCCGCTTGCCACAATGACGCATTCAAGCGAGCCTGTGCCGTTTTTGCTCTATTCAGGGGAAAAGCCTGCTGAATATACAGAGGCAGGAGCGAAATCGACAGGGATTTATATCGAAAAAGGACACGAGCTTATAAAGGAACTTTTCATATGAGAATTGCAATATTTGTGGAAACATATCTCCCCTACATCAACGGGGTTGTAACCCACGTGAAGAGCCTTGTTGACGGGCTCAAAACGCTTGGCCACGACGTTATGGTGGTTACTGCCGACCCTAAGGTGAAGCGGCAAATGTATATGGACGGAGTGCTTCATTGTCCTGCTATATCGTTCAAGCGATTTTATGATTTCGGGATTGCGCCGCCGCTTTCGACTAAGCGCAGAAGCGCGATTGAAGCGTTCAGTCCTGATGTAATTCACATACATCAAGAGTTCGGCATCGGATTTTCCGGAGTGCGCGCAGCGGCGGCATTAAATATACCGTTTGTATATACTATGCACACAATGTATGACGATTATATATATTATATTGCCCCCGGAAAGCTTGTACCTGTTATCAAAAAGCCTGTGAGAAAGTACGCAAAATACATTGCCGGTCGTGCCGCAGAGATAACGGGGCCGTCGGAAAAGGTGACGGAATATCTTAGGTCTTGCGGGCTTTATAAGCCTGTGAATGTTATTCCGAATCCTGTTGAGATTGATTTGTTCGACGTTTCAAAAGTGTCCGAGGGGAATGCTTTGGATATAAGGCAGCGCTTTGGTTTCAGGGATTCTGATACGGTATTGACTTTCTGCGGAAGGCTTGGAACAGAGAAGAATGTGCATACTCTTCTTGATTTTTGGGGAGAAACTCTTAAATCGCACAAGAACATTAAGCTTTTTGTTTTGGGTGATGGACCTGCGAAAGATAATCTTGAAATTCAAGCGAAAGAGCTTGGAATTGAGAGCCAAATTAAGTTCTCAGGCGTTGTCGCGCATGAGGATCTTCCTCCCTATCTTGCCGCGGCGGATGCTTATGTTACAGCATCTTTGAGCGATACCAACAGCATTTCAATGCTTGAGGGAATGGCGATGAAACTTCCTGTTTTCCATATAAAAGACCCCTTGAATAAGGGGCAGGTGGTTTCGGGATATAACGGCTTTATCTATGAAAATGCGACTGAGCTTAGGGATGGAATTTTGAATTTCGTAGCTCTTTCCGATGAGGATAAGAGCAAACTCAGAGAACAAACTCGAGAGAGCGTGCTTGAAAAAGGCAGTGTGACACTCGCGAAAAATCTACAGAAAGTATATGAAAAAGCTCTGCTTAAATAGCAGAGCTTTTTAGCTGTTCTTCATTTATTACTTTTACTTCAAGACTTTGTGCTTTCGTGAGCTTGCTTCCTGCGTTTTCTCCGCATAGCAGGAAATCAGTCTTTTTCGATACACTGCCGGAAACTTTTCCTCCTTTGCTCTCGATGTACTCCTTTGCCTCGTCGCGTGACATAGTAGGAAGCGTTCCTGTTATGACGAAAGTTTTGCCTTCGAACTCTGATGAAGAGTTCTTTTTTTGCGCAGTTGTTTCTACAAACTGTATAAATCCTGCGACTAGTTTAGCGTTTTCGCTGTCGGCAAAATATTCGGTGATATTATTCGCGAGGATATCCCCTACTCCGCTCACAGCGGTAAGAGCCTCGGTTTCTGCGGTCATGAGATTTTCGATGCTTCCGAATTCGCCGAGCAGTTCCTTTGCCACGGAAGAGCCTACCCCTGAAATTCCAAGAGCGAACAGAAGTCGCCAAGGCTCGTTCGTTCTGCTAGCATTAATCGCTGCTAAGAGCTTGTCGGGAACGACAAGCTCGTCTTTGCTTTTGCCGTTTTGTGCTTCGTCATTTTTAAGGCAATCGCCTATCTGCTCGCGCGTAAGACGATAGATGTCGGCGGTTGTTTTTACGAGTCCGCTCTCTAAAAGCTTGTCGATAATACGCTCGCCAAGCCCATCAATGTTCATTGCTCCGCGAGATACAAAGTGAACAAATTTTGCTTTTACCATAGCGGGACAGTTATTATTTATACATTTTGTATAAGCGCTGTCTTCCGTTACGGGCTCGCCACAAGATGGACATTCTGTCGGCATTTCAAACGGAACAGAGCCGCTTTCTCGGTTTGCAACTGCGATGATTTCGGGGATTACATCCCCTGCTTTTCGTACGAAAACGTTGTCGCCAATGCGAATATCAAGGCGGGAAATCTGCTCTTTATTATGCAGGGTTGCTTTCGCCACGGTCGAGCCGTCAAGCAGCACGGGATCGAGCACAGCAACGGGTGTGAGTACTCCGGTTCTTCCCACTTGTACCTCGATGCCGAGCAATTTTGTCGAGAGTTCGGTTGGCGGGTACTTGAATGCTACCGCCCATTTCGGGAACTTTGAGGTCGCTCCCAGCTTTTGGCGCGCGGCAATATTGTCAACTTTTATCACTGCTCCGTCGATGTCGTACGGCAGTTCAGAGCGAATTTTTCCGATATTTTTGATTTCTGAAATGGCTTCCTCAATGTTCGCAACTTTTTTCGGAGGAATTGTCGGAAATCCAAGCGACCCTAGGAAAGCGAGCTGTTCGCTATCAGTTTCGAAAGCTTTGTCACAGTTAAGAATATCGAACACAAAAATGTCAAGCCCTCTGGATTTTGCAATCTTCGGGTCTTTTTGTCGTAGTGCTCCTGCGGCTGCGTTTCGAGGGTTTTTTCCCTCTTCCAGCTTGGCGAAGCTCTCTTTTGACAGATATACTTCTCCTCGAATTTCTATACTTTCAGTATATTTAATAGCCTTTGGAAGAGAGGATATTGTCTTTGCGTTTTCTGTAATATCTTCTCCTACAAAGCCGTCGCCGCGGGTTGAAGCTCGGGTGAGTACTCCGCCATTGTATTCCACTGACACAGACAATCCGTCGATTTTTTGCTCGACAATAAGGGGCGTTTCGCCTACTCTATTTGCAAAAGCCATAAGCTCGTCCTCGGAAAAAGCATCTTGCAGTGAGGTCATTTGCGTGGTGTGTGTGACTTTCTCGAAAGTGTTGAAAATGGCTGCTCCTACTCGCTTTGTGGGGCTTTCATCCAGTGCATATTCGGGATACTGTTCCTCAAGATCTGAAAGCTCGCGTAAGAGCACATCGTACTCGAAATCCGAAATCATTGGAGCATCGTGGGTATAATAAGCCTCCGCAAAGGCATTCAGCTTTGCGGTGAGATTTTTTATCTGTTCTTTTGGTGACAATTTGTTAGGTTCGTGCATATAATATAGTATGAAGAGAAAACAAAGCGGGATGTTTAAGCTTATTTGTGTTATACTTATTGTATTAATTGTTTTCGTTCTTATAGATATGAGAATTCGCCCTGTGGTTCAAACAGTGGCGATTAATCGTGTTCGTCAGGTCGCTACACAGACGATAATGGGGACGATATCCGACCAGCTTACGGCGAATGGAACGAGTTATGATTCGATTGTGTCGCTTACTAAGGGGGAAAGCGGAAAGATTGTGTCTATCGAAACGGACACAGCGAGGATAAATATGATTAACAGTGGGATTTCGTCTGCAATTACGACTCGGCTTTCTGCGCTTTCCAAAGAAAAGCTTGATGTTCCGCTTGGAACGCTTCTCGGGGTGCAGGTGCTTTCGGGTCGAGGACCTAATGTTACTCTCAAGGCTTTGCCAACAGGTTTTGTCAAAACTCAAGTGGTGAGCGAGTTTAATTCCGTCGGAATTAATCAGACTCAGCACAGGATAATTCTTACTATCGAAGCGGACATAACTGCTATTATTCCGGGGTATAGTTCGGGAGCTACGACGACGGTTACATATGTTATCGCTGAAAGTATTATTATTGGCGAGGTACCGCAATATTACACTCACGTTGTTACAAGCACTGAAAATCTTGCAGGAGATATCAATGATTACGGCAATCCGGTTCCATAGGTACTTTCCTTTATAACAAATAGCAGATAACAAAAGCTTGTTATCTGCTATTAATTTGCACTATTCGTTATTCAGATTCTTTTGCAGTAGCAGCAACATAAATCTTCTCTTTAACTTTAGCGGCTTTACCCACACGGTCACGAAGATAGTAAAGTTTCGCGCGACGAACTTTACCGCTTCTGATGAGCTTTACACCCACAACGTTCGGCGAGTGGATTGGGAAAACACGCTCTACACCAACGCCGTATGAAATGCGGCGAACGGTGAAAGTTTCGGAAATTCCGCCATGCTGTTTCGCAATAACGGTACCCTCGAAAGCCTGAATACGCTCTTTTTCGCCCTCTTTGATGCGGACGTCAATGCGGATAGTGTCACCCACATTTATTACTGGAAGCTCTGCTTTTTTGCTGTCAGCAGAGATGATATCTAATGCGTTCATAGTTATTAATCTCAAATAAAAGTTGGAAGTAAATTTAGCGCTTGCTGAACTGCGGAGCACGACGAGCAGCTTTAAGACCGTATTTCTTACGCTCTTTCATACGAGGGTCGCGTGTCAAGAAACCTGCAGCTTTCAAAGCAGAACGAAGTTCAGGATTGAAAAGAAGGAGTGCGCGTGAAATTCCGTGACGAACTGCTCCGGCTTGACCGGACACACCGCCGCCGTTTGTACGGACGATTATGTCAAACTTGCCTATTGTTTCTGTAAGCTCTAACGGCTGACGAACAACGAGTTTAAGAGTCTGAGTGCCGAAATATTCGTCGATTGGCTTGTCGTTTACAGTGATGTTACCGCTTCCGCCTTCGTAAATACGAACACGAGCGACAGAGGATTTGCGGCGCCCGGTGCCATAAAAGTATGATTTGCTGTTATATATTGCCATTTTATTACACCTCTAAAATTTCTGGTTTCTGCGCTGCGTTTTTATGCTCTGCACCTGCGTAAACGTGAAGGTGAAGTGCTTGCTTAGCGGCGAGTTTTCCGTTCGGGAGCATTCCCTCTACCGCAAGACGCATTGCTTTTTCCGGTTTAGTCGCCATCAAAGTTTTGTACTGGATTGATTTAAGTCCGCCAATCCAACCTGTGTGGCGCTGAAAGTATTTCTGCTCGAGCTTTTTGCCGGTCAAAACGGCTTTACCGCAGTTGATGATGATGACATTATCACCGCAATCAACGTTCGGGGTGAATATAGTTTTATGCTTACCGCGCAATAAAACGGCGGCCTTTGCGGCAACACGTCCCATTGGTATTCCGGCAGCATCAAGGACGTACCACTTGCGTGTAACTTCGCCCTCTTTCGCCATAAATGTAGACATTTCGTTTTCCTTAAAGTTGTTAACAGTATATCGATAGTAATGTGGAGGGTTAACGGGCCCTTTCATTACAGTAACTGTGGTATTATACCATATGTTTAGGAATTTGTCAAGGGGTTTTTCACGGATTATTTCTAGAAATTAGAGTAATGTTTCCATTATTGGTTTCTATCATGTCGCCGATATTGATATCTGTAACAGGTATTTTTTCTTTGCTGTTGTATATTTTGCATTTTTCATTGGCTTCGACTGTGAAATCTCGCATACTTCCGGAGACTTCTTCAATTGTCAGATAAAGGTGCTCTTTGTCGTCGCTTATGCTGATGTTTTCAACCGTTCCTCTCAAAATGGTACCGTTGGTGTAGTCTTTTTCGCAGGAGAAAGCACCGAGATACCAACCGCCTATTGCCAAAGACAGCAAAAGCAGAACCAAGGCAGACATTTCGCAGGTTTTTTTGACTTTTGTAGCATTCATAAAATAAATCCTTGTTTTATTATGGAAAAGATTTATCAAAATCACTAAGTTTCACTCTTCAAAATCTTCCAAGCCTTCATGCAACCACTGCTTTATATCATCGTCCACGTCGGGATTTTCAATAAGCGCTTTCAAAAATGCTATGTATTCGGCTTGACGAGGACTTTTCCAAGTGTTCATTATGCGGTGCAACATCCATGTGTTATGCTCGGTCGCTTGTTTTTGAATTGAACCAAGTAAGAAATCAACATATGTCTCTTCAGGGAAAGTTTCGATAAAATGTACAAGAGCACCCGGCATTCCGTAATCAAGAGAAGGATTTTCAGCCATAAAATCTAATATCGGCTCAATCGCTTCTTTTGAGTCGGGAAGTTTGAGCAACTTCTCTGTTAATTCAGAACAGTATGCGCTAAAATATGGGGTGGTGATATTGTTCTGCAGTTCTTGTTTTAGTTCGTTAGTGTTCATAGTTTTTCTCCACGCCAGTGTATCACTTCATATCCAATTGTTCTCAGTCAGCCATTTTTCAAAAATAGCGAATATTGCACTTATTTCATCATTTGTTATCGGAAGTTTCGTTTTATATTTTGGCAATGCAATCTTGAAAATTTTCCAAAACTCGTTGCCAAGTAATAGTCTTTGCGCGGCTATGTCGTTTTCTACTTTACGAAAATCGTCGTGGCAAACAATAATTTCAAATCCCAAAGTTCTTGACGAGCGCGCAACATTGTTAATTGCCAGGGTACAATACGGGTCATATTTGTTTTGGCGCATACGTGCTTTTGACGACCAGCCGGAGTCTATATTTAAACATCTAAAACAAAAGCAAAAATCACAATCCAGGTCGGGGAATTGTTTGACTAGTGTGGGCTCGATGTCGCCAATTCGCATTTCGTTCGTGATTTCGGAAATAAGTGTCCAATCGGGATAGTCGGCTGTGATACCTAATCTTTTCATAATGATTTCTTAGTCAAGTTTTCCGCGAATATGTATTGTGTTCGTGATTTTTTTGGATGCATACAAGTTCATGCTGTTCAATCCTTGCGCTGCGGAAAATATTACGGCGATATATCCATTATCTCTTGCTTTTTTACACAGCTTTACCGCGCCGGGTGATTGTCCCATGTTAGGAGTTAACAGCTCCATTGGAGTATTACAATACGGAAGTAAGTTTATAAAATTAAAATCATGAGGTAGAATAATTATGATTGACCCACGCATGTAACCATTGGCCAGCCATAATTGTTCGTAGCCGATTATACACTCTTTTGTTGTATCAATTTTATATTTGCCACGGTCTTTTATGAGAATATCCATTGAGGATAAATCTAAGGAAGGGACAATTGGTGCAAAATTTTCTCTTATCTCTAAAGGTAATGTTGCAACTGAATTATTGTATTCTTCGTTTGCTTCTTTCTTTGGAAGATAGACAAAGGCTTTGAGTGAGGCATTTACCATTGGACGAATTACATTTTCAAATACAGAAGATTGGGATGTCTTGGCTTCCTTTGATGTTCCAAACAGGCCAAGAATTAGAGGATAGTCAATCATTACTTAATTGCACCTCTCTGGCGTATCACTTCATACGCCGCCACGGCGACGCTATTGCTTAAATTAAGCGAGCGAATGTGGTCTAGCATTGGTATGGTGACAGGAGTGCCTTTCCCTGAAAATATAAGGCTTTCGGGGAGTCCTGCTGTTTCTTTTCCGAACATCAAAAACGGGCTTTCGGGATATGTAACGTCAGTGTACAGCTTGGTCGCTTTGGTCGAGAAAAAGAAAAGAGTTTCGCTGTGAACTTCTAAAAAAGCGTCTAGATTTTCATGGAATGTTATGTCAACATACTGCCAATAATCAAGACCTGCACGTTTTACGGTGCGGTCTGAAATTTCAAACGGAATTGGTTTTACTATGTGAAGTTTTGCGCCGATAGCGGCGCATGTGCGCGCTATGTTGCCTGTATTTTGCGGGATTTCAGGCTCTACAAGTACTATATTTAACATTATAATTTTTTTATTTTACGGCAATGAATCCGGCTTGCATATATGATGTCCAGATTAATTCTGCAATCTTAAAGCCGCTATCTTTTAATAAGTTTAAATGTTCGCCAACGGTGATTGGAAAAAATTCTGTGTCAAGTCGGCTGTAATGCTCTTTTGCACTTTCCGGTGATTCGTTCTGTGCGATTTTGAAATTTTCCCATTGCTTCATAGCAAGGTCAAGTCCTTCTTGCGACATAGGACGAATGTTTTCAAAGGTAACGTAAACGCCGCCGTCGGAAAGCATTCTGAAGCAGTTTTCTGTTGCCTTTTTGCGCGCGAATTCATCACAATAGTGATGACATAAAATTGCTGTGATAACATCAACGGAGTTGTCAGCAATGCTTAGCTTTGCGGTTTCAAGTGTCGAAAACTTGCAAGAAAATTCGCATCTTTCCTTTGCAACAGCAATCATTTCAGCAGACGGGTCAGCAAGACGGAGTGTGGTGTTCGGGAATGAACATTTGATTTTCTGCGCAAATGTGCCTGTTCCGCAGCCTGTGTCAAGCCACTCTTTCGGAGTCATGTTAATTGCTTTCACAGTATCAATCACATAGTCGTGAAAGCAATTGTAAAATGGTATTGAGCGTTCAATTTTGGAATCGTACTCCTCTGCTGAAAACGGTGTAGTGTTATTTTTCATATGATATTATAATTTTACTATCTGCACTCCGCTCTTGGTTTCTTTTATCTCATAGCCAAGCTGTTTTATCTCATCTCTGGCGGCGTCTGCGGCCGCCCAATCCTTTTCAGCACGGGCTTTTGCACGCTTTTCTGCCAACTTTTTCACCTGTTCCGGGATATCGTCAGTCTTGCGATTGTAAAGCAATCCGAGCACTTCGACGAGCTCTTCGAAAATTTCTTTCGCTTTGGTGAGATATTCCTTTTTCGCAGTTTCTATGACGGAATTCACATTTCGAACGAGGTTGAAAACTTCTGAAATAGCGTCAGCAGTGTTGAAATCGTTGTCCATCGCTTCTAAAAAGCTCTGCTTGTAGCTCTCTAAATCGCTTGTGTCTGTGCCTTCTGCGCTCTCTGCTTTTTCGATAGCAAAGTCTAAATTATCCGCGAATGTATAGAGCCTAGTCAGAGCATTCTGCGATGATGTAATCACGTCAAGGCTATAGTTTATGGGGCTTCGATAGTGCGAACTCAGCATCATAAAGCGAATTGGCTCGTACCCGTATTTTGCCGCAACATCTCGAACGGTGAAGAAATTTCCTGCCGATTTCGCCATTTTGTTGCCGTCAACATTGATAAAGCCGTTGTGCATCCAGTTAAGCGCAAACGGCTTTCCGCTTGCTCCGACAGACTGCGCAATTTCGTTTTCGTGGTGCGGGAAGATAAGGTCTTGCCCTCCGCAGTGCAGGTCAATCGTGTCGCCGAGATATTTCCTCGCCATTGCCGAGCACTCGATGTGCCAGCCCGGGCGACCGTCGCCCCACGGAGTTTCCCACTTTACCTCGCCCGGTTTCGCGAATTTCCATAATGCGAAGTCAAGCGGGCTATGCTTTGCTGTTGCTTCCACACGCTGAGAGGCGCCTTCTTTGAGCTCGTCAAGCGGCATGTGCGAAAGTTTTCCGTACTCGGGGTATTTTTCTACATCAAAATAAATTCCGTCGCCCTCGATTATGTATGCTAGGTCATTTTCAAACAGGCTTTCGATAAGCGCGATTACTGCGTCAATATTCTCTGTCACTTTCGGGTGAATGGAGGCTTCGCGCACATTAAGACCGCTTGCGTCGGTTTTATACTCGGTGATGAAGCGCTCTGAAATTTCGCTTGCAGTAACGCTCTCTTCCTCGGCTTTGCGGATTATTTTATCGTCAATGTCGGTGAAGTTCTGAACGAAATTCACCTTATTCCCGCGGTATTCCAAATAGCGGCGGAGTGTATCAAAAACGCAGATAGGTCGTGCGTTTCCGATATGAATAAAATTATACACCGTGGGACCACAGGCGTATATAGTGTATTCAGTTTTGTTTGCAGGGGTAAACTCTCGTTTTTCACGAGAGAGTGTGTCATATATAAGCATAGTAGTTAAATTTCTGTTTCAATGTATCGGGTAACACAGTTTTTGCGAATGACGTCGACGACCATCTGTCCTACGCGGACGATTACCAATGCGGATATGATGATTGTCACAATCCAGAGTGCTTTTTTCATATTTTTTTCCTTTAGTTTGATTTGTATTTTGATTCGTATATTGTTGTGATTTCTCCGGTTTCTATATTGATGGAGTAGAGTTCGTAGAAAAAAGTTTCACCTCCGTGAGCGCCGTAACCGGTAGTAGGAAGCAAGATTTCACCATTATATATTCCCGCAATATATGCAGTTTGATCGTAAGTTTCTATCTCACCTTTGAAAATAACATCTGGCAGGTCGCAAACAAGTTCTTCACCTTTGGTTGACTTTCTATATAGATTGGTTCCATAGATGCCTCCTTCTCTATCGTCTTTAAGATAGTACGTATAGCCGTCGTGAAAAATTTCTTCTTTTTCTTCAGTTTCGATTTCTTTAGTGAGGATGGGTCTATTACCGTCGCCAAGGAAAATAGCCATATCATTGTTTTCTTTGGATGAAGTGCGGAGTATTTCGGTTCTGTTTTTGCCGTCGAGGTCAAAGCTAAAGAGAACCCAGTCGAAAAAAGGTTTGGTAGATGTATCACAACATAAGATGTATAGCTTGTTGTCAATAATACTTTTTCTACTGTAACCACATCCATTAAGGTCTAGTTCAGTTTCTATGCCATCTTTTATAATAAAATCTTTGCCAGCAACTGTGGTATAAATAGCACCTTTGTAGAAATAACTACCGCCACCATAAGAGGGATGCTCACCAAAGAAAAAAACTTTATCTTCAACTGTAGGTTCTATCTTGCTAATCATTTTCTCTTCAGGCTTTGTACATCCGACTAATACAAAACATAATGCAAGTAAAAACGTTAGAATTAAAGTAGCCTTCTTCATATTTGTTTCCTTTATTGCGTATATATAATATATGCTATATAGTTAATATAATAATACTACAAAACTAAAAATTAGTCAACTTAAACTTATGCTGTGCAGATTTAACGATTTTTGTGAAAAGGACGTGGTAAGTATCAACACCGGCAGTAAAATCGGTCGTGTGGATGACCTTGAAATCGATACCGAATGCGCCAAAGTTCGCTGTTTTATAATATACGGACGCAAAAGGTTCTTCGGTATTCTAGGGCGCGAGGACGACATTTACATTCCGTGGGACGATGTGAAAGTATTCGGCGAGGATGCTATCTTAGTGTCCTCGAAGCACTGTAAAGAGCCGAAACATCGAGGGAAAAGACAGCTACTGAAGGGCTTCTTTGAATAGCTTTATCGCTTTTCCTCTGTGGCTTAGCTCGTCTTTCGTTTTATCGTCAAGGCATGCTACAGTAGTATCAAAGCCATCAGGAATGAAAATCGGGTCGTATCCGAAGCCGTGCCCTCCGTCTATAGGAGTTTCGGCAATTTTGCCGTGCATTTCTGCTTCGAATATCTTTTCGGTTCCGCTTTCGTCAATATAGCAGATTGCGCAAGTGTAATGAGCGCTCCTGTTCGTTTTGCCTTCCATTTGGCTTAGAAGATAGAGCTTTCTGTCGTGGTCAGTGCCGTCGGTATACCGCGCGGAGAAAATCCCGGGAGCTCCGCCGAGAGCGTCAACGCAGATACCGCTGTCATCGGCTATGGCGGGCTTTCCCGTCAGGCGAAAGACCTCGCGGGCTTTTATGGCTGCGTTCT
>JGI994J12354_10004689_pt1 | contig 12150 bp, 7 predicted proteins | sample IntmicLarv3ML3BL_FD_12354 | JGI IMG/M metagenome (IMG submission 12354) | reverse complement strand
GTGGAGTAGTAGGGGCAGACCTCGTGTCTGCCCGCGCCCAAGATGGATGCTGCTATCCGGGCAGACACGAGGTCTGCCCCTACGAGTTTGGCGGCTGCTATTTTATCCAAGGCTTTGCATGCGGTTTACCATCCACGGGACACCCGGGTGTGCGTCCCCTACACATGATAACATCCAATAAATCGCGGTGGTTGTTGTAGGGGCGAACTGTGTTCGCCCGCGTTTCCCGCATACCCATTCCGCAGCGCAGCGCCCGCACGGCATCGGGCGAACACAGTTCGCCCCTACATTGACCATCATGATTCATCAGAAAATATCATGCGTAGGGGATGCACGCCGGGTGTCCCGATGCCGTTTTGGTTGCGTAAAGCGTTTATTCCGTGCGCGCCCCGCTAATCCGAAAGATAATCCCAGACCTCTGCCAAATCCGCTAAAACCGGCACGCCGCAGACCTGCAGGCGCTCGCGGCTTTGGTGCCCCTGCGCGACCAGCACGCAGTCGATGCCCATGGCATCGGCCACCTCAAAATCATGCAGCGTATCGCCGATGAACAGACCGTTTTGCACGGGGTTGTGTGCGATGTAATTCAGCCCGATTTCCACCTTGCCCTTGGCGAAAATATCCGAAATGCCGAGGATTTCGTCGAATAGGCCGTGGATGTCAAAGGGCGCGAGCTGCGCAAACAGATTTTCCTGCGAGGAGGCGGAGAGAATCACCTGGCTGCGTCCGCTGGTCTTGACGGCTTGCAGCACTGCTTCGGCGTTCTCAAACAGCCCCATGCTTTCGCTGCCCGCGCCATGATAGAGCGCGATGTATTTGGCGGCCAGCGAATCATAGGATTCTGCCGCGAGGTCAAAGCCCGCGCGGCGGTAGTAGTCGATAATCGGGAAGCCGAACACCTCACGGTAGGCCGCAAGGCTCGGCAGGGGGGGCTTTTGCTGTGTTGCCAGCAGACGGTTGATGGTGGCAAAGCACCAATCCACATCGTTCAGCAGCGTCCCGTTCCAATCCCAGATGATGTGGGTGTAGTTTTTCATACGTTCTCCAACGCCTGCGCCAAATCTGCAATGATATCATCCGCATGCTCAATGCCGACGGAAAGGCGGAAGAGGTTTTCATAGATGCCGTTTTCCTCCAGCTCCTGCTTGCTCATTTGCTCGTGGGTGGAGCTGGCGGGGTGCAGGCAGCAGCTGCGCGCGTCCGCAACGTGTGTGGCGATGCAAATGAGCTTCAGGCTGTCCGCAAAGCGCACTGCGTCCGCGCGGCCGCCCTTAATGCGCACGGCAATCACGCCGCTGGAGCCGTTCGGCATATATTTTTCTGCCAAGGCGTGGTACTTGTCGCCCGGCAGGTCGGGATAATCCACACTCTCCACCTTGGGATGCGCCAAAAGATATTCCGCCACCCTGCGGGCGTTCTCGCAGTGGCGCTGGACACGCAAAAACAGCGTCTCCAGCCCCAAATTCAGCAAGAATGAGTTGTGCGGAGAGGGGATGGAGCCAAGGTCGCGCATGAGCTGCACCACGGCCTTGGTGATGTAGGCGCCCTCGCCGAAGCGCTCGGTGTAGATGATGTCGTGGTAGGAGGGGTCGGGCGTAGTCAGGCCGGGAAACTTGTCGTTCTGTGCCCAGTCGAATTTTCCGCTGTCTACCACTGCGCCGCCGATGCTGGTGGCGTGGCCGTCCATGTATTTGGAGGTGGAATGCACCACAATGTCCGCGCCGAATTCAAACGGGCGGCAGTTGATGGGCGTGGGGAAGGTATTGTCCACAATCAGCGGCACGCCGTGAGCATGCGCGGCGTTTGCGAACTTCTCAATGTCCAGCACCACGAGGGTGGGGTTGGCAAGGGATTCGGTAAACACGGCGCGGGTATTCTCTTGGAAGGCGGCGTTGATTTCATCTGCGCTTGCGTCCGGGTGGACGAAGGTGAATTCAATGCCCAGCTTGCGCATGGTGACGTTGAAGAGGTTATACGTTCCGCCGTAGATGGCGGAGGATACCACCACATGCTCCCCGGCGCTGACGATGTTGAATACGGAATAGAAGCTCGCGGCCTGGCCGGAGGAGGTCAGCAGCGCCGCAGCGCCGCCCTCCAGCGCCGCAATTTTGGCGGCAACACAGTCGTTGGTGGGGTTTTGCAGGCGGGTGTAGAAGTAGCCGGATTGCTCCAGACGGAAGAGCGCGCCCATATCCTCGCTGGAATCATACTTGAAGGTGGTGCTTTGCACAATCGGCAGCACGCGCGGCTCGCCGTTCTTGGGCGTATAGCCTGTTTGCACACAGTGGGTGTTGATATGATAACTCATGTTGGAAATCTCCTTTAATTGTGTTTATTCGCAGAACAATTTTTGAATCAGTTCGTGCCCGATTTCCACAAAATTGCCCGTGGCGGCGGCGCTGCTTTCATGGATGGAGGTTACGCCGCTGTCCTTCTCTTGGGATTTGTGGTAAAGCATGTAGGGCACAGGGTCTGCGGAATGCTTGCCCGTGCAAAGGGGCGTGGGGTGGTCGGGCAGAATCATGAGCTTATAGTCGCCCTGCGCGTCCAGATATTCCAGCAGGATGGGGAGGACGGTTTCGTCAATGATTTCAATGGAGCGCACCTTGTTCTGCGCCTCCTTGCGGTGGCCGCATTCATCCGGCGCTTCAAAATGCAGATAAACAAAATCCTGCCCGCTTTGCAATTCGCGCACGGCGGCCTCGGCCTTGCCCTTGAAGTTGGTGTCAATATAACCCGTGGCACCGGGAACCTCCGGCACGGGCATTTTTGCACAGATGCCGATGCCCTTGAGCAAATCCACGGCGGAAACGATGCTGCCTTTCTTGCCCCAAAGGGATTCGAACGAGGGCAGCGCGGGGCGGCTTCCCTCGCCCCAGAGCCAGATGGAGTTCGCCGGGCGCAGCCCCTCGGCGCGGCGGCGTTCGTTGACGGGGTGGCGGTTCAGCAAATTGAAGCTTTCACGCATCATAGCGATGAGCGGCACGGCGTTTTCGTGCGTACACAGGTATTCGCCAATCGTCTCGCCAGAGATGTCATGCGGATGCGTGAGATAGCCTACGTCCAAATTGCCGTTGTGGTGTATCAAGCAGTGGCGGTAGGAGACACCGCTGAAAAAGTCGAATGCGCCGCCGTCGAAATGCGCCTGGACGGCATCGATGAGCTGCGCGGCATCCTCGCTGGAAATGCCACCGGCGGAGTAATCCACCATGCTTTTCGCGTCGTAGGGTTCGTCCTCGCTGAGCGTCACCAGATTGCAGCGCAGGGCGATGTCCGTGTCGGCCATGGGGACGCCAATGCTGACCGCCTCCAAAGGCGAGCGCCCCGTGTAGTATTTTGCAGGGTCATAGCCGAGCACACTCAGGTTCGCAATGTCACTGCCGGGTTCCAGACCCGGCGCAACCGTGCGCACCAAGCCAACCTCGCCCCGCTGAGACATTCGGTCAAACACCGGTTTCATCGCCGTTTCCATCGGCGTTTTGTTGTCCAAGGCAGGGCAGGGAAGATCCGCCATGCCGTCGTATAGTATGATGATGTATTTCATTGTATCAAGACCTTTCTGTTACTTAAAATACGCCACACCCGATTCAAATATCTTCTGATCCTTCTCCAGCGGCACATTCTTGATGACATTCGCGCCGCGGCGTTCGCTGTGCGCCATTTTGCCGAATACGCGGCCGTCGGGGCTGGTGATGCCCTCGATGGCCCAGGCGGAGCCGTTGGGGTTGTGGGGCATGTCGGCGGTGGGCTTGCCGTCCAAATCTACATATTGCGTGGCGATTTGCCCGTTTTCGGCAAGGCGTGCGAGCCATTCATCGTTGGCGGCAAAGCGGCCTTCGCCGTGGGAAACCGGCACGCAGTGGAGGTCGCCCGCTTCCGCGAGGGACAGCCAGGGGGATTTCACGCTCGCAATGCGCGTGTAGACCATCTGTGAAACGTGGCGGCCGATGTGGTTGAAGGTGAGGGTCGGGTCGCTCTCCTGCGTGCCGCGGATTTCGCCGTAGGGGAGCAGGCCCGTTTTAATCAGCGCCTGGAAGCCGTTGCAGATGCCCAGCGCCAGACCGCCGCGCTCATTCAGCAGACGGGTGACGGCATCCTTGATGCGGGCATTGCGCAGGACGGTGGCAATGAACTTGCCGCTGCCCTCCGGCTCGTCGCCCGCACTGAAGCCGCCGGGCAGCATGAAGATTTGCGCCCTGTCAATTGCCGCCGCAAAGGCGGTCATGCTTTCGGCAATGTCCTGCGGCGTGAGGTTGCGCAGGACGAGGATTTCCGTTTCCGCCCCGGCGCGTTCAAAGGCGCGGGCGGTATCGATTTCACAGTTCGTGCCGGGGAAGGCGGGGATAATCACGCGCGGCTTTGCCGCCTTGACGGCGGGGGCGGCGTTCCCTCTCTTGGTGTATAGTGCAACCTCCGCCATCTGCGCGGCAGGCTCTGCCGTGGTGGGGAATACGCTCTCCAGCGTACCGCACCATGCATCCAGCACTTTGGCGGCGGGGATGCTCGTGCCGTCTATCTCAAAGGTATTGTTGTCGCAAATTGTGCCAAGCTCCGTGGCGGCAAAATTGCGGAAGCTGTCGAAATCCGCTGCCTCAATCACAAAGGAGCCAACCTGCGGGGCGAAGAGGATCTGCTTGTTGAGATTGTCCGCAAAGCGGAAGCCGAAGCCCTCGCCGAAGCATTGCTTGCAGACACAGGCGGCAGCGCCGCCCTCCTTGACAACCCCTGCGGAAAGCGCCTTGCCGCTTTTCAGCGCGGCGGAAACGGCGGCGAAGAGGGCGCTGGCCTTATCCCAATCGGGTAGCAGCGTTTCGGCATTCACGGGCAGATGCACCAGCGCAACGCGCGAGCCCGCCTGCTTGAATGCGGCGGAAACCGTCTCGGAGGCCTTCGTCATGCCGACCGCAAAGCAAACCAGCGTGGGCGGCACATCCAGCTCGTTGAAGGAGCCGGACATACTGTCCTTGCCGCCGATTGCGGGGACCTTGAAGCCGATTTGGGCGCGCAGCGCACCCAGCAGCGCGGCGGCGGGCTTACCCCAGCGCGCGGGGACATCCCGCAGGCGCTCAAAGTATTCCTGCAGCGTCAGGCGGCAGGTGGCGGGGTCGCCGCCCACGGCCGCGATTTTGGCGAGAGCCTCGGTCACAGCATAGGCCGCGCCGTGGAAGGGGCTCCAGGAGGAAAGCGCGGGGATGAAGCCGTAGCTCATCAGGCTCGCGTCGTCCGTCTCGCCCTTGTCCAGCGGCAGCTTGGCGCACATGGCCTCCTCCGGGGTGCGCTGGTGCTTGCCCGCGAAGGGCATGAGCACGCTCGCCGCGCCGATGCTGGCGTCAAAGCGCTCCGCCAAGCCCTTTTGGCTGGCAACGGGCAGACGCGCCATATTCTGCGTCAAAGCGTGAGCAAGCGGGATGCGTTCCAGCGCTGCGGGGACGGCCTTGCGGTAGTCCTTCGCGGCATCCGGCGCGCTGATTTGCGCGGCAGCCTTTTGCGTCACACCGTTGGTGTTCAAGAATTCACGGCTGAGGTCCACGATGGTGTCCCCGCGCCAATGCATGGTAAGGCGCGGATTCTCCGTGACGCTTGCCACGGGCGTGACCTCCAGATTCTCCTGCTGCGCGAGCACGGTGAACGCGTCCGCGTCCGCAGGGGCGATGACCACCGCCATGCGCTCCTGGGATTCCGAAATGGCAAGCTCCGTGCCGCCGAGCCCCTCATATTTCTTGGGTACGCGGTCGAGCTGAATGGTGAGTCCGTCCGCCAGCTCGCCGATGGCGACACACACGCCGCCTGCGCCGAAGTCATTGCAGCGCCGAATCAGCTTGGCGGCCTCGGGGTTGCGGAAGAGCCGCTGCAGCTTGCGCTCGGTGGGGGCGTTGCCCTTTTGCACCTCCGCGCCGCAGGTCTCGATGGATTCCGTGCTGTGCGCCTTGGAGGAGCCGGTCGCCCCGCCGCAGCCGTCGCGCCCGGTGCGCCCGCCCAGCATCAGCACCACATCGCCCGGCTGGGGAACGTCACGCTTGACGTTCTGCTTGGGGGACGCGCCGACTACCGCGCCGATTTCCATGCGCTTGGCGGTGTAGCCGGGGTCGTATAGCTCCACGACCTGCCCGGTGGCAAGGCCGATTTGGTTGCCGTAGGAGGAATAGCCGTGCGCCGCCTCGGTGGAAATTTTCTTTTGCGGCAGCTTGCCCGCCATGGTCTTTTCAAAGGGGGTCAGCACATCGCCCGCGCCGGTGACGCGCATGGCCTGATAGACATAGGCTCTGCCGGAAAGCGGGTCGCGGATTGCGCCGCCCAGGCAGGTGGCCGCGCCGCCGAAGGGCTCTATCTCGGTGGGATGATTGTGCGTCTCATTCTTGAATTGCAGCAGCCAGTCCTGCTTTTCGCCGTCCACGGTGATTGTGATGTTGACGGAGCAGGCGTTGATTTCCTCGCTCTCGTCCAAATCGTCCGCAAGACCTTCTTTTTTGAGGATTTTCGTGCCGATGGTCGCCATATCCATGAGGGAAATCGGCTTGTCCTTGCCCGCATACAGCTCCGCGCGCGCGGCGAGGTAGGCGGCGAACGCCTCTTCAATCGCGGCGGAAAGGCTGCCCGGCTCAATGGCAATGTCCGTCAGCTGCGTCAAAAAGGTGGTGTGGCGGCAGTGGTCGGACCAATAGGTGTCAATCACGCGCAGCTCCGTTTCGCTGGGGTCGCGCTTTTCGATCTTGAAATAATCGCGGCAGAAGCATAAATCCGCCGCCGTCATGGCGTAGCCGTTTTCGCCGTGATAGGCGGTGACGGCCGCGTCGTCCCAATCGATGAAGCCCGCAAGGCGCGGCACGTTTTCGGGGATGTCCGCGCGCAAATCCAGCGACTGCGGCAAAGCCATGGAAGCAAGGCGGGATTCCACGGGATTCACCAAGTACTGCTGAATGCGCCGCAGGTTTTCTTCGGATACCTCGCCCGAAAGCGCAAACACCCGCGCACTTGCCACGAGCGGACGCTCGCCGCCTGTGAGCAGCGCAATGCACTGCGCTGCAGAGTCCGCGCGCTGGTCATACTGCCCCGGCAGATATTCCACCGCGAAGACGTTTTCGCCGCAGTCGGGCAGCGTGTCATAGAGCGTATCCACATTCGCCTCGGAGAAAATGGTCTGCGCCGCGCGCGCAAAATCCGCGTCGGAAAGTCCCTGCACATCATAGCGCTGAAACAGCCGCAGCCCCGCCAAGTCCGCAAGGCCGAGCGTTGCCCGCAAATCCGCCAGCAGCCCCTGCGCCTCCACATCAAAGCCCGCGCGTTTCTCCACAAAAATCCGTTTGACCTGCGTCATCTGAGCATCCTCCTGTTTATCCCGAAAATAAGGTTTTTTAGAATGATGAAAAATCAAATATAAGTATACCATAAAAAGGCGCTTTGGTATAGAGAAAAAAACAGACGAAAAGAAAAGCGGTTTTTTCGGAAAAATCGGTGAATTCGAGCAAATAATTCTTGACACTGGCGCGATTTTGCGTTTCAATATAGGTATACCCCAAAATTGGATAAGGATGGGCACGAAAATGAAACGGTTTTGGGCAGTGATTTTGATACTGACCCTCGCGCTTGGCTTTGCCGCCTGCGGCCCGGAGGAGGAGAACCCGACCACTACCACGGAAACGACCACCGCCCCGCAGGACAGCACAACCGCGCCTTCGGACACCACCGCCGGCAGCACCGAAAACACCACCGCCCCGGGTGACAGCACGACCGCCGCACCCGACAGCGGCACCACGAACGGCACGACCGTGAGCGCCCCGCGGAATGACCCGAACGGCAGCACTGCACCATCCGCCACGGAGCCGGGAGACTTTTTACCGCCGCTGTTTGGCAGCAGCAAAGCGCTGATGGTGGATGCCTACAATCGTCTGCTGGCGCACAACCCCAACCTCAAGCGGACGCTTTACACCCGTGACCTAACCGCCTGCACGGTGAAGGCCTTTGGCTATAATGTGGACTTGGGCGGCGATGAAACGATAAAAAACGAAGCAAAGGCGCACGACACCAAGTCCATACCGCACGATTTGCCCAAGCTGACCCCCGAGATGGTGCAGGCGGCGAAGGCCGAAACGCAGGGCGATACAGTCAAGCTGACCATTCAGCTCAAGGAACACACGAACATCGCAAACCCCACCGTGGCAAAGGACGGCTATGTCGGCGTGCTGGACTATGAAACGACCCGCTCGATGGTCTCCTCCATTGCGCTGGATCTCTCCAAGCGTATGCTGGCAGGAATGGTGACCTCCCTGGATATCACGGAAGCCCAGTTCACGTTGACCAAGGGGAAAATCGTTGTCACGGCGAAACAGGATGGGACAATCATCAGCGCCGTATGCACCGGCTCCGAGGCCGTAACAGGCAAGGCCAAGGCCAACGGCTTCGTCCCCGCAACGGCAACGCTTGCGGCGGATGTGAAGTCAGAGTATAGATTTTAGATGGTAGACGGTAGATATTGACAAAATTTTGCGCGGACTGCTTTTTGGGGAAGCAGTCCGCGTTTTTTAGAAAAACAATATTGACAAGACATTTGTTCAGTGTTACAGTATCCTCGGTGGTATTGCTTGGAACGGAATGGTTACAATCCTGCCCCTGCGAGGGGGTGACGCGCAAATTGCTTTGATAGTGATTTTGGTCTTAATCGACAGTATCCGTGGTGCCGGAAAAGGAGAATAGCCGCCCATCCCTACCAAAAGATGACGGCTATTTCCTTTGAAAATCTTTTATTGGGGGCGTAACCGTATTCACGGCAATGCCACTGTTTTTATTGTACACAGAAATTTTGGGATTGTCAAGTCTCTTTGCGGACTTATTATTTGTTATACACCGCCTCAAACCAATCCTCCGGCTTTGGCAGGGGCGACACCGGCTGCCATTCGGAGCGGTATTTCTGGCCTGTGCGGCGGGTGATGAGCAGGCGATTCTCCGCCAAGGCGCGGTGCGGGAGCGCACGCAGGGGGATGGCGGGGGAGATTTCTGCACCCTTGGGTGAAACCACCAGCGCGCCGCCGTGGCTTTGGACGCTTTCGGCGGCGTGTATCATTGCGTCCAGTAGCGCACACTGCGTTTGCAGGGTGTCGCGGGTCTGCAAGAGGGCGGGCAGCTCCGCTGGATTTTGCAGCACGGCGTTTTCGTAGAAGCCCGCCAGCGCGGCGCGGATTTCCCGGGCGAGCGCTTGCATTTGCGCTTGGTCGCGCAGTTGGGCGGCACAGCGGCTCATGGCGGCGGCGAAATGTGCGCGGGTTTGCAGGGCGCTGCCCGCCGCGTCCGGGCGCAGGCGAGCCGCCCATTGCGTCAGCAGGGTGTTGCATTCGGCAATGGTTTCTTCCAAAGGGAAGCCCCTTTCCGCTGTGCCTTGGGCGATGTGCCGTGCGGCGCGCAGTCCGCCGATTTGCCCTGCCGCCAAAGCGCTGCCGCCGGGGCGCGCGGCTCCAAAGGTGCCCGCCGCCTCGCCCACGGCGTAAAGCCCGGGCAGGCTCGTCTGCCAGTTGGCGTCCACGGCGAGACCGCCGTTGTGGTGCTGGGCGCAAACGCCGATTTCCAGCATTTCCTTTGCCAAATCGATGCCGTTTTCGGCATAAAGCGCAATGGCGCGTGGGTTCATTTTGGCAAGCCGCGCAAGCGGGATGGGCTGCAAAGCGTTCGAATTGGTCAGGTATTCCAGCGTCTGCGCGTCCAGCGCGGCGAAGTCACCGCTTAACCCGGCGGGATTTTGGCGGTAGTCGAGGTATACCCGCCGCCCCAGGGTGCTGTTTTCGTGGTAGACCAGCAAATCCACCAGGGAGGATTCGCGGATTTTTTCGCTGTCAAAGGGCCATTGGTAGCCCTTGAGAAAGGTCAATTGCAGCGCACGCGTATTGCCGAGCGCGTCCGCCAAGAATTCACGCTCCGCGCCGTTTTCGTCCACGGAAACATAGCGCGGCAGCACCTGCTGATAACTGCCGGAGACATTCCAGCGAAAGCCGACGGAGGCGAGGCCGTATTGCCATTCCTGCAAATTCGCGCCCGCCGCGCCTGCCTCCAGTGCCATGCCGCTCATGCCGATTTGGCCATGGGGGAACACGCTTTTTTCATAGCAGCCCGCAGGGCCGCCGGTGGCGAGGATGACCTGGTTTGCGCGCACGGCGGTGAGACCGCGCGCCGGCTCATTCAGGCGGGCATGGTCAATGCACAAAAATCCCGCGATGCCCTGCGGCGTGGTCAGCAGACGGAACACCGTCATGCCGTCCAGAATCGGAATGTCCTTCCCGCGCACGCTTTTTTCCAGCGCCTCGGTCATGTATTTGCTGGTCAGCGGCCCTGCGCTGGTGGCGCGGCGGCGGCGGTCGTGGTCGGTCTGATAGCCCACATACGCGCCGTATTCGTTCGTGGGGAAGGGGATGCCCAACTCGCAAAGCTTCAAAAAGCAGCGCGCGGAATTCGCCGCCATGGCGTAGGCAACGCCGCCGTTGATACCGCCGCCGCCGTATAAATCCGCCGCCAGCGCCCCAACGCTGTCCGCCTCGTCTCCGGCAAGGCTGATTTTGTAGTAGGTCTGCTTATCGCTGCCCGCGTTGCGGCTGGTGCCGCAGTTCACGCGCTCCGCGAACACGGCCACGTCCGTTTGGCCGAGCGCGTGCAGACAATCCGCCGCGTTCAGCGCCGCGCTGCCGCTGCCGATGACTGCCGTGCCGACCTCCAGCAACGGAATTCCGTGAAGCAATTCCACTTTACAGCTTGGCATGTTACAGCCTCCTCAGATGAAATCCGCCGTCCGCGTTCAGCACCTGCCCCACGGCAAAATCCAAGGCACCGCTTGCCGCCGCGGCCACGCAGTCCGCCACATCCTTCGGCTGACCCATGCGCGGAACGGGTGTCAGCCCACCGTCTATCAGCGACAAGTATTTATCCTTTACGCCTGCGGTCATATCCGTTTCGATGATGCCGGGGCGCACCTCAAAAACCGGGATGCCGTCCGCCGCCAAACGCGCCGCAAACAGTTGCGTAATCATGGAAATTCCCGCCTTGCTGATGCAATATTCACCCCGATTGACCGAGGCGGTGTAGGCGGAGATGGAGGAGATGTTGACAATGCGCGGGTGATAGTCCACAAGGCTTTTTTGCAGCGAAAGCATGGCGTTCGCCGCCTGTTGGCACAAAAAGAAAGTGCCCTTGCAGTTGGCATTCATCACAAAATCATAGTTTTCCTCGGTGGTTTCGAGAATATCCAGCCGCATGGGCGGCGCGGTGCCCGCATTGTTCACCAGCAAATCCAAGCGCCCGCAGCGCGCCAGAATCGTCTCGATGAATGCGCCGCGCTCCTGTGCACACTGAATGCGGCAGGGGATGTAGTCGCAGGCTTGCCCCTTCGCGCGGAATTCTGCCAATAGTCCTTCGTTCTCTTCGGCGGGAGAGGTGCCGCTGAGGATGACAAACCAGCCCTTTTCGGCCAGCGTCTGCGCAATGGCAAGGCCGATGCCCCGGCGGGAGCCGGTGATTGCGGCGATTTTTTGGGTGTTCATGGGTGATTTCCTCCGTAATAGAGATATTATTAAAATTTAATTATTGTTTGACGTGGATCACTGCTTTTAGATGGTCACTTCGCCGTTGCCGCCCGGTGTATTCCCGCATAAACCCCGGCATCCCTTGGCACGCAGCCCGCTTGGCCGCCGCCGCGCATGATTTCGGAGCATTTGCCGCAGGATAAGCAGCACTTTTTCGCGTCCAGCGCGCCGCCCAAAATATCCTTGGCGAAGTCGGGGTAGGCGAAGCCCATGCGCCCGAAGCCCGCGATGTCCGCCTCGTTGTTTTCCAGCATCCCCGCCGCAAAATGGGGGGAAAATTGCCGCAGATACGAATAACCGGAGCCGACCACGCAGAGCTGCGGGAAGTGCTTTTTCACCGCCGCAACGCAGTCCGCCATGCGGGCAAGCCCCTCCAGCGGATGCTCCGGCGGGGTGTAGAAGCCATTGTCGAACGGGCGGTTGACGTGGGGGTTGACGTAGGGGTTGCCGATGGTGCAGTCGAGAAGCGTCAGGCCGCGCGCGATGAGCTGTTCAATCAGCCGCAGCGGCTCGGTCATGTCCGGCGTGCAGATGTCCGTTGCTGTGCCCCAGCCGTAGGGATGGGGGAAGCCGTCAAACAGGCTCATGCGGC
>JGI994J12354_10004688_pt1 | contig 12151 bp, 13 predicted proteins | sample IntmicLarv3ML3BL_FD_12354 | JGI IMG/M metagenome (IMG submission 12354) | reverse complement strand
CATGGTAACAGTGCCGTAACTTATTGTCAATATTTTTTCCAAAAAACTCTTGCATATTGTAAACCGCTTCGATGTATGATATATTTCTTCGTATATAAACAAGAACGAATTTCGTTTTACGAAATTCTCCGCCTGAGGCAGTCGCATCTTGCGACATTTTCCTTGTACGCCGAGGTGCGGTCCCACGGAGTGTTGTTTCTCTATAGGCGTAATTTCCTATAGCGGAACAAAGAGTCCGCTTACAGATAGGAGGTATCCCATGAAAGATGGTAAATTGAAAATCGTTACAATAGGTGGTGGTTCAAGTTATACACCTGAGTTAATCGAAGGGTTTATTGACCACTATAATGAATTACCCGTGAGCGAAATATGGCTAGTTGATATCCTTGCTGGTCAGGAAAAATTAGAAACTGTTGGCAATCTAGCCAAAAGGATGATTGAAAAATCAGGTCATGACATAAAGCTTATAACCACGATTGACCGACGTTCGGCACTAATCGACGCTGATTTTGTGACAACACAATTTCGCGTAGGTGGCCTTGATGCACGTATTCAGGACGAACGAATACCACTGAAATACGGTTGTATCGGTCAAGAGACGACTGGTCCCGGTGGCTTTACAAAGGCCCTTAGAACCATACCAGTTATCCTTGATTTATGTCATGATATGGAAGAATTGTGTCCAGATGCTTGGTTGATTAACTTTACAAATCCGTCCGGCATCATAACCGAGACAATTCTTAATCATACTAAGATTAAAGCAATCGGACTATGCAACGGCCCTATCGGTATGCAAAATGACATCGCCAAGAAAAATGGCTGTGCCTCAGATGAAGTATACTGCGATTTCGTTGGATTAAATCATCTGTTATGGGCACAAAAGATATTCGTGCACGGCGCAGATAAAACCAAAGAAGTGGTTGCCAGCGCTAATGATGACAACGAAATCTTGAAAAATATTCCTAATATTGCTGTTGCGACCGAATTTTTCAAGTCTTTGGGGATGCTACCGATTGGCTATTTGAAGTATTACTATCTCACCAAAGAGATGTTTAATGAATGTGTGTCACTAGCCGAGAATGAAGGCGTCCGTGGCGAAGCTGTTAAAAAGACCGAGCAGGAGCTTTTTGCCCTTTATGACGACCCTGAATTGAACGTAAAACCACCACAACTTTCTGAGCGAGGTGGCGCATATTATTCTGAGGCCGCTTGTAATTTGATAACTTCGATATATAATGATAAGCGTGATATTCAAGTAGTCAGCGTCCGCAATAACGGAGCTAACCTTGACCTGCCCGAAGATGCTGTTATTGAACGCAATTGTGTGATTGGCAAAAATGGTGCCACTCCAATTTCACTTGGGCATATGCCCCTTAAAATACGAGGACTCGTGCAACTTGTCAAAGCTTACGAACAACTCACCATTGAAGCTGGCGTCTATGGCGACAAAGATGCTGCCTTACAAGCATTAACATTGCATCCGTTGGTATCGTCATCTACAGTCGCAAAGGAGATGTTAGAAGAGCTGATTTCCGCAAATTCAGATTTTCTACCCCAGTTTAATTAATCACATAATTATTCATGATACGAAAAGGAGACCCTATGAACAATACTTCTAAACTAATTGCCCTTACCTTCGATGACGGTCCTGCACCAATTACGCTTCCGATTATTCAAACCCTTGAAGCAAATAATTCCGTCGCTACATTTTTTGCAAATGGTGTACATCTGGAAAGATACCCAGAAATCACGGCATATGCTTCCCAAATTGGGTGTGAAATCGGAAACCATACGTCAGACCATAGGCATTTACCAGAACTTAGCTATGACGAAATAGTTAAGCAACTTGAAGCTACCACCGATTTGATTTTACCAATCACGAGTTTAAGACCAACGCTTATGCGTCCGCCTTTTGGTGAATATAATGAGGATGTCAAGCAGGCTTGTAAAGCTTGTGACCTTGCTCTTATCAACTGGAGCATTGACCCCAAAGACTGGGACCACGACAATCCTGACATAACACGTGAACACGTACTTAACGAGCTTGAAGACGGCTCAATAGTCCTCTTTCACGACCGCTTGCCTGGCACTTCAGCGCTTATGTCACGCTTTATTCCCGAGCTAATAGAATTGGGATATAAGCTGGTTACGGTTTCACAGCTATTTGAAGCAAGGGGATTAGCCCCTAATCCAGGCACGCTTTATCTTGGTCCGATAACGTAACTTTCACCTGTGTCCCAGCATTCTTTTCACTGATAATTTCAACATGACCGCCATGATAAGTCGCAATATGTTTGACAATTGATAACCCCAGACCCGTGCCGCCGATTTTCTTAGAGCGCGATTTATCAACACGGTAAAAACGCTCAAAAATGCGTTCATGATGTTCTTTATCAATGCCAATGCCCGTATCTTTTACGCTAATAATAAGACTGCCACAAGATTGTATTACCGCAACATCAATATGACCTTGTGGCTGATTATATTTAATGGCATTATCAATCAGATTATAAACCAACTCAAACATCATTGTGTGATTAGCCGTAATATTGATAGTTTCTTTGGGAATATTTACGCTTATGTTGTGCTCATCGGCTTTATATTTGAGGGTCTTGGCAACATCAAAAATTAGCTGTGTCAAATCAATAGTCTCAAAATCTTTCTCGTTGCCAACTTCATCAATTTCAGAAAGCCTCATTATATCCTCTATCAGTGCAAGTAGACGATCCGACTCTTTTTTCATCTTCTTAGAGACGCCAGGAATATCCTCCGCCTTAACCATGCCGTTTATCATTAATTCCGCATATCCTGCGATAGTGGTTAGCGGTGTTTTTAACTCATGCGAAACATTGGCCGTAAATTCACGGCGCATCTTCTCAGCAGTAGCCTTCTCGGTAATGTCAAGAAATAAAATCAACACGCCATTATCGACCGAACTAAAAAAGATATGATAAGTTCTGTTAGCGATTTCTAGGGAGACATTACTATTTTGCCCTGTTAACGCTGTTTTCATATGTTCTAAAACCGTGAGATTACGCGTGATTACTAAAATATTTTCACCAATTGGGGCTATCTTGATATCTAGCAATGTCATGGCGCTACTATTTGCCGAAAGCACTGTGCCATGTTTGTCTGCTAAAATCAAACCCTCGCTCATATTGCCGGTTATCGCATCAATAACTGCACTTTTTTTAATTACTTCATCAAGAACTGCCGAAATCTGCTCCTTTTGAGCGGTGATTGTTCTGATAAACGGGGATAACTCGTCATAGGTCTCGGCATTTTCATCAAAATCAAACTTATTGATAGGGTCAACTATCTTGCCCGTCAAACGCCTCGCCCCAATAAAGCAGGCAAGCAAGATAACGACAACAATCAGTATGACTTGTGGCAAAACACTAATGACAACGCCGTAAATGCTTGAAGTTGTTTTTGCGGTTCTAACAACATTGTCATTGGCAAGACGAACCGCGTAGTAATATGTCTCCTCGCCACCTGTTGCACTTAACCTACTGCCCTTGCCAAAACCATTTTGAACAGCCGCCAGTATCTCTTCTCGCTCACCATGGTTTTCCAAGTGTTCTTCATCGGTAAATTCGTTATCATATATCACCGTTCCACTAGGTTCAATAATCGTAATTCGAACATCGGCATTGGTAAAATCCAACTGTTCCATATGCTCACTTTGGTTTTCTTCATTATTGAGGAATTGTTCTAAAAACAGCGCTGCATTTTCAAGTTCGTTTTCAACTTGTTTGGTAAATCCTCTATAAAAGGTCATACTAAGAAAAACTGATGTTAAGATAACACTCAGAAAAGCTAACAAAAGCATATTTGCATAAATTCGCTTTTTCATACTAGTCACCAACCTTATACCCGATGCCTCTAATCGTCTTGATAATTTCTCCACCCGCACCAAGTTTCTTGCGTAAAGTCTTGATATGCATATCAACTGTTCTGGTTTCAAATTCAAAATCCGTCCCCCAAATAGATGACATTATTCTGTCACGGCTAAGAACAAATTCGATATTTTCCATTAGCAGTTGTAGTAATTCGAATTCTTTGTATGTCAAACTGACGGGTTCACCATTGACTTTAACAGCATGCTTTTTAGTATTAAGTTCGACACTTGCAAAGATAAATGTGGCATTGTCTTTATCAGCTTGTCCCATCCGGCGCAAAACCGCACGGATGCGTGACGCCAATTCCAGTACCGAAAATGGCTTTGTGATATAATCGTCAGCACCCAAGTCAAGTCCTCTGACGCGGTCATACTCTCCACCTTTAGCTGTCAGTATAATGATAGGCAACTGTTTTGTCTTAGCGCTACTTTTTAATCTGTCCAAAATTGAGAGTCCATCCTCGTCGGGCAACATGATATCAAGCAATACCAAATCTGGTAGCTGTGCTTTCATAGCTTTATCAAATGCACTCGAACATTCAAATCCTTGTACCGCAAAATCGCTTTGTAAGGCATATATCACGAGGTCTCTGATATTGTCATCATCTTCAACAATATAAATTGTAGGCATATAAGCCCTCCTAGATTATTCTTTTGTTTTTATGCTCACCAGTGATAGAGAAGATAACCCACTCCGCAATATTAACGGCATGGTCGCCAATTCGCTCAAAATATTTTGCAATCATTAATAAATCCATTGCTTGTTCTCCATTTTCGACATTTTCATGAATTAACGCAATCAAATCATTTCTAACTGTGTCAAATAATTCATCTACAACATCATCATAATCAATAACCGATTGTGCCAGTTCTAAGTCCTTATTGACATAGGCATCAATACTATTTGATAGCATCTTAATCGTTGCATCTGCCATCTGGGGAATGTGTTCTAGTTTTTTGATGTACACTGCATCCGAAAGTGTCAATGTGATTTCCGAAATATCGGTTGCATGGTCGCCAATACGCTCCATATCAGTTATCATCTTAAGTGCTGTTGAAATAAGACGCAAGTCAGAGGCAATCGGTTGTTGACGCAAAATAAGTTTTAGACATTGGCTTTCGATTTGCTTTTCAATTTCATTGATTTCATCGTCACACTCAATCGCTTGCTGAGCCATCTCGCAATTTTGTTCCACGAGCGCTTTCGTCGCCAACGTAATTGCATTTTCAATGTAAGCACCCATTTGTATAAGGTCATTATTCATATTTTTAAGCTGTTCATCAAAATGTGTTCGCATCTTAGCCAAACCTCCCTGTAATATAATCTTCGGTACGTTTATCTTGTGGCGCGGAGAACATATCACTTGTCTTATTGTACTCCACCACTTCACCGAGTAAGAAAAATGCTGTCTTGTCGCTAATTCTTGCTGCTTGTTGCATGTTGTGTGTTACCATTATTATGGTATATTTTTCTTTAAGGTCAAGTGCAAGTTCTTCTATCTTACCTGTCGAAATCGGGTCAAGCGCACTAGTTGGCTCGTCCATTAGCAGAACTTCTGGCTCAACTGCCAGTGCACGACCAATGCAAAGACGTTGTTGTTGTCCGCCTGAGAGCGAAAGTGCTGGCTTTTTAAGGCGGTCTTTGACTTCCTCCCAAATAGCAGCATCGCGTAAAGACTTTTCAACGATTTCGTCCAATATGTGCTTTTGTTTAATTCCATGTGTCCGTGGACCAAAAGCTACATTGTCATAGATGCTCATAGGAAATGGATTGGGTTTTTGGAAAACCATACCAACTCGCTTTCTAAGTTCCATAATATCCATACCCTTGTATATATTTTCCTCATCAAGTAAAACATTTCCTGTGATTTTACAACTTTCGATAAGGTCATTCATGCGGTTGAGAGATTTTAATAACGTGCTTTTTCCACAACCTGATGGTCCGATAAAAGCGGTTATTTCTTTTTCTTTGATTGGTAGATTTACATCTTTGAGGGCATGGAAATCGCCATAAAATAAATCTAAATCTTGTACATCAAATTTTATCATATTTAGGCTCCTTTCGCCAATCTTTTTGCTGTATATGATGCCATGGCGTTAATGCCGACAACCATTGCTAACAGTATTAACGCTGTTGCAAAAGCCGCATCTGTATGTAGCCCTTCACTTGATAAGGCATACATGTGCACTGCCAATGTTCGCGCTGAATCGGTCAGTGCGCTCGGTGTCTGTGCTACCGTACCTGCCGTGTATATTAGCGCTGCCGTCTCACCAACAATTCGTCCAATTCCCAAAATTACACCTGAGAGGATACCCGGAAATGCTGATGGCAAAACGATTTTAAATACTGTTCTAAGACGACCCGCACCAAGTCCAAAAGAGCCCTCACGAAAGCTATCTGGAACTGACTTTAACGCTTCTTCGGTAGTTCGCATAATTAAGGGCAAAATCATAATCGAAAGGGTAAACGCCCCTGCTATCAAAGAAAATCCCCAACCCAGAGCCGTTACGAAGAACAACATCCCGAAAAGACCGTATACAATTGATGGAATACCCGATAATGTCTCGGTGGTGATACGAATGATACCCACCAATTTGTTCTTACGGCTAGCGTATTCTACTAAATATATGGCGGTAAATACACCGAGGGGAACCGCAATCAATAGTGATAAAACCGTCATTTGAAGAGTAGTAATAAGCGCTGGAATGACCGATACATTTTCACTTGTGTATTCTAGCGAAAATAATGATAGTCTTAAATTCGGCACGCCATTGATAACAACGTATCCTACTAAGAATGCCAGTACTGATACAGCAATTGCGGCGGCACCATAGGTTACTATTGAAAGGAAAATATCAAATGGTTTTTTATGTCTCATTTTTCGCTAGTCCTCCTTTGAATAAATGAGAAGCTAAGATTGATAATCAGGATAAATACAAATAAAACTACTCCTGTTGCAATTAGTGCTTCTCTATGTAAGTCAGCCGCATAGCCCATTTCGATAACGATATTAGCCGTTAGGGTACGAACTCCTTTAAAAATGCCATCTGGCATTCTGGCTTGGTTACCAGCTACCATCACTACTGCCATCGTTTCACCAATGGCACGACCAATTCCTAAGACAACTGAAGCTGATACTCCGGATTTGGCTGCTGGTAATACCGTAAAATATACTGCTCTGTTGTGGCTCGCTCCAAGTGCCAAAGCACCCTCATAATAACTTTCTGGAACGGCTCTGATTGCTGTTTCTGAAATACCGATAATCGTTGGCAAAATCATGATACCCAGCAAGATTGATGCAGTTAAAATACTTTTTCCAGTGCCACCAAATATTTCTTTGGTAATCGGTACAATTACCATTAAGCCAAAAAAACCATAAACGATGGATGGCACACCCGCAAGTAAATCTAGGGCTGGTTTAATGATTTTATAAAGACGTGCGGGGCACATTCTAGCCATAAATACTGCTGTCAAAATACCGATTGGCAACCCCATGATAATCGCCCCTACTGTTACATATAGACTTCCTAATATCATTGGAAAAATCTCAAATGCCGCTGGCGTATCTGATGGTGCCCATTCGTGTCCCAATAAAAAGTCGAATACACCAATCTTAGCAATCGCCGATAGCCCATTTGCAAAGAGAAATAGACATATCAGTAAAACGGCAACAATGGAAGTCAATGCAACAAGCATAAACACGCCGCTCATTATTTTTTCTTTTAAGTATGTTTTCATGTATTAGTTCCTCTTATCAACGATAGACGAAAGTAGCTACTACCTTCGCCTGTCGGGTTGGGTTTGGTTATTTTATAATGTCACTCCACGCTTCTACTTCGCCAAGATAAATTTGTTTAACTTCATCTTCGCTAAGACTTGTTAATTCATTTTCAAGATTGACGATTACTGCGATACCATCAAGAGCAATCTGGGTATCTTCTAATTCTTCTTTTTCACTATCTTTGAGTGCCCGACTTGCCATTCCGATATCATAAGCACCTTCAATAGTTTGTGTCATTCCGATACTACTATCACTAATTTGAAGTTCTACACTAGCATTAGGATTGACTTCTTTATAACGTTCAATCAACTTTTCCATAAGCGGTGAAACTGAACTCGAACCACCAATAGTGATTGTTCCATCTGGTTTGTCGCCCGCATAAACATCCGCATTATCAGTAATTGCAATATAGCTACCAGCTACTACTTCTTCGCCCTCTTTTGAAAGGATAAAGCCAATAAAGTCTTGTACAAGTTCTGAAGGGTCACTCTTTGTCGCAATAGCAAATGGACGAGATATTTTATAGCTACTATTTTTTACATTTTCAGCAGTTGCTGCAACACCATCAATTTGTGCCGCTTTAATGCTGTCATTTAATGAACCCATTGAGATGTAGCCAATTGCATATGTATCTTCAGCAACAGTAGTCAAAATAGTATTGGTATTGTTTTCCACTCCAATATCTTTTGAAATTAAATCTTTTTTCGAGCCATCTGCTTGTACTTCTTCTAATTCGAATAATTCCACGAACGCCCCCCTTGTTCCCGAACCATCCTCACGAGTAATTGCATTAACCGACCGCTTTGTATCAAAACCATCTTTGTTGCCACAACCGACAATGGTTGTCATTAAAATACCTGCTAAAAGAATACCTACTACTATTTTTTTCATTTTCTTTTTCCTCACTTTTGATTTTACGCTTTGTTTGTTGCCTGTCATTAGTTACAACTCAACCCTTTTGGTCTTTCGTGTCTACTTTTCTTTTGACATTTCAAATTATAAAGCAGGAATGTAAAATCTACATTCCTGCTTTTGTAAAATCTAAGTAAAGTTTTGTGTTGTCTTTTTAATAACCAAAAACTACATTCCCATCAAAGGCGTGGGATAGTTTTTTAATTACCTCTTCTGCTCGTTCCTTGGTATAACCTTGTAATATTAGTTCGAAAAAGAAGTCCAAAATTGTTTATGCAAATTTATTTACTATTTTTTCTTGGCGTTCTCACTAATAAGCATCCTCCGATAATAATAACTGTTAAAGCACACAACCCTAGCACTTCTGCCAAATGATTGTTATCATTTGTATTCACACCTTTGGCTTGCATAGGTTTGGCAGACCGGTTAAGGCCACTTCCTGCGGGGGTAGGGGTTGCCAACGTTTTAGTTACTACAGGTGTCGGAGTTACGGTTACGTCTGGTTTCTTAGTTACAACCGGTGTCGGGGTCACGGTTACGTCTGGTTTTTTAGTTACAACCGGTGTCGGGGTCACGGTTACGTCTGGCTTTTTAGTTACAACCGGTGTCGGGGTCACGGTTACGTCTGGTTTTTTAGTTACAACTGGTGTCGGGGTCACGGTTACGTCTGGTTTTTTAGTTACAACTGGTGTCGGGGTCACGGTTACGTCTGGCTTTTTAGTTACAACCGGCGTAGGAGTCACGGTTACATTCGGCTTTTCATTTTCCTCTTCCAAATTATCGCCACTTCCGTCTCCTCCACCACGCACATATTCTGTAACAAGCTCTTTTTCCCCTATCACTTCTTCTTCGCTTATAATCATTGCCTTATTGTAAAAGTGTTCTCCTGAAACTGCACTGCGTCCAATGTCCACCTGATACTTAATCCAATAACCTTGTCCTTGTAAATCTCCTAGTTCTACTTCAAAGCTACGTCCATCTGCTGCAATCTTGGGAATAATATTAGTGTCCAACTCTTCATCTTGCGCTTCCCATGCCCCTGTTGACCCGATTTCCCATGTAACCTTGTAAACAGCAATTGAGTCTGGAATATAATTGATTCCCTCCGTAATTAGTTCATCACGCACAACAACTCCTAGGAAATTCTCTTTCCCCGTATTGATAACAAGACCATATTGGATTTTATTGTTTTCCTCCGTGATGAAACCATATTTTGCCAGTGGAACTGTAGGTGAAATATCTTTTTCATATTCAATTGCATTCCCTATATGAATTTCCCCTTCCACTTCAAATTTCGGATAAATCATTCCGTTCTCTAGTACCTTACTGGTATCAATATAGGTCGAAAACCACAAACTACCAGATACATTCGAATGCTTTTCACAATAGTCTGTAAATGTTAATACCACTGTTTTGCTCTCTGGATGGGTGACTGCTTTAGCGACAACTTGTCCTTTTTCATCATAAATAAGAAATTCCAATGACTCCGGTAGACGTAGCTCGTCCGGTAGCGTTATAGTCATCGTATCACCCTCTTTTACATAGTTATCTGGTATAGACCAGTCTATGTGTACATCCATCCTATCCCATTGTGTCATTTTATCTGGGGTTTCACCATGCGAATTCTTGATTGTTAAATTTTCAATAATTCCTGTAATTGGTTTCGCCTCTATCACATTCGCTTGAAAGAATAGCAAAATCCCCCAGATAAATACCATAATGCAACTTATGGCTTTTTTACTTCTATACATTTCAGTTTCTCCTTTCGTGATGATTTTCGATAATTCTATTATCGGTAATCCGATTATCAGTATATCACAAAAAAATTGTTTGTCAATTGCTTCTTATACAAATTGCTCACATTGTCTAATTTGCGTCTTGATATCTCTTACACCTGAAGCTTCCCCATGCTGCTTAATCTTACCACATATATCTGGCAAAGTTAGGGACATCACCAGTGCTGATTGCATAGGAAACCCACAAGTCAATCTGCTCTCTATTTCAAAAAAATCGGTAGCAACTCACCCTAAAGTAAATTGCTACCGATTTTATAGTTTTTCGAGTGCCCCTATCCTTAAATTAGAGCCTGAGGAAAATATCGCCGTCAAACCTGTTCGAGAAAGAACATACGCTTTCATAAGCATCATTACCAATACCATTTTCCATCTCTCATTTTTCTAATCCAAAAATATATTTTTCCAACTTTATAAATCACACATCTTCAATCAACCTATCAAAATCATTCATATATGTTTTATCTTGTATCGCCCTATATTGTTCGAATTCACTCTCTGCAAAAGCCCTGTCAATCTCAGCTGTAACTTTCCCTTTGCCTTGTAAAATGGTTTCATCGTTTAACTTCAAAAAGACATCTAATTTTGTCGCCCAATCTTCCATCGTCATTGGAATTCGTTTTCTCGCCTGTCGTTCTGCATAATCCAGATACATAGAAACGAATTGATTCAAATCTTCCAATTCCAACATTGACAAATAATTCTCAGCAACACTAACATCTGCCTTTACAATTCTTCCACTCGGCGCATTTCGCCATGTTGTCAGTCCCATATTTTCTTTCTTGTGATTTGCTCTTTCTACAATGACTTCTGCTGCCGTATTTTCATGGATTGCAAAGTGGAGTTTATTTTGTACCATTGCAAAAAATTCTTTTGTTACATATGCATCTTTAGAATAATCTACGGCCGTAGAATAAATATCTGTAATCTTCTGATAAAATTTTCTTTCATTTGCTCGTATTTCGCGGATTTCATCAAGTAAATGTTCGAAGTATTCCTCATCAAATATCTGGCCTTGCTCTAAACGTTTTTTATCTAGCACATATCCTTGTATTACATATGTTCTCAAAACTTTTGTAGCCCATTGTCTAAACTGGGTAGCGCGTACCGAATTCGCTCTGTATCCTACTGATATAATCGCATCCAAATTATAGGATTTTTTATTGTAACTCTTTCCGTCAGAAGCAGTATGTCGGAATTTCCGACATACTGAATTTTCTTCTAGTTCACCATCCTCAAAAATACGCTTCAAATGTTCTGTTATAGTGCTTCTCCCTTTATCAAAAAGGTGCGAAATTCCATCTTGTGTTAACCAAACATTTTCATCTTGTATTCGTACTTCTATTCCATCTTCAGCTTTTTGTTTCGTGAAAACCAAAAAATCAACTGTACTGTTACGTATTTGAAAGTTTTTTTCTTTCATGATTTCTCTTCGCTTGCATTAATCGAACATTTGTTTTATTATATTTCTTATTTTCATTATATGCAAGCATTTCGGACATTAATTCGAACTCAGACATTAGCTTATTTAGTAGTAAATGACAAATTCACTCTTTTTATTTTGTCACAACTTTATACAAATTGTTTATAGTTTTTGTACGAAGTTGTGACAAAATAAAATGCTTTTCCCGAAAAGGCAATTACCCCTCCTCCGATCACGAGTCTTATTTCCACATACAGGACATGGTATTGCTTGTTATTGTATCTGTACCTTGTTTTCCTGACACATTCAATCCCCCCTTTTCTGTTGTAATGTTTCTCAT